>WNGI01006210.1_pt1 | contig 19505 bp, 20 predicted proteins | sample 5400621 | NCBI WGS metagenome assembly WNGI01 (sample SAMN13153374, study PRJNA577476) | soil metagenome | isolation source: 20 cm soil or saprolite under Garry oak tree replicate 1 | place: USA:California | collected 2016-06-15
TGATTTCTTCGGCGACGGCGCGCTCGCCAACCTGCGCGACCACCTCCTGCCGGGCCTCTGGCCGCTGCTGGCCGCGTTCGCCATCTGCGCCCTGGCGGTGCCGCTGGCCATCCGCCTCTCCCGCCGGTTCGGCGTGATCGCGACGCCGAGCGAGCGCCATGCACATTCCAGGCCAACTCCGGCTCTCGGCGGCGTGGCCATGTACATCGGCTTCGCCGGGGCGGTGCTGCTCCTGATCCCCATCAACTGGACCACGCTCGGGCTCCTGGTCGTTTGCGGCCTCGCCACGGCGCTGCTCATCGCGGACGACCGCAAACCGGTCCGACCGCTCATCAAGCTCGGCATGCAGCTGGCCGTCGCCGTCGTCGCCGTGGTGGTCTTCAGCTTCAAGATCACGTTTTTTGGGATTCCAGGTGGTCATGTCGTGCAGCTCGGCCTGCTCGCTTACCCGATCAGCCTTTTCTGGATGCTGGGCATGCAGAACACCGTCAACTTCCTGGACGGGATCGATGGTCTCGCCGCCGGCGTCACCTTCATCGTCGCGATCACGCTGATGCTCGCCGCGGCCGGCCTGCGGCAGGTCCAGGTGGTGCAGCTGGGTGGCGCGCTTGCCGGCACCTGCGCGGGCTTTCTACTGTTCAACTGGCACCCGGCGAAAATCTTCATGGGCGACTCTGGCGCCCACTTCCTCGGCGCGGCGCTCGGCGTGATCTCGATGATCGGCCTGGCCAAGGTCGCAGTGGCGTTCGCACTCGCCGTCCCCATCCTTGCCCTGGCCGTGCCGATCGCCGACACCGCTTGGGCGATCCTGCGGCGGCGGCGGCAAAGGGCGTCGGTCGCGCGCGCAGACCTGCTTCACCTTCACCATCGCCTCCGGGCATTCGGCCTCGACGCCCGCCAGACCTGCTTCGTCTTTTACGCGGCGAGCGCGCTCCTCGGAGCGTTAGGGCTGTCCCTTTTCGGCCACGGTCGCATCCTCGCGGTCGCCCTGGTGGCGACGGCCGCGCTGACGTCGACCGTCGCCGCGGATCTGCTGCTCCACGCGGGCTGGCGGATCCCCGCGCCGTTCATGCGGCGCCTCCTGGCCAAACCTGGTTCCCGATAGAATTCGAAGGGGCATGGCGCCCACTCCGAGTGCAGGCCCCACGGGGGCTGACATGGCCGGAATCGGGATCTATCTGGCGGCCGCGGTCCTGCTGCCGCTGCTCGGAGGCGTTGCGCTCGACAAGGTGTTCAACACCGCGCCGGTATTCGTCCTGATTGGACTGTTCGTGGGTCTTGTGGCCGGTGCGGCCGGGATCTGGTTGAAGGTAAGGGAGCTCTCGAGATGAGATCCGTCGGGTTGCTCAAGACAACGGTTACGTTCTGCGCTGCGCTGGCTGCCGCCGTCGTGGTGGGCTCCGCGCTGGTCGGTCATCTGCCGCTGGGTCTCGGGATCGCGGCCGGCCTGTTGCTCGGGTCGATCAACGGGTATTTGATCCAGGGGCTGCTAGGTCGAGGCACACCGATGGTGGCCGGAAGCCTTCTTCGCCTCGTGATGTTCAGCTCGATCGTCCTGATCGCGGCGCTGATGCTCGGCACGGCGGCCTGGACTCTGCCGCTCGGCATCGGGGTCGCCCAGCTCGTCATGGTCGGCGCCGGCGTGCGCGAGGGATTGCGCGCGTGATCCACGCCCAAGAAACCGTCGGCAGTCACCCGACGATCGACTTTGGCTGTGGACCTCTGTGCACCTTCAACTACGACAGCGTGATCTCGAGCGCGATCGCGATCATCGTCACGCTCCTCGTGGCTTTCTGGGTCCGCTCGAAGCTGCAGGAGGGCGAGCCCAGCAAGGTCCAGGCGATATTTGAATTTGGATATGACCAGCTGCGCGCGCTGATCCGAACCAACGTGAGCGACGACGCCCTCTTCATCATCCCGCTGGCCATGACGCTATTCCTCTACATCCTCGTCGCGAACTGGATCGAGATCTTTCCGCTCGCGATATTTCCGGTCCTTCACGGAGCCAACGCCGACTTGAACCAAACGCTGGCCATGGCACTCGTCGTCATCGGCGTGGTTCAGTGGTACAGCATCCGGGTGCTCGGCCTGCGGGGCTACCTGCGCCGTTTTACGAAACCTTTCGAGCTTCCGCTGCCGGTTCGAATCATCTTCACGCCCCTCAACATCCTGGAGGAGGCGGTCAAGCCGCTGACTCTGTCGCTCCGGTTGTTCGGCAACATCTTCGCCGGCGGCGTGATGATCGCTCTTATCGCCGGCTTGGGCACGTTGCAGCTCCCGGCTGTCGGCACTTTCGGCGGCACGGTTCTCGGTGTTCTTGCGCTGGCGGTCTGGAAAGCTTTCGACGTCATCTTCATCGGTTTCATCCAGGCGTTCATCTTCATGTTGCTGACGGTCATCTACTTCGGCCAAGCCCGAGAGGGTCTCGAACATCAACATCACTAGGAGGAATTCATGACTGATCACGGACTTGTTCTCGCCGGCGCCCTTGTTGCGTTCGGGCTCGCCATCGGGCTGGGCGCCATCGGCGCCGCCTTTGGTGACGGCCTTGCGGGCAACGCTTTCATCAGCGGGGTCGCGCGTCAGCCCGAGGCGCAGGGACGCATGATCCCGTGGCTCTTCACCATCGTCGGTCTGGTCGAGGCGATGTACTTCATCAACCTCGCCTTCGGGTTCGTGTTCCTGTCGAACGTACCCAAGTAACGGGGGATAAGAAGAGATGTATCTCGCGGGCGAAGCCGGCGTTATCACGATCAACGGGACCGTGATCGTCGAGCTGGTCACGTTCCTGATCATGCTGGCGATCCTCGCGCGGTACGTATATCCGAGGATCGTGACGCTGGCCGAGGCTCGCCAGCGGCAGATCGCCGAACAGCTGAAGGAGTCCGAGGAGGCCCGCGCCGCGGCTGAGCAGCGTTTGAAGGAAGCCGAGGAGAAGCTGACCGACGCCCGCAAGACCGCGCAGGGTGTGATCGACGCCGCCGCGAAGTCGGCGGAGCAGCTTCGGCAGGAGATGCGGCAGAAAGCCGAAGAGGAATCGAAGCGGACGATCGAGGCGGCACGTAAGGAGATCGAAGCCGAGCGGGATCAGGCGGTGCGTTCGGTACGCAGCGAGGTCGCAAACCTGGTGGTCGCCGCGACCGAAAAGGTCATCGGCGAGACGCTCGACGATCACAGGCACAGGCAGCTGATCGACAAGGCGATCGTGGAGGTTGCGAGTGGCGACGGCCGCGGCTAAGAGGTATGCGAAGGCAATCTTTGAGCTCGCCCAGGACGAGGGCAAGGTCGAGGAGTGGGGCCAGCGCCTGGCACAGGTGCGCGACGTGATGTCGGATCCTGAGGTCGCGCGCGTGCTGACCAATCCGACGATCGCAAGCGAGCAGCGGATGGACCTCGTTTCGAACCTGTTTGACGGCGGGGAGACCACCAACCTCGCGAAGCTTCTCATCGAGTCGAACCGCGTCCACGACGTCGGCGCGATTGAGGATGAGTTTCAGCGGCTGGCCGATGAAGCTGCCGGCCGGGTTCGCGCCACGGTTACCACGGCGGTCGAGCTCACGGCGAAAGACCGGGATCGCGTAGTCGAAGAGCTTTCGAAGCGCTTGGGCAAGAGGGTTCAACTCGACGTTCTCGTCGATCCACGGATTCTTGGAGGGTTGAAGCTTCAGTACGGCGACCGGCTCGTCGATGCCAGCGTCGCCACCCGATTGCAGCAGCTGCGCCGCCGCCTGGCGGCCTCATAGGAGTTAGCTAACAAAGTGGGAATCAGCACGAAAGAGATCTCGGAGGTCATCAAGGAAAGGCTCAAGAACTTCGATGCGAGCCTGGTCTCGACGGATGTGGGCCGGATCGTCGCCGCGAGCGACGGCATCGCCCAGATCTACGGCCTGCAGAACGCGATGGCCGGTGAGCTGCTCGAGTTTCCTCACGAGACGTACGGCCTCGCGCTGAACCTCGAAGAGGACCAGGTCCGCGCCGTCATCCTCGGCGACTATGGGCACCTCCACGAAGGCGATGAGGTCCGCACGACCGGACGCCTGCTCGAGGTCCCGGTGGGCGAGGCTCTGATCGGACGCGTGGTGAGCCCACTCGGCCTGCCGCTCGACGGCAAGGGCCCGATCAAGTCCACCAAGACGATGCCGATCGAGAGGATCGCCCCCGGCGTCATCACGCGCAAGCGCGTGGACAGCCCTGTCCAGACAGGTATCAAGGCGATCGACGCGATGATCCCGATCGGCCGCGGCCAGCGAGAGCTGATCATCGGAGACCGGTTCACGGGTAAGACGACCGTGCTGCTCGACACGATCATCAACCAGAAAGGAAAGGACCTCGTCTGCGTCTACGTGGCCATCGGGCAGAACGCAGCCTCGATCGCCCGAGCGACCGCGACCCTCGAGGAAAACGGCGCGATGGATTACACGATCATCGTGGCCGCCACCGCGTCTGACGCCGCGTCGCTCAACTTCATCGCGCCGTATGCCGGCTGCGCGATGGGCGAGTACTTCATGGAGCAGGGCAAAGAGGCCCTGTGCTGCTACGACGACCTGACCAAGCAGGCGTGGGCATACCGCGAGCTGTCGCTTAACCTGCGCCGCCCGCCGGGCCGAGAGGCTTACCCCGGAGACGTGTTCTACCTGCACTCGCGGCTGCTCGAGCGCGCGGCGAAGATGAACGAGGCGCACGGCGGCGGGTCGCTGACCGCGCTGCCGGTGATCGAGACGCAGGCCAACGACGTCTCGGCCTTCATCCCCACGAACGTGATCTCGATCACGGACGGGCAGATCTACCTGCAGTCCGACCTGTTCAACGCGGGCCAGCGGCCGGCGCTGAACGTCGGCATCAGCGTCTCGCGCGTCGGCGGTGACGCTCAGACCAAGGCCATGCGCCAGGTGGCCGGCCAGCTGCGGCTGGACCTTGCGCAGTACCGCGAGCTCGCGGCGTTTGCGCAGTTCGCCTCAGACCTCGACACCCAGACACGCAACCAGCTCGAGCGCGGCGCGCGCCTGACCGAGCTGCTCAAGCAGGACAAGTACCAGCCGGTCGCGCTGGCCGAGCAGGTCGCCGTCATCTATGCCGGCACGCAGGGGTTTCTCGACAAGGTGCCGGTCGCCAGGGTTCGCGAGTGGGAGGCCGGGTTTGTGCGGTTCCTCAAGAGCGAGCGGGCGGACGTGCTCTCGGCGATCGAGAAGCAGAAGGCGCTCGACGACCAGCTATTTGAGCGGCTGAAGGGCGCAATCTCGACGTTCAACCACCAGTTCGGGGTCGAAGGCTTTAAGGATGTACCTGACACCAGCACCCCTCCCCCTTCAGGGGGAGGGCAGGGCGGGGGTGGACCCAAGCCCGCAACCGCCACGGTCAAGGCGGCGCCTGCGCCCGCTCCAGCCAAAGAGGAGCCCAAGCCGGCCAGGGCGCCAAAGGCACAGGCCTCCGCGAAAGAAGACGATGCCGAGGGCCGGCCATCGCAGCTCGACCAGATCCGGGCTGCTATCTCCGACGAACCGAAACCCAAGAAGCCAAAGGCGAAATAAGTGCCGGCATTCAGGGATATCGTCCGCCGGATCGATTCGATCCGGAACACCCAGAAGATCACCAAGGCGATGCAGGTCGTCGCGGCCACTCGCTTGAAGCGCGCGCAGGCCGCGGTCAAGGCGACGCGTCCGTACTCAGAGAAGATGCTCGAGGTGCTGCAGACGGCCGCCTCGCGCGCGACCGAGTACAAGCACCCGTTCCTCGTTCGCCGTGAGGGCAAGCGCGCCGTGATGATCCTGGTGACGACAGACAAGGGCCTGTGCGGAGCGATCAACGTCAACAACATCCGGGCCGCGACTCGCTACATGAACGAGCACCACACCGAAGGCCAGCGCTACGTGACGATCGGCCGCAAGGGTCGCGACTTTCTGCTCCGCTATCGCCGCGAGGTGATCGCGGAGGTGAGCGGCGTCTCGGACCGGCCGACGGTGGCCGAGGTGCTTCCCGCGATCACGGTTGCGTTGGAGGAGTACGCGAAGGGCAACACCGACGCGGTGGTCCTGTGCTACTCGAAGTGGGTCTCGACGATGAAGCAGGAGCCCGATGTCCGTGTCTTGATCCCGGCTGAGATCCCCGCGCGCGAAGCGGGAAAGGAAGACGGCCCGCGAGCCGACTACATCTACGAGCCCGACCCCGAGTCGGTGCTCGACGGCCTGCTGCCTCGATATGTGGAGACGCAGGTGTTCCAGGCAGTGCTGGAGAACAAGGCGAGCGAATACTCGGCCAAGATGATCGCGATGCAGAACGCGACCGATGCCGCCGGCGACCTGATCGACGCGCTGACTCTGTACGCGAACAAGGTGCGCCAGGCCGGCATCACGACAGAGCTCATGGAGATCGTTAGCGGCGCCGAAGCCATGCGGGCGTCGAGCTGAGGGAGGGCACTTAGATGGCCAAGACGAAACACGCACCGAAAGCAGAGAAGAAGACGGCCAAGGAAGGTCATGTCAGCCAGGTGATCGGCGCCGTGGTCGACGTCGAGTTTCCGCCTGGAGAGCAGCCGGAGCTGTTCGAGGCGCTCGAGGTCAAGACCGGCGACGGCCGGATCGTCGTGCTCGAGGTCGAAGGCGCCATCGGAGACAACGTGGTGCGCACGATCGCGATGGACGCCACCGAAGGCTTCCGCCGCGGCGACCCGGTGAAGGCCACGGGCGGCCCGATCTCAGTCCCGGTCGGCGTGGAAACGCTGGGGCGCATGTTCAACGTCATCGGCTCACCGATTGATGACGAGCCAGCGCCGGAAGGCATCACGCGATGGCCGATCCATCGACCTGCGCCGCCCGTATCCGAGCAGCAGGCCAAGGTGGAGATCCTCGAGACGGGGATCAAGGTCATCGACCTCATCTGCACGTTCGCCAAGGGCTCGAAGATCGGGCTCTTCGGAGGCGCCGGCACAGGCAAGACAGTCATCGTGCAGGAGCTCATCCGCAACATCGCCTACCAGCACAAGGGCCGCTCGGTGTTCGCCGGTGTGGGCGAGCGTACCCGCGAGGGCAACGACATGTACCACGAGATGCAGGACGCTGGCGTGCTGCCGCAGACCGCGCTCGTGTTCGGGCAGATGAACGAACCGCCGGGCGCGCGCGCCCGGGTCGGGCTGACCGGGTTGACGATGGCGGAGTACTTTCGCGACGCGGAAGGCGCGGACACCCTGCTCTTCATCGACAACATCTTTCGGTACCTGCTTGCGGGGTCTGAGGTTTCAGCGCTGCTCGGCCGCATGCCTTCCGCCGTCGGCTACCAGCCCACGCTGGCGACTGAGATGGGCGAGCTGCAGGAGCGCATCACCTCGACAAGCAAGGGCTCGATCACGTCGGTCCAGGCCGTGTACGTGCCGGCTGACGACTACACCGACCCCGCCATCCAGACCGTGTTCGCCCACCTCGGCGCGACAGTGCGCCTGGAGCGGTCGCTCGTGGAGATCGGAATCTATCCCGCCATCGATCCGCTTGGTTCTTCGAGCCGGTTTGTCGAGCCGTCGATCGTCGGGCAGGAGCACTACGACACGGCGCAGGGAATCAAGAAGACGATGCAGCGCTACAAGGACCTGCAGGACATCATCGCCATCCTCGGTATGGAGGAGCTGTCGGAGGACGACAAGCAGGCGGTGTCTCGCGCCCGCAAGATCCAACGGTTTCTTTCGCAGCCGTTCAACGTCGCGCAGCGGTTCACCGGGCGTGAGGGCAAGTCGGTGCCGATCCGCGAGACGGTGCGCGGGTTCAAGGAGATCCTCGAGGGGAAGCACGATGACCTTCCCGAGCAGGCCTTCTACATGGTGGGCACCATCGACGAGGCCCGGGCGCAAGGTGAAGAGATGAAGAAGCGTCAGACCTCTTCGTGAAGAGATTCTGTGCGTCCCCTCCGGCGCTTCGCGCCACCTCCCCGGCGAGCGGGGAGGTCACATATTTCACGCCGCTCCCCGGCGTGGCGAGGATGGCCACCACCCCCGAGATTCGGGAGGTGACTCATTTCACGCCGTTCCCCGACGAGTGGGGAGGTGAATCCTCGTGAAATATCCGCTTCGGGTGGTCAGTGTTGAGCGCTCCCTTTTTGAGGGCGACGTTGAGTTCATCATCGCCAACGGCGCTGACGGTGAGCTTGGCGTGCTGGCGCGCCACGCTCCTCTCATGACGATCCTCAAGCCGGGGCCGCTGCGGATTCAAGAGACATTCGGCGGCGAAGAGCAGCTCCTTTTTGTAGGTGGCGGGTTCCTCGAGGTGCTCCCGGACCGCGTCACGGTGCTCGCCGACGTGGCCGAGCATGCCGACGAGATCTCGATCGAGAAGGCCGAGGAGGCCCGGCGCCGTGCGCAGGAACGCCTGGCGGGCACGCTCACGACCGCCGAAGAGACTGAGTTCCAGAACGCGCTGGCGATGGCGGAAGCGCGCCTGCGCCTGGCGCGGATGCGTCGATAGGTTTGGCGGACTCGCAGCTGGCGCTGCGGATCACGGGCGGCGCGCAGCTGGCGGGCAGCATCTGTATCAGCGGGTCGAAAAACGCCGCGCTGCCGGAGATGGCGGCCGCAATCCTGACTGAAGAGACGATCACGCTGAGCAACGTTCCCAAGGTGACCGACGCGGCGGTGATGGCCGAGATCCTCGAGGGTCTTGGAGGCAAGGCAGAAGGCTCCGGCACGCTGACCATGCGCATGGCCGGGGCGAAGGGCGCCGAGGTCCCGGTCGAGCTTGGCCGGCGGATGCGAGCGACCATCGTGCTGCTGGGGGCGATGCTGGGACGATTCGGGCGCGCGCGCCTGCCGCGGCCGGGCGGCGACGACATCGGCGCCAGGCGCGTGGAGCAGCACCTCCGCGGACTGCGCCAGATGGGCGCCAACATCACCGAGACCCCTCGTGAGATCGTGGCCGAAGCCGACCGGCTCCATGGAGCGCGAATCGTCTTCGACCTGCCGACCGTGACCGGGACTGAGAACATCCTCATGGCGGGGGTGCTGGCGCAGGGCCGGACCGAGATCTTCAACGCGGCCCGGGAGCCGCACGTCCAGGACCTGTGCCGGTTGCTGGTGAAGATGGGCGCGCGCATCGAGGGCGTCGGCACCGAGCGTCTGGTCGTCGACGGCGTGGGCGAGCTCGGTGGCGCCGAGCATACGGTCATCTCGGACTATCTCGAAGCCGGGACGTACGCGCTGGCGGTCGCCGCCACGGGCGGTGAGCTTCGGCTGGAGTGCAGCCGGCCCGAGGACCTGAACATGGTTTTGCTCAAGCTCGAGCAGGCGGGCGCGCACGTCGACTCAGGCGATGGATGGTTTCGGGTGGGTCGGCAGCCGAACACGAAGCTCAAGCCAAACGACATGTCGACGTGGACGTTTCCCGGCTTTCCAACCGACCTGCAGGCGCAGTACATGGCCCTGATGACGCAGGCCGACGGCGAGACCGTCATCTCCGAGTACGTGCACGAGAACCGGTTCCAGCACGTGAACCAGCTCGCGACGATGGGCGCCGGCATCACCGTCCAGGGACGGCTTCATGCCGTCGTTCATGGCCCTTGCCGGCTGCGCGGCACCGAGCTGGCGATCCCCGACATCCGTTCGGGCGCCGCGCTCGTCATCGCGGCGATGTGCGCCGACGGCACCAGCGTGCTGCGCAACTCGTGGCACGTCGACCGGGGCTATGAGGACATGGCGGGCAAGCTGGCTTCGGTCGGCGCGCGCATTGAATCAGTCACGCTGGAGGAAGCGGCAGGCGCGTCCGGTCACACTTACGAGTAGGTGCTGTCCAAGAAGATTGGGATCGACCTCGGAACGTCGACTGTCCTGATCTATGTCAAGGGTGAGGGCATCGTTGTCAACGAGCCCTCGCTGGTCGCCACGAATCGCGACGGTACGCGCATCCTCGCCGTGGGGAAGGACGCGCTGGAGATGGTGGGTCGTGCGCCCGACACCATTCAGGTGGTGCGGCCGATGCGCGAAGGGGTGATTGCGGATTTCGTCGTGACCGAGGGCATGCTGCACCATTTCATAGGCAAGGTCCAGGGGCGTCAGCGGATCTTCAAGCCGGAGATCATGATCTGCGTTCCATCGGGCGTGACTTCCGTGGAGCGGCGGGCGGTGACGGAGGCGGCGATCTCAGCGGGCGCGCGCCAGGCGTGGCTGATCGACGAGCCGCTTGCCGCGGCGATTGGCGCGGGCTTGCCGATCTCGGAGCCGAGGGGCAATGCGATCTGCGACGTCGGAGGCGGGACCACCGAGATCGCGGTCATCTCACTCTCGGGGATGGTGGTGGCTCACTCGATTCGCGTGGGTGGGAATCGCATCGATGACGCCATCACGACCTACATGAAGCGCAAGCACAACCTTCTGATCGGAGAGCGGACGGCGGAAGAGGTGAAGATCGCGGTCGGGTCGGCGGTGTTGATGCGCGAGCCGCTTGTCACCGAGGTGCGCGGTCGGGACCTGGTCTCGGGTCTGCCGAAGCACATCGACCTCACATCGAATGAGGTCACCGAAGCGATCCAGGAACCGCTGAGGCTGATCGTCGGGGCGGTGCGCGACGTGCTCGAGGAGACGCCGCCGGAGCTCGCGTCGGACATCTTCGATCGTGGGATCGTGCTGTCGGGTGGGGGAGCGCAGCTGCGCGGGCTCGATCGCTACCTGGCGATGCACACGGGCATACCGGTCGTGGTGGTGGATGATCCCCAGACGTCGGTGGTGAGAGGGACCGGCTTGGCCCTGGAGAACTTTGAGGTCTTGAAGCGGAACCAGTCGTATTTGAGGTAGTGCCAATTCCACCTCCCCGTCCGGCGCTGTCCCCATCCGGCGCTGTCCCCATCCGGCGCTATCGAGATCCTTCACGCGATGTCCGTCGACCGGCCCGACTGCAGGTTTACGGTCTTCGGACCGCCGGGTGCCTTCGTTCATGTGCCTAACAGCAGCTACCGGCCAATTCCGCGCACCCGCTTTTTCGGTCGCCACATGCAGTGGCCCGCCCGCATCAGGCAGATGAAACCAGACGCGTTCTTCGGGCCGGCGGGGGTCCTGCCCCTGGGCGACGTCGGCAGCCCTTCGGTCATCACGGTCCACGACCTCGCCATCTATCGCAATCCGCGGTGGTTCCCCGGGCGCCAGCCGCTGAGCACGCGTTACGTGGTGCCGCGGTCCGTTCTGCGTGCCGACGTCGTGATCGCGGTCTCGGAGCACACCGCGGACGACATCGTCGAGATTTTCGGCATCCCACGCTCACGGATCCAGGTGGTGCCTCACGGCGTCTCGCCAAGCTTCTCGCCGATGAGCGGCGAAGACCTGGCGGCCGCCCGCGAAAGGCTGAAGCTGCCTTCGCGTTTCATCCTCTTCGTCGGAACAGTCGAACCGCGCAAGAACCTGGAGACATTGCTCGACGGGTGGGCGATGATGCGCGACCGGCCGGACCTGGTCGTGGTCGGGGCCTGGGGCTGGCTCTACGAGCCGATCCGCGAAAAGATGGCGCGTCTGGGGCCCGGCCTCCATCACATCGAAGGCCTCGATCCGGCCGATCTGCCGGCCGTCTACAACCTGGCTCGCGTGCTCGCGCATCCCGCCTGGTACGAGGGGTTCGGACTCCCACCCCTGGAGGCGATGGCGTGCGGGACGCCGGTCGTGGTGTCGGAAAGGTCAAGCCTCCCCGAGGTGGTCGACGACGCTGGCCTTGTGGTCAACGCGGCCAGCCCGAACGATTGGCGAGACACGCTCGAGCGGGTCATCGGGGACACCGACCTTGCGGCTGACCTGAGGCACCGCGGCATCCTCCGTGCCGCTCAGTTCAGCTGGTCGCGCTCAGCGCGCCTCACTTGGCGGGCGATCGATCGCGCTGTGACCGGCTAGAAGAGCTCTCGAATCACGCCTGCCACGCCCGCGGCTGTCTTCTCCCATGTGAACTTGCGGGCCCTGGCGAGCGCCGCGCGTCCCAGGCTCGTCCGCAGCCGCTTGTCGCCGAGGGCAACCTCGAGCACCTTGGCCAGCTGCGCCGGATCGGAAGCGTTGTGGACGTAAAGCGCGGCGTCACCGCCGACCTCCGGCAGGGAGGAGGACTTGGCCGCCACAACCACCTTGCCGCGGGCCATCGCCTCCAGCAGGGGCAGCCCGAATCCCTCGTACAGGCTCGGCACGACGACCGCCTGCGCCTGCTCGTAGAGGAGCTCGAGTGTCGCCTGGTCGACTCGGCCAACGACCTTGCAGTGCGGTGATTCGCGCAGCCTCGCCGCGAGCGCGGCGTCGCGCTCGGGGCCGGCGACCACGAGGGTGACTCCGTCCAGCTGCTCGACCGCGGCGAGCGCCGCGGCCTGGTTCTTGCGCGCTTCGATGCGTCCCACCTGGAGCACGAAGTTTCCGTTGAGGCCGAGCTCCGCCAGGCGCGAAGGGGGAGCCGGGGACTGCACCGCTGGCGTTGCGCCGAGCGGCACCACGCGGATCCGGTCCTCTCGGACGTGGTAGTAGGAGACGAGGTCCGCCTTGGTTGATTCCGAGACTGTGATGAGGAGCGGGCATCGCTGCACCGCCCAACGAGTGGTGAGTCGAAGGTATGCCCGCTCGCCAGCCGAGTACGCGCGAGGATGGCGCAGGAACGCAAGGTCATGGATCACCGTGAGCGCCAGCCCCGGCCAGGCGAAGGGTATGGCGTGCGCTGGAACGAACAGCAGGTCCGGGCGAGCACGGGTGAGAGCGAACGGGAGACGGACCTGAGACCAGAGCCTGCGGAACGGGAGAACCATCACGTCCACGCCGAGGCCGGCGCGAGCGCGCGCGGCGTAAAACCGGAAATCGAACTCGGGCGCGGCGGCCGGCAGGCGTAAGCAGACCTCGCGGGTGTAGACCTCGGTGCCGGTCATCACAGAGCGGGTCGCAGGGTTGACGTCGACCGCGATTTTCTTCAACTCCGTACGACCTTAAGCTATCGACGATGCTGACGATCGTGCGGGCGGCCGCCCTCCTCCTGACGGTGACCGCGACCGTCTACATGCTCCAGGCGGGTGTCTCCTCGGCGCCGCAGGCGTCGCAGTCGAACCTGGCCGCCATCCGGATTTCCTACGGGCAGTCGCCATCTTTCGACCACGACTATTTCGTGTCGCGGATCGACGTCGTGCCGACGGGGCGGGTGCTCATCTCGCTCCCGATCCTGATGTATCACTACATCCGCCAGCCGCCACCGATGCTGGCCGACTCGCTTGGTTACAAGCTCTCGGTCTCGCCCGCCGACTTCACCGCGCAGGTCGATTCGCTCTGGTCCAACGGCTACCACCCGGTCGACCTCAACGACGTTCGCGCGTACTTTGCGGGCAAGGAGCCACTGCCCGCCAAACCCATCGTCATCACGTTCGACGACGGATACGCGGACCTGTACACGACCGCCTATCCAATCCTCGCGAGGCACAAGTTCAAAGCGGTCGCCTACATCGTCAGCGGGTTTGTCGGCCGCGGGGGATACGTCAGCGCGGACCAGGTCGCGCAGCTCGATCACAACGGAATCCAGATCGCCTCGCACACGGTCGACCACGCGGACCTTGCAAGCTCCTCATACGGCTCGACGATGCGGGAGCTCGTCGATTCGAAGCAATGGCTGGAGAAGCTCGTCGGCCACCCAGTGATCGACTTCGCGTATCCGTCAGGGAAGTTCAACCCGCAAGTCGTTGCTGAAGTCCAGCGGGCGGGTTATGACACCGCGGTCACCACGGTCGACTCCGTTGAGCACAGTCGCGCCGATCGCTATATGTGGACGCGCATCCGCGTCGGAGGCGGCGAATCGATGGCCGACTTCACCAAGAACCTTGGCACGCCGATGCCGTGCAAGTCCATCACCGTGCTCCACATCGAGTAGTGGCGGTTAAGCAGGCACGGATCCTCGGGGTCAGGGTCGACTGCCTCGATATGAGCGCGGCCGTCGATCGCATCGAACAGCTCATCGACGCCGGGGGGCACCACCAGGTCGCCACTGTCAATCCTGAGTTCGTCATGAGTGCGCAGAAAGATCCGGATTTCTCGAAGGTGCTCGAGTCGGCGGACCTGTGCCTGGCCGATGGCACGGGGGTGGTTTGGGCCGCCCGCCGCCAGGGTTGCGAGCTCAGCGGGCCAGTTCCAGGTGTCGACCTGGTCCGACCGCTGGCGGCTTTGTGTGCCCGGCGCGGCTTCCGGCTGTTCCTGCTGGGAGCAGCGCCGGGAGTGGCGGAAGAGCTTGCCGGTCGCCTGCGCACCGAGCATGCGGGTCTCGAGGTCGCGGCTCATTCGGGACGGCCCGATTCCTCCTCTGACGATGAGACGCTGAAACTCATCCGCGCGCATCGGACCCAGGTCCTGCTCGTCGCGTTCGGAGCCCCGAAGCAAGACCTGTGGATCGCGCGGCTCAAGGACCGGCTGGGCGTCTCGGTCGCGATCGGCGTCGGTGGCGCCTTCGACTACTTGACCGGTCGGGTGCCGCGCGCTCCGGTATGGATGCGAAGGGCCGGGCTCGAGTGGCTGCACCGCCTGGCGAACCAGCCGTGGAGGATCCGCCGGATGGTCGTCCTGCCCGGCTTTGCGATCAAGGTTCTCAGCGCGGGCAAGTAGGATGGCGGATCGTGCTCAGCATCGTCATCCCTTGCTACAACGAGGAGGAGCGTCTGCCGCGCACCATCGAGCAGGTCGAGCGGTACCTCGACGGTAAGGGCGTCGATTACGAGCTGATCCTGGTCGACGACGGAAGCAGCGACGGCACGCGCCTGGTGATGGACGCCGCCGCCGGCCGCAACCCGAATGTGCGGCTCGAGGCCCTGCCGCAAAACCGAGGCAAGGGGCGCGCCCTGGCTGAAGGTGTCGCGGTGGCGAGGGGGTCTGAGGTCCTGGTCACAGACGCCGACCTGTCAACCCCGATCGAGGAGCTGGAGAAGCTGCAGGCGGAGCTGGAAGGGGGCGCTGGGGTTGCGATCGCGTCACGCGCCCTGCGCGCCTCGCGGGTCGAGATTTCGCAGCCCTTCTACCGCGTGCTGATGGGCAAGGTCTTCAACCTCCTGGTCCAGGCCGTGCTGCTGCCCGGGATCTGGGACACGCAGTGCGGGTTCAAGCTGTTTCGCGCGGACGTCGCGCACGATGCGTTCGGCCGGCTGACGACCGATGGTTTCGGCTACGACCCTGAGGTGTTGTATCGCGCCAAGAAGCTTGGCGTGAAGATCGCGGAGGTGCCGGTGGTATGGCGCAACTCCTCGCCGACCAAGGTGAGCCCGATCAAGAGCTCACTTGACATGTTCAAACACGTAGTGCGGGTGAGACTCCGTTCGTGAGCATTTCTCCTCGCAAGACACAACCGACCGAAGTGTTGGTCGTCATGCCGACCTATGACGAAAGCCAGAATCTCGAGCAGGTCGTTGCGGGAGTACGCCATTTCGGACATGACGTCCTTGTGGTGGATGACGCGTCACCTGACGGAACAGGAGAGATCGCGGACCGCCTCGCGGCGGAGGATCCTGGCGTGCGTGTGCTGCACCGGCCGCGAAAGCTTGGCCTCGGCAGCGCTTACGAGGATGCGTTCCGGATCGGCCTCGGCGAAGGCTCCGCTCTTTTTGTCGAGATGGACGCGGATGGTTCGCACCTGGCGGCGAACCTGCAGGACATCATCGATGCCGCGCGTGGGTGTGGTGGGTTGGCGATCGGCTCTCGCTACATTCGCGGCGGAACGGTGACGGGCTGGCCCGCTTATCGCTACCTCCTGTCGTGGGCCGCGAACATCTACTGCCGCGTCCTGCTCGGGCTGCCGACGCATGACTGCACGTCCGGCTTCCGCTGCTACACGCGAGAGCTGCTGCAGCAGATCGGCCTAGACGACGTCGTCTCGCAGGGCTACTCGTTCCAGATCGAGATGGTGCACCGGACAAGGCGGCTGGGCTATCCCGTGGTTGAGATCCCGATCCAGTTCGAGGATCGCGTGGCGGGCGCTTCGAAGGTGTCGCAAGGGGAAGTAAGGCGGGCTCTATGGACGGTGCTCCGCTTGAGCCTAAGCCGATGAAAGAGGCATTAATAGGTGACTTCCCCGCCGGCGGGGAAGGTGGCGCGCAGCGCCGGATGGGGAGGTGGAGCTGGCAGCTGACCTGGAAAGAATGGCGAATCCCCCTCATAACAGGTCTCGTCCTCGCTGCGGTGACCGCCCTGCCGTACGTCTACGCCTACTTGGTGCAGCCGCCTGGCCATGTCTTCATGGGCTTCTTCTACCTCGGCGACGACGCCAACACGTACCTCGCGAAGATGCGCCAGGGTTGGGAGGGGGCGTGGGCGTGGCAGAACCGGTACACCACGGAGTCAAGTCCGACCGCCTACCTGTTCATGTTCTGGATCGTGCTCGGCCACATCGCCTCGCTGCTGAACCTGCCGCTGATCGTGACCTTTCACCTCGCGAGGGTGGCTGCGGCATTCGCGCTGATGGCGGCGGGGTGGTACGCGATCTGCCACTTCATCGAGGATCGCTCCGCCCGGAAGTTCGCCTTCTTCTTCCTGGCGGTTGGCCTGGGGATGGGGTACGTCATCCAGGCGTTCGGACAGCCGGTGATCTTCGGCCATCAGACCGACACGCTCGACTGGCGCATGCCGGAGCTGACGGCCTTCTACTCCTTGCTCGCGCTGCCGCACTTCGCCTGGTCAGGGGTGTTCGCCGCGGCCGGCATCGCTCTCACGCTCAAGTCGATCCAGCGTGGGAGTCTCGTGCTCGGCGTGCTCGCGGGACTGGCCTGGCTCGGCCAGGCCTCGATCCATCCCCAGATGCCGATCCTGATGGGAGGGGCGACCGCGGTCGCGCTGCTGTTGCGCCCGGCCCCCGCACGCGGTTGGATCGCGGGCGCGCTCGCTTTCGCCATCCCGGCGCCATACATCCTTTATTCGTATCTCGCGTTCGTCGGCAACCCCGAGGTGCAGCGCTGGACCTTCCATTCCAAAAATGCTCTTCCCCCCGAGACCATCAGCCTGCTTTTTGCGATCGCGCCGCAGCTGCTGCTCGCGCTGACCGGCCTGCCCGGCGCTCTGCGCCGCCGAACTCGCGAGGACCTCTTCCTGCTTGCCTGGCTCGCCTTGCTCGCCGTCATCCTTTATCTACCGAACCCCGCGGGAGACTTGAGACGGCGCTTCCTGGACGGCCTGTACCTGCCCCTGGTGATCCTCGGCGCCCGCGGCATGTACGAGACAGTCCTTCCCCGCTTGCGGAGCGCACGCGCGAAGGCCCTGATCCCCTTTTCGTATGTCTGCGTGGCCGCGATCGGCAGCGCTTTCTTGGTGCTGGCGCCGCTTGCGGTCGCGGGCAACTCCCAGTACACGACGACCCGGGCTCAGTACGACGGGCTCAACTGGCTGGGCGGCCAGCCGGCCGGACACGTGCTTGCGATGCCGGGCGTTGGCCTCTATATCCCCGCGTACAGCGGCGACACCGTGTATGTCGGGCATTACGACGAGACGTTTGACTATCTCAACAAGACGCAGACCGCGCTTGCCGTGCTGACTGGGAAGAGCGACCTACAGCAATTCGTGCAGCAGAACCACATTCGATATGTCGTGTGGACCATCGACTTGAAAACTCCGCCGCCGGCTGCGCTCGGCGCGCCGTCATACGACACGCCTGACTTCAAGATCTGGCGGCTTTACTGATGCGCGCTTCGGACGTAGATCACCGCGACTGAGTCCTGGTAGGCCAGCGTCCAGTCGGGCTGGGTGGCCAGCACGTTGGCCAGCGCCTCACCTTTGTTGTAGATGATGTAGTCGACCTGGTACTGATCGAGCACCTGCTTCCAGTCGGAACGAAGGGTCTGCACATCCTCGTACTGGTTCAGCAGGGGGTCACCCATCAAGGCGGCCTCGCCGAAGATGAAGACCCTGCGATTCGGGTCGGGGTAGAAGCGATAGGCGAGGTAGCCGCCCCAGCCGTACTGGTTGTACATCCTGGTCCCCACCTGCGGATGCGCGGCGAGCCAGTTGGCGGCGGCGATCGGGTAGCTCGCGCTGTCGAGGCTGCGCTGCTTCGCTTCGCCGGTGCTGTCCGCGATGCGCAGCGCGGTGGCGCCGGCGATCACCGCCAGGACGACCGCCGTCACGACCGCAAAGACCCTGCGCGGCGGAAGTCCGAGCTTCCAGCCTCGAGCCATCGACAGCTCTTTCCAGTAGGCCGAGTACGAGTTGATGAGCACAGGCGTGGCGACGGCCACGAACAGTGCGACGTTGCGGACCGACTGAAGCGCCAGCCCAAGGCCGAGGAGGGTGAGCAGCAGCTCGTAGATCGATGGGCGGCGCAGCGCGAAACCGATGATCAGGAGAAAGACCATCGCCTCGAAAGGCCGGAGGTAGACCTGGTGGAAATCGGGCGAGAACCATTCGACGATCAGCTTCTGCTGCGCGATGCTGCCCTGGGTCTGGAACGGGTACGGGTAGAGGCTGAGGCCGTGCGGGGTGGCGGCCACCGCGAGGACAGAGAAGACAGTGATGATGGCAAGCAAGCGGACATGTGCTTTGTGGGCGGGGTTCTCGCGGTCCCAGGCCCAACCGATGAGCTCTGAAACCAGCGCGATCCCGAGCCAGGCGAAACCGATCACCCATCCGCCATGCAGGTTGGCCCACAGCACCATGACGAGCGGGAACCACTGGATCGCGCGGCTGCGGCCGCTGAGGTATCCCTGCAGCCAGTAGAGCTCGAGGCAGCTCAAGAAGAAGGTGATCATCTGGGCGCGCGGGCCCCAGATGGGGGAGCCGGCGATGGCACCGATCGCAAGCCCGACGCCAACGATCACCCATGGCTGGCGGCGCACCTGCCGGTAGATGATCCAGAAGCCGGCCCACGTCAGAAGGCCGAACGCAATGCTCAGGCCGGCCGAGCCGGCCGCCCGATAGACGAGCCACATCAGGATCTCGGTCAGATACTCGTGGTCGGTCCAGGCGTGGCTGGGCACGGTGAAGGTGAAGATGTCGGTCGACGGGAGCCTTCCGTTGTCGACCATCCAGCGCCCGATTCGCAGGTGCCACCAGAAGTCGGGGTCCTGCTCGCCGGCCATGAAAAGCGACAGGGTGACGATCATGACGCCGCCCAGCAGCAGCGTCCGGGCGCTGAGCCGCTCGGTCAGCGTCAGGTGCGGGCCTTGAGTGGGTTGGGGATATAGCGCGGCACGCGGAGCGCGTATGGCGGGTAGTCGTCAGGAAAGGCGTGGGCGAGCACACGCTCTTCCCACCGGATTCGAAACAGCTCGCAGACGATGAAGTAGAGGATGAGCAGCGCGCCCGGCCAGCCGGCGGTGGCGAGGTTGATGCCGACGGCGGCCAGGATCTCACCCAGGTAGACGGGGTGCCGGCTCAACGAGTAGGGGCCACCGGTGACCAGGCGGCGAGCCTCGGGGACGATGGAGAACGAGCGGCGGAGGTAGGCCAGGCCCCAGACCGAGTAGGCCAGGCCGGCCGTGGCCAGGATGTCGGCGATCAGAACAAGCCCCTCGCGATGAGAGCCGCCTGGCATGAAGGGGGCCGCGATCGCCGAAAACGTGCCGGTGAAGGCGATGAA
>WNGI01001506.1_pt1 | contig 19504 bp, 17 predicted proteins | sample 5400621 | NCBI WGS metagenome assembly WNGI01 (sample SAMN13153374, study PRJNA577476) | soil metagenome | isolation source: 20 cm soil or saprolite under Garry oak tree replicate 1 | place: USA:California | collected 2016-06-15
TCGCGCCGCCATTCAACTTCACGCTCGACAGCTATCGCGCCGTGCTCGGCGCCAGCGACCTGGCCCCCAGCTTCTTCAACAGCTTCATGATCACCATCCCCGCCACGCTCATCCCGACCGCGATCGCCGCCTTCGCCGCGTATGCCTTCGCGTGGATGAAATTCCCAGGCCGCAACTGGATCTTCCTGGCGCTCGTCGGGCTGCTCGCCGTGCCGCTGCAGCTGACGTTCATCCCACTGCTGACGCTCGCGGTCAAGCTGGGCCTGAATTCCGGCAACACGCTGCCCGGTGGCCTCAACGCCGGCTTTCTCGCCGTCTGGATTGCCCACACCGGCTACGGGTTGCCCTTCGCCATTTATCTGCTGGCGAACTTCTTCCGAGTGTTGCCGACGGACCTGTTCGAATCCGCCGAGATCGACGGCGCTGGTCCTGTCACCGTATTCTTCCGCCTGGTCCTGCCGCTATCGGTCCCGGCCCTGGCATCGCTGGTCATCTTCCAATTCCTCTGGGTCTGGAATGATCTGCTGGTGGCGTTGATCTACGTCGGCGGTACGCCAGAGGTTGCCCCACTCACCGTGACACTGACCAACCTGGTCGGCTCGCTCGGCCAGCACCGTGAGTACCTGACGGCCGCCGCCTTCGTCTCCATGGCCGTTCCGCTGATCGTGTTCTTCACGCTGCAGCGCTACTTCGTTCGAGGCATCCTGGCGGGTTCGGTCAAGGGCTAAGGCCGCGCTCAGCGCCGCGTGAGCACCGTGGCGAGCAGCGTCATGACGAGCAGGGCGGGGATGCCCAGCAGGACGATCGTGATCAACAGGAACAGGCTTTGCATGTCCGACCCCGATCGCGAGTCCGCGGCGTTCGCACCCAGCACGGTCGGCGCGAGCGCGACCGCCTGAGCTGAGCCCTCGACTGGTGGTGGACCGGCGAGCGGCAAGCGGCTGCCTGTGGTCGAGTCGGCGGCGGCCACGGCCTGCGACGTCGGGGCGCTGGCGGGTGCGAAGGCGGTCGGGGCCGGCGTCGGTTGAGGGGTGGGTGGGGGTGTCGGCGGCGGCGTAGGTGGAGCGGTCGGGGCCGGCGTTGGCTTTGGCGTGGGCTTTGGTGTTGGCGATGGTGACGGCGAAGGATGTGGCCGCGCCGCGTGAACGGGCACGACCCAGGAGCCGGAGGCCGTACCTCCAAGGGAACCGCAGGCGGCCATCAGCAGCAACGCCGCGGCGAGCGTGAGCCCACGCTGGCGCAAGTCCATGCCCTTCCCTTGCCTCCTGCCGAGAATGTCTCCCCAACAGGATACCGAGCGTGGTGGAAAAAGAACAGTCCGTGGCTTGGCCGGGCCCGCCTACCATTAACGAATGCCCGGCTCCGATCGCATCGCCGTCGTGACCGGCGCGAGCTCCGGCATCGGCGAGGCGACGGCGCGCGGCCTCCGGGAGGCCGGGTTCTTCGTGGTGCTCGGCGCTCGTCGCGAGGATCGCCTGATGGCGGTCGCCCGTGAGCTGCGGGGCCGAGGACTCCCCCTCGACGTCCGCGATCTGGCCAGCATCGACGCCTTCACGGCCGCCATCGCCGCCGAGTACGGCCAGGTCGAGATTCTGATCAACAACGCCGGCCTGGCGGCGGGCCTGCAACCCCTCGCCCAGGGCAACGACGACGATTGGGTGCAGATGATGGAGACGAACGTGCTTGGTCTCCTGCGCGTCACCCGGGCGATGCTCCCGCTGCTGCGGCGCGCCCCACGCGCGCACATCGTCAACCTGGGGTCGGTGGCCGGCTTCGAGGTGTATCCGGGCGGCGTGGGCTACACGGCGAGCAAGCACGCCGTCCGTGCCATCACAAAAACGCTTCGCCTCGAACTGATGGGCGAGCCGATCCGGGTCACCGAGATCGAGCCGGGGATGGTGGAGACCGAATTCAGCCTGGTCCGATTCAAGGGGGACCGCGAGCGAGCGTCGAATGTCTACCAGGGAATGCAGCCACTCACCGGCGCGGACGTCGCCGATTGCATCGTGTGGGTGGTCACCCGGCCATCCCACGTGAACGTCGACGAGATGGTGGTCCGCCCGATCGCCCAGGCGACCGTGCGCGATGTCGCCCGCAAAAGCTAGCGCGCTCGCTGTATGCCTTATTCACAGACCTTCCACATATTCACAGGAGGCCAGGTCACCCAGCGACCACGATGGCCACACCGTCCCAAGAATTGACGCCGCGGCAGGCAACTGATATGATAGCCCCGGTATCAACTTATGTCATCGAGGTACCAGGGAGGTAAACATGGCAGTCGTTCATGAGCACGACGATGGCGACGGTGGCTCCAGTGCGGCGGTAGTGGCGATCTTCCTGATCGCCTTGATCGTCATCCTCGCGATCCTGTTCTATGGGTTTGCGGTGGCGCACTGGTTCGGGGTCGGCGGCGGCAACACGATCATCATCAACCCACCGTCCACCGCCCCGTCGATCGCGGCCTCGGCATCAGCCTCCACATCTCCGTAATCTCCGAGCCAGCACCAAGGAAAGAGGCCGGCCGGCGCCGGTCTTTTTTCATGTCGGCTGCACGCATGGGTGCGACGGTCCTGTAATACATCAGCGGCGCCATCGGGCAGTAAGCGTCGGCGTAGGCTCTTGCCATGCGCGGCGGCTGCAGCCTCGTGATCCTGGCCGGCGGCCTGAGCCGCCGCATGGGTCGCGACAAGGCCGCCCTACCGGCGGGCGACGGGACGCTCATCGAGCACATCGCTCGCCGGCTCGCGCCGGTCGTCGAGGAGACGATCGTCGCCGGTGCATCAGGCCGGCATCACCTTCCCGGCACGACCATGGTCGACGATCGCTACCCCGGTCTGGGCCCGCTGGCCGGGATCCATGCCGGGCTGCTGGTGGCGCGCTCCCCACTCGTCTGGGTGGTCGGTTGTGACTTACCCGATGTCGATCCGGGGCTGGCCGCCCTGCTGTGCGGGCTGGCCGGTGAGGTTGACGCCGTGGTCCCGCGCCTCGACTCGGAGCCGCAGGGCGTCTGCGCCGTCTACGATCGCGGGTTGGCACCCCGCATCGAGCGCCTCCTCGCGGCCGGCGAGCGCCGCCTCAAAATGCTGCTGGCCGCCAGCAAGGTCCGCTATGTGACGCCGGACGAGCTGCGCCCCGTCGATCCGGAGCTGCGCTCCTTTCGCAACATCAATACGCCGGCCGAGTATCGCGCCTGGCTCCTAACCCAACCGGCTTCGCCCTGAACGCATCCAGCTGACGCGCCAGCTCACCCGGGTCCTGGGTCGGCGCCTGACAGACGAAATCTTCGCAGAGATAGGCGGTCGCCTTGCCATCGATCGCGCGCCGGTCGGCCAGCAGCGGGATTCCCGGGTCGCTCGAGCCGGCGGCGAGCAGGTGATTGGGGAGGTAGCGCTCGCGGACGACGTCGAGCAGGCCGTCGGCCTGCGGGTCCCCCGGCGGCGCGATCACGGCCAGCTCCACGACCCGGCCGAGGTGGAAATCGAGTGCCGTCAGCAAGTGTCCGAACGCGAGGGGCGCCTTGGCCGCCGTCGGTGCCAGGCGCTCGAGCGCTGACCGCGCCCTATCGGTCCACGATGGCTCGCCGAGGAGCATGCCCGCGCGCAGCAGGACAGCGACAGCCAGCGAGGTGCCCGACGGGATGGCATTGTCGGTCACGTCCTGGGGTCTCACCACGAGTCGCTCCTGATCTTTCGCGGTATCGAAGAAGGCCGCGGCTTCCTCATCCCAGAATGCGGTCAGCATTTCGGCCACGAGGCTGCGGATTTCCTCGAGCCAGCGCGGATCGAAGGTCGCCTCGTAGACACTCAGCACCCCGTCGGCCACGGCCGCCTGGTCTTCGAGGAAGCCCGCCAGCGGCGCGCGTCCGTCTTTGTAGCTGCGCCGCATGCGCCCGCCCTCTCGCATGCGCGAGAGCAGGAATCGGGCATTCGCCTCGGCGGCGATGACGAGGTCGCGCCGGGCGAGCACGCGTCCCGCGTCGGCGACCGCGCGCAGCATCAAGCCGTTCCATCCGGCGATCACCTTCTCATCGCGATGCGGCCGAGCACGCTGCCCCCGCGCCGCCATCAGCCGGTCGCGCGCCGCATCGAGCAGCTCGATTGCCTCCGGTGTCACGGGATGCAGGATGTTGCGACCCTCGAAATTCCCCGGGGCCGTGACATCGAAGGCGCCGGCGAGGGCGCGCGCCGCGTCGACGCCGAGCACCGCCTCGAGCTCCGCCGGCGTCCAGAGATAGAAGCGGCCTTCCTCGCCCTCGCTATCCGCGTCGAGGCTGGAGTAGAACGCCCCGTCCGCCGACGTCATCTCGCGCAGCACGAACGCCAGCGTTTCCTCGGTGACCCGTCGAAACGCCGGGTCATGGGTCAGCTGCCAGGCGTCGAGATAGGCGTGCGCCAGCAGGGCGTTGTCGTAGAGCATCTTCTCGAAGTGCGGTACCAGCCAGCGCTCGTCGACGCTGTAACGGTGGAAGCCTCCCCCCAGCTGGTCGTAGATGCCGCCTGCCGCCATCGCGCGCAGCGTCTGCCGGGCCATCTCCAGCGCGGCCGGCTGCCCCGTCCGCACATGGTGACGCAGGAGAACCTCGATGAGCATCGGTTGCGGAAACTTGGGGGCGCCGCCGAAGCCCGCGTGCGCCGCGTCGAAGTCGCGCGCGAGCTGCGCGGCGGCTTCGTCCAACAGCGCCGGGGTGAGTTCGCCTGCTGCCAGCGGCACGGACGGACGATGCAGAAAATCACGGACCTGGGCGGCTGTTTCCTCGACGTCGGCCGGCCGCCTGGCAAAGGCATCGGCCACCGCGGCCAGCACACGTTGGAACGCCGGCATCCCGAAACGATCGCTGGGCGGAAAGTAGGTGCCGGCGAAAAATGGCGTGCCGTCGGGTAGCAGGAACACGGTCATCGGCCAGCCGCCGGAGCCGGTCATGCCCTGCACGGCGCGCATGTAGACCTGGTCAAGGTCCGGCCGCTCTTCGCGATCCACCTTGATGGACACGAAGTCGCGATTCATCAGCGCGGCGGTCTGCGGGTCTTCGAAGGACTCGCGGGCCATCACGTGACACCAGTGGCAGGCGCTGTAGCCGATGCTCAGCAGGATGGGCTTGTGTTCGGTGCGGGCGCGCTCCAGCGCCTGTGAGCCCCAGGGATACCAGTCGACCGGGTTGTTGGCATGCTCGAGGAGGTAGGGACTGGTCTCCTGGGCGAGCCGGTTCGCCATGGCCTCACTCTAGCGGGCCTCCGCCGAATGGCAGGCGTAATGGGCCAGATGGACTACCTGGTCGAAATGGGCGGTCCTTAGGATGCTTGGCATGCGAGGGTTGCTCGCCGTCGCCGGCCGGCGCGGCCTCTCCGCGGGAACCCTGCTGATCGCGGCGGGCTGTCTTACCCTCTACCAGATGACCTCCCTGGTGCTCGGTCCCGCCGGGAGCCGCGTGCTGCATCTCTCGCTGGCGATCCCCGCCGTCGACGCCGACGATTTTTCCGCAGCGGCAACGCCCAGCGGCAGTCACACCCTTGGGATGGTGGTCGCCATCACTCCGGCGCCGTCGCCAACGGCGTGGCGGCAGGCGCTGCGCCGGCCCGCGCAACCATCCCCTACTGCCACGCCGGCAGCGGCACCGGTCTACGCCACCCCGCCAGCGCTGCCGGTCCCGTCGCTACTGCCGGTACAACACGGGCACGGGCATCTACCCAGGCACCACGACGCCGACTAACTATCATGACCCCGATGAGCGGGGGATTCGATTGGCTTGCTGTCGGTGACGTGGCGGAAGAACGCGCGGCGGCGAGCAGCCCGGGAATCCTGGGCGGTGGGGCGGCCCGGCTCGCGGCGCATGCCGCGGCGCTGCGCGCCCGCACCGCGCTCGTCGCCAAAGTGGGAGCCGATGAGGCAGGGCGCCGGGTGCGTGATGCGCTCGAACGGCTCAAAGTGGATCTTCGCTGGTTGCGCGAGACGCCGGGATTGCGCACCACCATCTGGCACCAGCCGGACGGCGAAGCCCAGGGGCGACGGGTCGAGCGCGGCGCCGACCTCGGGCTCCGGCTCGATGAGCTTCCGCCCAACTTTGTGAGGGCCGCGCTCACCGTGGTGTCGGGCTACGCGCTATCGGTCGAGCCCGCCCGGTCGGCGGCACTTGGGGCGCTGGCCGGGGCGCACGCTCGCGGCGGTCGCTCCGCGCTCCTGCTCGAGGCCGACCTCCTCTGGTGGACGAATGCACGCATGACCCGCCGCGTGCTCGAGCCCGCGCTCGCCGCCGTGGACAGCGTGGCGCTGCAGGCGGCGGACGCTAAAGTCCTGTTCGGCTCGGTGGACAGCCGCGAGGCGCTGCGATTACTGGCCGGCCTGGGGCCTCGCCTCGTCTACCTGGCGGAGCCGGACGGCAGCGTGTGGCTTCGTGAGGGCGGCCGCGTCCATTGGTGTCCGGCCGGCCAGAGTGAGGATGCGCCGCGCGATCGCTACGCGGGCCCGGCGGCGTTCTGGGTCGCGCTGGCGCAGCGGTCGGCGCCCAGGAAAGCCGCCGCTGATTCCATCCGCTACGCCCAATCGGTTCGGCGAGCCGGTGCGCCCCGCCAGCCGCAGGGTGCGCGACCCGCGGCGCCAAAGGGCAGGGAGGAGTTGTCCCGACTGTAACGTCCCCATGGCGCCGGTGGCGCAGCCCGGCGACGCCGGGTTGGTGCCGCCCACCGGTCCCGTTGCTCTTCCGTGGGGGCATCGTGGCGCCGCTGGCTGGTCACCGCCGTGGCGTGCGCGGTCCTCTTGCCGTCCGCTGCCGCACTTCCGTCGCGGCCCCATCCCGAGTTGAGCGTGTCCTTCGTGGTCGAACCGGCCGCGCTCGACGCGACGCCTAGCCCTTCGCCAGCGCCGACAGATGGGGCTGGATCCGCGACCACGCGATAGCATGGCTCGGGATCCCCGCCTGGCTTAAGTAGCGGTCGCGCAGGCCGCTCACATCCGGATACCCGTGGACGTAATAGATGGCTCGAATGCCGGCGCTGATGAGCAGTTTTACGCATTCGATGCAGGGAAAGTTGGTGCAGAAGATGTCGCCCCCCGCCGTCGAGGAGCCGCGATAGGCGCTCTGCGCCAGCGCGTTGGCCTCGGCGTGCGCGCAGTATTTGAGCGAGAGATCCGCGCCGCTGACGCCCCCGACGCAGGGACAGGGACGAGGAAACTCCTCCGGGTGCCAGGTGCCCTTGGGGGTGCCGTTATAGCCGGTCGCGATCACCTGCGAGTCGCGCACGATGACGCAACCGACTTTTCGACTGAGGCAGGTCGATCGCAGCGCCGCGGCAAAGGCCAGAATCATCGCGTAGGAGCCCTTATCCGGGCGACCCTGCTCCTTGATGGCGTGTGATTCGACCGCGTCAGGGTTGGGGGCGGCCCGGCGGGCGCGGCGCGCCGCTGGCCGGGAGGGCCGGGAGGTCACCGATCGATGTTAACTTGCCTTGAGAATCCGGGTGATCGTGGTCCCGCAGTGCGCGCAGGTTCCGATCCGTGCCCAGTGTCCCGACCGCAGCGCCGTGCTGGTGGCGCTCAGGTCCACCGCGCAATGGCACTGGTAGCAGAAGGTCAACTGGGCCGGGGTGCGGTACGCATGCGGAACGGCCGGAGAGCCGAAACGGAGCGAGAGGACATTTCCTGGCTCGTGCATCTCTCTAATCCTCGTAACGTCCAGTATTCCTCCGCTTGTTCGGGATTCGCCGCCACGATTCCGTAACGCTTTCTCATCCCGCTTCGACGGTTACGGTGCGCCTTTCAACCGAGGCGACTTGACGGCGTGATCGGCGGCCACGCCTAATAGAGATGGGAGGTCGGGGCGCGCAGGGGCGCGCCTCGGGTTGGAAGCATGAATCACTCCGGTGCCGCCGGTGTGCCGCGCCGTGGCGGCCTGCGGCGTGCGCATTGGGTCGTGCTCGCCGCGATCGTGCTCTGCCTCGCGCTGGTGGGCGGCGTGCTGCTCTACCTGTCGCCGGTGCTGGCGCTACTCGACAACCACGAACTCTCGCCCGGCAAACCGCTGGCGACGCCGGCCGCGACACCGCCGCCGCTCGATTCCAAGCAGCGCGTCAACATTCTGCTGCTGGGGAGCGACAACGACCAGAAGTTCGCGCAGGACGCCGTCCTCTCGCAGACGATGATCGTGGTATCCATCGACCCGGCGAAGCGCCAGGTCACGCTCCTCTCGCTGCCCCGCGACCTGTGGGTGGCGATCCCGGGACACGCGAGGGCCAAGATCGACCTGGCGTACGCGGAGGGCGGCGCGCCGCTGGCACGGGCCACCGTGGAGAGGGCCTTTCGCATTCCCATTCATTACTACGCCTGGATCGGCCTCAACGGGCTGGTGAAGGTCGTGGACCGCCTGGGTGGGGTCGACGTCGATGTCCTGCACCCCGTGCTCGACGACAACTATCCGAACGACTTCAGCAACAGTGGCTATGGGACGGAGCGCGTCTACCTCGCCGCCGGTCCGCAGCACCTCGACGGCCGGCATACCCTGCAGTACGTTCGCTCGCGCCACGGCGACCTGTTGAGCGACTTCGGTCGATCCGTACGCCAGCAGCAGGTGCTGCTTGCCATGCAGCAGCGGACGGCCGGGATGGACCTGGTGACGGCCCTTCCTTCCTTTGCGCGCGACCTCAACGGCCGCGTCAAGACGGATCTCGACCTGGTGCGCCTGACTCAGCTCATGCTATTCATGCGAGGCCTGCGCGCCGGTGACGTGCGCCAGGCCTTTATCACGCCCTTCGTGCGCGACGCGGTCTCGCCGGATGGCCAGCAAATCCTGACGGCCGATTGGCCGGCGGTCAACGCCTATCTGCGCCAGCTGTTCGGCGGCGACCTCCTGCCATGAGGCGTAGCCCCGCTGCCTCCCTGGTGGCGGTGATGCTGGTGATGGCGGGCTGCGCGCCGAGCGCGGCGCCGCCGCGCGATCCTGGCAAGGTTGTCCTGCCCGTCAAACAGGTCGACGTTCCCGGACGGCTCTACGCCACCAAGGGGCGGACGCTGTACCGCTTCTCCAGCACCCACCTGACAAAGCTCCTGGCGGGCATCAAGGTGAAAGACCCGGCCGTGGACAGCAACGGCACGCAGCTCGCGTTTGCCCAGCTGCAGGACCAGGGCTCGACGATCGGCATTTGCGATGCCCGCGGCCGCAACCTGGAATCGATCACGCCCGCCGCCGGGCCCGAGGGCAAGCTCTGGGCGTTTGCGCCCCACTACTCGGACGACGGCCAGCAGATCGTGTACCTCACCGATCGCTTAAAGCAGCCGTCGAATCCGCAGAACCTGCAGCCCAACGACCTCGCTGTCTTCGGCCAGGATCTCGCCGGCGGCCCGGCGCGGCGGCTGGTCGTGCCGGTCCCCTATACCGGGGGCGACAGCGATCCGGCGTTGCGCCCGGGAGCCAACGAGCAGCTGCTCTATACAACCTATCTCTATGGCGGCGCGCCGCTGGAGCCCGTGGCGCGCCTGACCTGGATGTCGTTACGGACGGGTGCGCGCGTCTACCTGTCGCCGGACGGCGCCCGCAATTTCGAGCCGGCCTTCTCCCCGGACGGGCGCTTCGTCGCGTTCGTGCGCGCCGGCTCCGGGCGCGACGACCTCTATGTCATGCCCCTCGCGGCGAGCTTTAGCCACGAGCCGCGACCGGCGCCGAGCGACACGGCGTCGCTGCTCCAGGCCGGCACCGTCTCACAGCCGGTCTGGGCACCGGATGGCAGCGCGATCGCCTACCTGATGCTCGTCAAGGGGAGCTTCGACCTCTTCATCCTGCCGATTGCCACCGACCCTGCCGGCGCCATCCATGCGACCGGCCCGGCGAGGGCCGTGACCCACGGGAGCTTCCTCGACGCCGACTCACGGCTCGCCTGGTCACCGTAACGGTTCGCAGTTACACGGAGACTTTACCGGGCGGGTGCATCGTCCAGCGGCCCATCGCGCACTCGGCCGAAATGATGATGGCCTCGTGTGCGCGTACAGGCCGCATACGACGCCCGCCCTATTGCTAAGCGCGGGTGGGCTGTGCAGTCGGTCGCGCGACGCGCGTCTCCTGGGGGCCGCCGGCCTTTTCCCAGATCTGGTCGACCTTGTCGATCAGGTCGAGGAATTTCTGAGCGTCGTTGAGGTCCACCGAGGCCTTCACCTTCGACCCCTGGCTGACGGCGGTCTTGAGCGCATCCTTGAGTTCGGGGAACTTGGCGTCGTGCTTCTCGGGCTTGTACCAGTCGCTCCAGAGAACGTCGAGGTGATGCTTGGCCAGCTCGGCCCGCTCCTCTTTGATGATGATCGCCCGCTGCCGGTAGACCTCGTCCTTCGAGTCGTTGTATTTCTTAATGATGTTGTAGACGGACTCCGCCTCGATGCGCGCCTGCTCGGGGTCGTAGATCCCGCAGGGAAGATCGCAATGGGCCTCAACCGAGCGGCTGGGGCGAATCCACTCCATCACATTCATGGTGCCAATCCCTCCTATAGGATGAATCGCTGATTCGTAAATCAGTCTACCCGCTGCGCGTCAATGGTGAGAGCATGGCACCGCGATTACCATCCGGCGCGCTGGTGGTCGCCCGCGCCCTCGACGGCCGCACGCGCTTACGCGTCGGTGATGTCGTCGTCGTGCGCCGCCCCGACCGACCCGAGCTCGAAATCATCAAGCGCATCACGGCGATCGACGCCGCCGGCGCGATCTTCCTGGCGGGCGACAATCCCGACGCCAGCACCGACTCGCGGCAGTTTGGGCCGGTCACGCGGGCGCACATCCTGGCGCGGGTCCGCTGGCGCTACTGGCCGCTGCCGCCGGCTCGCCTTTAGAGCGGCCCGGCGAGCGCGCGGGCGGCACGCTCCAACCGGTTGAGGACGGTGTCCTTGCCGAGGCGGCTGATCGACTCGATCAACGGCGGCGTAACCGTGCGACCGGTGACCGCGACCCGCAAGGTCATGAACAGGTCGCGGGAGGACCAGCCCAGGCGCTCCGCCAGGGCGCGAAGCCCCGCCTCGATCGATTCGGGCGTCCAGTCGGTCAGCCCCTGGAGCGCGGCGGCGGCGCTGGTCAGGGCGGTTGCGGTGGCAGCGGACTCGCGACCTTTGGCGATCAGCTGCTCGGGACGATAGGTGTTCGGGTCCTCGAAGAAAAAGCGCAACATCTCGGGCGCGTCGTTCAGGGTGCGCAGCCGCTCCTGCACCAGCGGGATCAAGGGCGTCAGCGCCGGCACCGGGACACCGGGCATTTTCGAGGCGACGCGCGTGGCCAGTTCGTCGGGGGTCAGCCGTCGGATGAACTGGCCGTTGAGCCAGTCGAGCCGCTCGAGGTTCGCGACCGCCGGGCTGGCCTGGATCTTGCCGAGGTCGAAAGCCTGGATCAGCTGCTCCATGGTGAAGATATCCTGGTCGGTGCCCGGCGACCAGCCAAGGAAGGCGATGAAGTTGTCGACCGCTTGGGGCAGATAGCCGGCTTCGCGGTACTCGAGCACGTCCTTGGCGCCGTGGCGCTTGGCCAGCGGCTTCTTGTCGGGGCCCAGCACGAGCGGAAGATGGGCGAAGGCCGGCGGCAGCCAGTTGAACGCCTGGAAAAGCAACAGGTGCTTAGGCGACGAGGGCAGCCAGCCGTCGCCGCGGATGATGTGGCTGATGCGCATCGCGTGATCGTCCACGGCGAAGGCGAGGTGATAGGTGGGGAACCCATCCGACTTGAGGAGGACATGGTCGTCGAGCGTGTCGTTGCGAAAGGTGACGGTGCCCATCACCAGGTCCTGGAGCGTCGTCGTTCCTCCGATGGGGATCGCCTGGCGCACGACGAAGCGCTCACCGGTGGCGGCGCGCCGATCCGATTCCGCGCGCGGGATCGACCGGCAGCGGCGATCGTACCGTTCCGGCTCGTGCCGGGCCCGCTGCTCGGCCCGCATCTGCTCGAGCCGCTGCGGGGTGCAGAAGCAGCGATAGGCGCCCCCCGATTCCAGCAGCTCGTTGGCGGCCTGCTGGTAGATCGCCTTGCGTTCTGACTGGATGAGTGGGGTCTCATCCCAGGTCAGGTCCAGCCACTGCAAGCCTTCCTCGATCTGCTCCTGGCTGCCGGGCTTCAGGCGTGCCCGGTCGGTATCTTCGATGCGCAGCAGGAACTGCCCGCTTTTCTGGCGGGCGAACAGGTAGTTGAAGAGCGCTGTCCGCGCGCCGCCAAGGTGCAGGGCGCCGGTCGGGCTCGGCGCGTAGCGGACACGGACGGGCTCGTTCACCTGGGCCACGGGTCCATCGTACTCAGCGGAAAATGGCGGTCCCTCCGTCACACCCTCGATGCCTCGCTACGCGCTCGGCTGCATCAAGGACCCTTACGACCATCGGGATTTGAGCATGGCGACGTTCCTGCGCGCGCTGCCCCTCGCCGAGGAGGTCGACCATTCGCCGGCGCTGCCGCCGGTCTTCGACCAGGGCCCGGCCGGCACCTGCGTCGCCTGCGCCACGGCCTACTACGACAAGACGTTCCAGAAAGGTGTCGAGCTTCACTGGGCATTGAACGATCCGGCGCACCAGTTCTCGCCGCTGTACATCTACAGCCAGCGGCGCGAGCGGCCCGATGATGCGGGGATGACGATCCGCGAAGCGATGAAGATCATCCAGGACCAGGGGGTCTGCAGCCTCGCCTGTATGCCCTATGCCGTCGAGCGCATCAACGTGCCACCCACGGCGGAGCAGCGAAAGGCCGCGTTGCGCTACCGGGCGAAGAGCTATGCGCGGCTCACCCGCATCGTTGAGATGGAGGCCTACCTGACGACGAACTGCTTCATCGCCGGCGTGATGGTGCACGAACCGTTCATGGATGCACCGGGCGGCGTCATCCCGATGCCGAAGCCGGGGGCCGAATTCCTCGGCGGCCATGCGATCTGCATCGTCGGCTTCGACCGGCGCAACCGCATGTTCAAGTTTGCCAACAGCTGGGGGAGCCAGTGGGGCGATCGCGGCTTCGGTCATATCGGCTACGCGACGCTGCAGACGCTCCTCATGGATGCCTGGGGTATGGTCAACGCGCCCGGGGGCGACTGACCCGACGCGCGTTAGGGGTCGTGATAAACGCCGACGATGCCGGCTCGTCCCACCAGCACATAGACGCGGTCGGTCGTCGGATCGACGGCCACGCTCTTTGCGATCGGGCCGGTTCCGACCACGCCCAGCGGCTTGAGCGCGGTCCCATCGACCACCGATAGGTTCTTGCTGCCGCCGTTCGCCGCGTAGACATGGTGGTTATGGCGGTTGAAGGCGAGCTGATCGGTTCCGAATCCGATGTCCACCACGCCGAGGCAGCGGTCGAGCAGGGTATCGATGACGTTGAGCTCGCGATTGTTTCCGGGCCGGCTCGCGATGTAGAGCCGTTGCTGGTCCGGATCGTAGGCCACGCCGGTTGGGATCGCGATGTCGCACCCCTTGAAGGTCGTGGTGATCTGCCGGGACTTGACGTCGATGATGATGACCTCGTCCTTGTCATTGATCGCGAGGAACACGCGACCCTGCGTCGGGTCGACATCCATCAACTCCGGGCTGCCCGGAAGATCGATGGTCGCGACCGCCGTGTAGGTATGCGGATCGATCAGCTTCACGGTGTTCGATGAAGCCAGGGCCACGACGACGAGATCGTTGAGTGGGTCGTATCCGATCGCGTCGGGCTGCGGGCCGGTATCGATCAGCTTCACGATCTTCCGTTGGGCGACGTCGACGACAGCGACCATTCCGTCAGCCGGATCGGAGGTCATCACGATGTTGGGATCGGCCGTCAAGGCCACGGCGTGAACCTTGAAGAGTCCCGAGACGCTGCCGCTCACTTTGTTGGTCTTGACGTCGATGATGTCGATGGCGTCCATGCTCGAGTGGGACACGTAGAGACGTCCGACGCGTGAGTCGAGCGTGAGGAGGTCGAAGGAGGGCTGGGTCGTGTCCTTGGGTAGCTGGATGTTGGCCAGGGGGGTGAGGGGCACGTGCGGTACGAGTGCGTCCGCTCCGCAGCCGCTTAGCAACAATCCCGCGGCGAGGGCCAGGACCAGGCGGTGGGTTCGGATCAGGCTATCTTAGCGGAGGACCCCAGTTCAAAAGGCGACGGCCGCGCTATCAGCTTTATGTATCTACTTGTTGACACCACTCGATCTCAAGGCGCATGATCATTTAAACGGGGCTTTGCCCGAGCGTTACAGATGCTTAACGCATAGTCCGCGGGGAGAAAAAGGTCGCTGGAGGGAAAAGACAAGTGGCCGACACATCAATAGCTATTGGCGCGCCCACAATTGACGACGGCGAGGTTCTCATATCGAGGTCTAGCTGGCCGCTAAGGCTTTCGGGCCTCCTATTCGCGGGTTTGCTGGTGGTCGGCCGAGCCGCAAGCGGCGGCCAGATCGTGTGGCTCCCTGCTTACCATGCCGATCCCACGCCACTCATCGTGGTGATCAATCAGCCGAAGCCGGGCACGCCTCCAGCCCTGCCAAAATCGCTCCCCGGCGATCCAGCGGCCGCGATCAGCAAGAAGAGCGCCGCCGCTGAAGTCATCACCTTCTCCCCGGGCAAGAACAGCAGCAGCGGCGATGGACTCGCCCTCCCCGATGCCACGGATTCAGCGAATACGGCAACCGGGTCCGCCGCTGGCGAAACCGGGCATTCCGACGCCCCCGGTTCGGGCGGCAGCGTCGGGTCAGCTGGCATCGAAACTGGAATTTCGGACGTCCAGGGCTCGAGCGGGACGCAGGGCACCGGCGGGAACGAATCTGGCAACTCTGATGTCCAGGGGTCTAGCGGCAGCCAGGGGACGGCCGGCAACGAATCGGGTATTTCGGATCACCAGGGATCGGGTGGCAGCCAGGGCACGGCGGCCGGTGAAACCGGGCAGTCTGACATTCCGGGATCCGCGGGCAGCCAGGGGACAATCGGCAACGAAACCGGTCAGTCCGACATTCAAGGATCCACCGGCAGTCAGGGGACGGCGGGCCAGGAAACGGGTCAGTCTGATGTGCAGGGGTCAACCGGCAGCCAGGGCACGGCCGGTGGCGAGACGGGACAGTCTGACGTCCAGGGCTCAGGTGGGAGTGTTGGGACGGCCGGTGCAGAAACCGGATCGTCCGATGTGCAGGGTTCGACGGGAAGTGTCGGCACGGCTGGCGCCGAAACCGGCAGTTCAGACGTGCAGGGATCGACCGGGAGTCAGGGCACGGCGGGTGCCGAAACCGGACACTCAGACGTACAGGGCTCGACGGGGAGCCAGGGCACGGCCGGGAACGAGAGCGGAATTTCGGATGTCCAGGGCTCGACCGGCAGTCAGGGTACGGCCGGCAACGAAACCGGTGGATCCGATGTGCAGGGCTCAACCGGCAGCGTCGGAACGGCGGGTAACGAGACCGGAGCCTCAGATGTCCCAGGATCCAGCGGTAGTGTCGGGACGGCCGGGAACGAGACTGGAATAAGCGACGTCCAGGGTTCGTCGGGAAGTCAGGGTACGGCAGGCGGCGAGAGCGGCATCTCCGACAATCAAGGCTCCAGCGGGAGCCAGGGTACGGCGGGCGCCGAAAGCGGAGTCTCTGATAACCAGGGTTCGGCCGGCAGCCAGGGAACCGTTGGCAATGAGACTGGCGTTTCTGACAACCAGGGCTCGTCGGGCAGCCAGGGAACGGTAGGCAACGAAACCGGAGTGTCTGACGTCCAGGGTTCAGGCGGGAGCCAGGGGACGGCAGGCGCCGAGACCGGTATCTCCGACAATCAGGGATCCGCTGGCAGCCAGGGGACGGCTGGGGCGGAAACCGGAATTTCTGACAACCAGGGCTCATCCGGCAGCGCGGGAACGGCTGGCAATGAGTCCGGAATTTCCGATGTGCAGGGATCGTCGGGCAGCCAGGGAACGGTCGGCCATGAGACGGGCATTTCTGATGTCCAGGGTTCCTCCGGTAGCCAGGGGACAGCCGCCGGCGAAACTGGTCAGTCTGATGTCCAGGGCTCGGCCGGAAGTCTTGGCACAGCAGGCGCCGAGACCGGCATCTCTGACAATCAGGGATCCGCGGGTAGCCAGGGCACGGCGGGAGCCGAGACCGGAAGCTCGGATGTCCAGGGTTCTAGCGGCAGCGTCGGCACGGCGGGCGCCGAGAGCGGCATCTCGGATGTACAGGGATCGTCCGGTAGCCAAGGGACGGTCGGCAACGAGACCGGTATCTCGGATGTGCAGGGATCGTCCGGCAGCCAGGGAACGGCCGGCAATGAAAGCGGACAGTCAGACGTCCAGGGCTCCAGCGGAAGCACCGGCACGGCGGGCGCCGAGACGGGTAGCTCTGACGTGCAGGGATCAACCGGGAGCCAGGGCACCGCGGGCGCCGAGACCGGAGGCTCTGACGTGCAGGGTTCAACCGGGAGCCAGGGTACGGCGGGCGCCGAGACCGGAGGCTCTGACGTGCAGGGTTCGTCGGGGAGTGTCGGTACTGGCGGCAACGAGTCGGGTGGCTCGGATGTTCAGGGATCCGCTGGCAGCGAGGGAACGGCCGGTAATGAGAGCGGTCAGTCGGATGTTCAGGGCTCATCGGGCAGCGAGGGAACAGCCGGTAATGAAAGCGGCCACTCCGATGTCCAGGGTTCGTCTGGCAGCGTAGGGACCGTCGGCAACGAGACCGGCATCTCGGACGTGCAGGGATCGTCCGGCAGCCAGGGCACCGTCGGTAACGAGACGGGCATTTCGGATGTCCAGGGATCGTCCGGCAGCCAGGGCACGGCGGGCGCCGAAACCGGTCAGTCTGACATCCAGGGATCCGCTGGTAGTGTCGGTACGGCGGGCGCCGAGACCGGCGTCTCGGACGTACAGGGATCGAGCGGAAGCCAGGGTACAGCGGGCGCCGAAACCGGTGGTTCTGATGTCCAGGGTTCCAGTGGCAGTGTCGGGACCGTTGGCAATGAAACCGGAATTTCGGACGTACAGGGATCCAGTGGAAGCCAGGGAACGGTCGGCAACGAGACCGGCATCTCCGATGTCCAGGGTTCCTCTGGTAGCGAGGGGACAGCCGCAGGTGAAACCGGACAGTCGGACGTCCAGGGTTCGGCCGGCAGCACGGGCACAGCCGGCGCTGAGACCGGCATTTCCGATGTCCAGGGCTCGAGCGGCAGCACGGGTACAGCGGGCGCTGAGACGGGTATCTCCGACGTTCAAGGCTCGGGCGGCAGCACCGGTACGGCGGGCGCTGAGACGGGTACCTCCGATGTCCAGGGCTCGAGCGGCAGCACGGGTACGGCGGGCGCGGAGACCGGCATCTCGGATGTCCAGGGCTCGGGCGGCAGCACGGGTACGGCGGGCGCGGAGACCGGCATCTCCGATGTCCAGGGCTCGAGCGGTAGCACCGGTACCGCTGGGGCGGAGACGGGCGGATCCGACGTTCAAGGCTCGAGTGGCAGCGTAGGGACCGTCGGCAACGAAACGGGCATCTCGGACGTTCAAGGATCCTCCGGAAGCCAAGGGACAATCGCCGGTGAAACCGGACAATCCGATGTCCAGGGTTCAGCCGGTAGTACGGGCACCGCGGGCGCCGAGACCGGCATCTCGGATGTGCAGGGATCTAGTGGCAGTACAGGCACGGCCGGCGCTGAGACTGGTCAGTCCGATATTCAAGGCTCCAGCGGCAGCACCGGTACGGCGGGCGCCGAGACCGGCATCTCCGATGTTCAGGGGTCAGCCGGAAGCACGGGTACAGCAGGCGCCGAGACTGGTCAGTCTGATGTCCAGGGTTCGGGCGGTAGCACGGGTACAGCGGGCGCTGAGACCGGCATCTCCGATGTTCAAGGGAGCAGCGGCTCGACCGGAACGGTCGGCAACGAGACCGGCATTTCGGATGTTCAGGGTACCGGCGGCTCGACCGGAACGGTCGGCAACGAGACCGGCATTTCGGATGTTCAAGGTAGTGCTGGGAGCATGGGCACTGTAGGCAACGAAACCGGCATCTCCGATGTCCAGGGCAGCTCGGGCTCGACTGGCACCGTCGGCAACGAGACCGGCATCTCCGATGTGCAGGGAACCGGTGGGTCAACTGGGACCGTGGGTAACGAGACCGGCATCTCGGACGTGCAGGGTACGGGCGGCAGCATGGGTACCGTGGGCAACGAGACCGGCATCTCGGACGTGCAGGGTACCGGCGGCAGCATGGGTACCGTGGGCGCCGAGACCGGCATTTCGGACGTGCAGGGCACGGGCGGAAGCCAGGGCACCGTGGGAGCCGAGACCGGCATTTCGGACGTGCAGGGTACCGGCGGCAGCCAGGGCACCGCGGGCGCCGAGACCGGAGTCTCGGATGTGCAGGGCTCGGGCGGCTCGCAGGGGACGGCCGGCGCCGAAACCGGCGCCTCGGAGACGACCGCCGGCGGCGGAGGGGGTGGCGCAGGTGGAGAGACTGGAACGCTCGCCAACACCGGCGGCGGTCCGGCTACGGGCGCCGAGGGTCTGCTTGGAGCGCTCCTCGCGATGGTCGGCGTCGCGCTCTTGCGGCCCAAGGAGATTCTGCGGCGATTCATTCGATAGCGATCGCTGCGAGGCTGAAACCGCCGGGCGAAAGCCCGGCGGTTTTCTTCTTCTAGGCAGGTCGCGCCAAATCAGCCCATTACAGTTATCAGGTTATATATATAGGATGTTGACAGAACTTGGGCGGAGGGTCTAGTCTGACAAGCAAGCGGAACCTCGACAAGGACGTACAGATGTTTCACAATCGGTGATCAGGCGCCGCCAATCTGGGTGTTGGGAGGGAAGAACATTGACTGCCACTGAAGCTGCACCTCGGAATGCTGCATTTTTCAGCGACGACTCAGAGGTTCTAATTTCGAAGTCGACCTGGCCCTTGAAGCTTTCTGGGCTGTTATTCGCTGGGCTACTCGTTATCGGGCGGTCGGCAAGCTATGGCGACCTGACCTGGACGCCGACCTATCACGCGGCGGAATCGCCGCTCGTCGTCGAGCTCGCTGGATCGCGAAAGCCCGCGCCTCCCGTGCCCAACCTGGGCGCCGGGGCGCCCGCGATCATGACCAAGGCGGCCGCCGCCGAGGAGGTCGTATTCCATCCAGGTATTAGTGGTGACGGGGGTGGCACTGACGGCCATGACGCCCAGGGGTCGGCAAGCTCCGCGGCAGGTAGCGGGCACGGCTCAGGCGCCGCCTCTGCAGCGAATGCGAGCAGCACGAGCGCGGCGGCGCAGGGGAGCGGCCATGGGTCTGGCGCCGCCTCCGCGGCGAATGCCAGCAACACCAGCGCGGCAGGGGGCAGCGGCCACGGCTCTGGCGCCGCCTCGCCGGCGAATGCCAGCAACACCAGCGCAGCGGCGCAGGGAAGCGGCCATGGGTCTGGCGCCGCCTCGGCGGGCAATGCCAGCAACACCAGCGCAGCGGCGCATGGGAGCGGCCACGGCTCTGGCGCCGCGTCGCCGGCGAATGCCAGCAACACCAGCGCAGCGGCGCAGGGGAGCGGCCATGGGTCTGGCGCCGCCTCCGCGGGCAATGCCAGCAACACCAGCGCAGCGGCGCATGGGAGCGGCCA
>WNGI01007727.1_pt1 | contig 19503 bp, 18 predicted proteins | sample 5400621 | NCBI WGS metagenome assembly WNGI01 (sample SAMN13153374, study PRJNA577476) | soil metagenome | isolation source: 20 cm soil or saprolite under Garry oak tree replicate 1 | place: USA:California | collected 2016-06-15
ACCACGTGAACGCCGCCGGGACGAGTGCGCACCTGCAGCTCGGTGAGCAGTGCGTGGCGGTCGCGCGCGCGCGCCGGCGCGAGGGCCGCGGGATCGATGATCACCAGGCTCGGCGCCACGTCGGGAAACCAGCTGCCGAACGTGACCACGAGCGCCTGGAACCGCCCCGCGAGCTGCTCGGTGACGGCCCGGCTTTCCGCGCCTTCGACGGACCCGAGGTCGTGATCGACGAGGAAAACCTCGGCGTCGTGCGCCGCGATGAACAGCGCGGCGGGAAGGGCGGCGGCGCCGACCACGAGGGCCAGGTCGCCGGGCTCGAGGCGGCGCACCGCGCTGACGAGCGGGCCATCCGATTCGAGGCCCCAGTGCGTGGGGGCGCGCTGCGCCGCGCGCAGCGCGCGATGCTTCTGGCGCCAGCGCGGGAACGAAGGGAGGCGCAGCCGCCGGGCGATGATGCGGTCGACGTGCTCGAGCAGCAGGACTTCGGTGAGGAGGTACTGCTCCGCGGCGCTCTCCTCGAGCTCGCGTACCGCCTCGTCGCCGATCTCCAGCAGGTCTGCTCGCGTGAGCGCGTTCTTGTATTCCTCGATGCGCTGCAGCAGGAACTCCTGATATTCCTGCTTGAGCGAGCGCGGCGGCCGCCGCGTGGTCCGGGAGCGCTGCTCCCCCGAGAGGCTCAGCATGGCTCGACGTGCACCGTGACTTCGTGCAGCCGCAGGTCGCGCTTGAGCCGCTCCTCCACCTGGTCGGCGATGGCGTGCGCGGACTCCACGTCCGCGTGACGGTCGACGCACACCGTCACCTCGGCGTACCGCAGGTCGGAGGGCCCGCGCGAGCGGATCCCGTAAGCGCTTTTCACGCCCGGGACGGCCTGGGCGGCATCCTGGATATCGCGCGTGGGGATGGCGCGCTGGTCCACGAGCACCGGCACCGTGCGCGCGAGGATGCGATACGCCACGAGGACGATCGCCAGGGCGACGAGGATCGCCACCGTGGAATCCGCCCACCACCACCCCAGTCGCGTGAGCAGGATGCCGACGAGGATGCCGACCGTGATGAAGACGTCCGCGCGGGTGTGCGCCGCGTCCGCGACGAGCAGCTCGCTCCCGAGCTCGATCCCACGGCGGTGCTCGTACCACGTGATGAGCACGTTCGCGCCGAGCGTGAGGACGAGCAAGGCCAGCTGAAAGTCGCTGACGTCGACCCGATGGCTGCCGCTCACGAAATGGTTGACCGCCCCCCGCACCAGCTCGAAGCAGGTGATCGACAGGAATCCCACGATCGCCAACGCGCCCAGCGTCTCGAACTTGCCGTGGCCGTACGGGTGGTCTTCATCGGGCTCCTTCGCAGCCACCCGGACGATGATCAGGGCGAGCACGTTGTTGAGCGCGTCCACGCACGAATCCACTGCCCCGCCGAGTACGGCGAGGGAGCCGGACGCGATCCCCACCGCGAGCTTGACCCCTACGACCGCCAGGTTGGCGACGAGGAGGCCGATAAAGACTCGGCGGACCAGGGCGGACGCCGGCATGGACAGAACTGCAAGGTTGTAAGGGACAGCGGTTTAGTCAACCGTCTGGCGCACAGCTGCCCCTCGGGTAGCCTCGCTGCGCGGCGCGGCGTAACTTCGCATCCTCTTCCCGCGAGGGGTCTGATGCACCGCTGGCATCTGCTGTGGCTCGGGCTCCTCTCCCCAGCGCTCGCCGCCCAAGCGAAGCGCGCCATCCAACCGAGCGACGTCGCCCAGCTTCGCGATCTCGCCGACTTCCGCATCTCACCGGACGGGCGTCGGGCGGTGTTCGTCGTGCGCGAGCCGGAGGACACGGCGACCCCGGGGGAGCGGAACACCGATCTCTGGCTGGTGCCGACTGACGGGACGGCCGAGCCTCGGCGTCTCACCGCGAGCCCCAAGACGGACGAGTCCCCCCGGTGGTCGCCGGACGGGCGCACGATCGCGTTTCTGTCGAGCCGCGGTGCGGCGCCGGATACGACGGCACAGATCTACCTGATCCTCGTCGACGGCGGCGAAGCACAGATCGTCACCCACCACGCGACCGCCGTGGAAGGGCTCGCCTGGCTCCCGGACGGGAGCGGGTTGCTCTTCACTGCACGCGACTCGCTTACGCAGGCCGAGCGGGACAAGCAGAGACGGAAGGACGATGCCATCGAAGCGGACCGGCACGAGAAGTACGCGGGGCTGTGGCGCTACACGCTGGCGTCCAAGACGGAGCGGCGCCTCACGGCCGAGAGTCTCCACGTCGTCGACTTCGACGTGGCCGCAGACGGGCACGCCGTGGCGCTGGTGGGCGCCGACCGGCCGGCGCTCGACCGCGTCTACTGGCACTCCGCCGCCTATACCCTCGACCTGAAGACCAATGAAACGACGCGGCTCGCTGACGGGTCGGGACCGATACGCTTCGCGCCCGCCGGCGACGCCGTCGCCTTTTCGGTTCGGTACACCGGCCTGCGATCGACCGGACTCCCCGCCGTGCTCCGCCACGGCGGTGCGCCCAAGACGCTCGCCGTCACGGCGCACGGGACCGTGACGGGCGGCGGCGAATGGCTGGCCGACGGGCGCCACCTGCTGGTAGTGGAGACCGTGGGTGCGAGTCATCGGCTGGCCACGCTCGATGTGGATGCGGACACGTTCACCACCGTGGCCCCGCTCGAGGTGTCGACCGGTGGCGCGTCGGTGTCGGTCTCGCGCGACGGCCGCACCGCGCTCGTCAACAATCAAGAGACCGACCAGCCCGACGACCTCTTCGCCGTCGACGTCGCGAGCGGCAAGCTCACGCGCCTCACCCGCCTCAACCCCGACCTGCGGGCACTCGCATTCGGGAAGGTCGAGCAGATCTCGTGGCACTCCGGCGACGGACGCACGGTCTACGGCGTCCTGATCACACCGCCCGACTTTCGCCCCGGCAAGCGGTATCCCACGGTGGTCCATGTCCACGGCGGGCCGGAATGGGCGTGGTGGGTAGGGTTCTACGGCAGCTGGCACGAGTGGGATCAGCTGCTGGCGAGTCACGGCGTCGTGGTGCTGCTCCCGAACCCACGCGGCTCCGACGGACAGGGGCCCGATTTCGTGGCAGCGAACAAGGGTGATTGGGGCGGGATGGACTGGCAGGACATCCTGGCCGGTCTCGATGAGCTGGTGCGTCGCGGGGTCGCCGACACGGCGCGGCTCGGCATCGGCGGATGGAGCTACGGCGGCTTCATGACGGCGTGGGCCGTCACGCACACCTTGCGCTTCAAGGCAGCCGTGATGGGCGCCGGGGTGAGTGACTTGATCCGCATGCAGGGCACATCGGACATCATTCCGTCGTTTCTCAACGACTACTTCGGCCCGAACCCGTGGGGCGACCCGCGCGCGCGGGCGGCCTACCGAGCGCACTCACCGATCGAGTTCATCCAGAATGCGCGCACGCCCACGCTGGTGTTGCACGGCGGGTCCGACGTGCGGGTGCCGACGCCGGAGGGGGCGGAATTCTATAACGCCCTGCGACAGCAGGGCGTCGAGGCCCATATGGTGATCTATCCGCGCGAGCCCCACGGGCCGCGGGAGCGGATGCACCAGCTCGACATCCTCACCCGCGTGCTCGCATGGTACGAGGCCAAGCTGAAATAGGGCTACTCCACCGCCCGGAGCAATACCCCTTTCAGATATCCGGTCTCCGGCACGTTCACCAGCTCCGGGTGGTCCCGGCCCGCCCCCCTGACGGCGAGCAGCTGGAGGCGGCGGCCTGCATCCCGGGCGGCGTCGCCCAGCATGTCGAGGAAGACGGCCCGGCTCACGTGGTAGGAGCAGGAGCAGGTGAACAGCACCCCGCCGGGGGCGACGAGGCGCATGGCGCGGAGGTTGATCTCCTTGTAACCGGCGAGCGCGCGGGGAACGGTCTGTTTCGACTTGGCAAAGGCGGGCGGGTCGAGCACGATCGTGTCGAACAGCTCTTCCCGCCGCACCAGGTCGCGCAGCAGATCGAACGCGTTCGCCTCACGCCAGGTGATGTTCGTGAGCTCGTTCAGCGCGGCATTCTCGCGCCCCCGGGCCAACGCCTCGGCGCTCGAGTCCACCGCCACCACCTCGCCGGCGCGCCGGGCGAGGTGGAGCGCGAACGAACCGTGGTAGGTGAACAGGTCGAGCGCCCGGCCGGCGCCCGTGTGCTCCGCCACCAGGACGCGGTTCTCGCGTTGGTCGAGGAAGGCCCCGGTCTTCTGGCCCGTGCGCGGTGCGGCGAGGTACCGAACGCCCGCCTCCTCCAAGGCCACCGTGTCCGGCACGCTGCCGCGGCCGGGCACCACTTCGAGCGGCAGCCCCTCGTGGCGCCGCACCGTGGTGTCGTTGCGGAGCAGGATCCCCTCGGGCGCGAGGGCGGCGCCGATACCGTCCAGCACGTCCGCTCGCACGTGCTCGAGGCCGGCCGAGAGCAGCTGCGCCACGACATAGGGCCCGTAGCGATCCACCACGAGGGACGGCAGGCCGTCGCCTTCGCCGTGGACCACGCGGAACGCGGTGGCCGCGATGCCGGCGCGCCGCCGGGCCGCCGTGGCGATCCGGTCGGTCCACCAGGTCGCGTCGATCGGCTCGCGCCCGGTGGTGAGCAGGCGCAGCCGGATTTCCGACTTTGGTGAGTACAGGGCCTGGCCGAGGTGGCGGCCGCGACGGTCCGTGACGGTCACGACGCCGGGCGCATCACGCGGCTCGTCGTAGAGGTCCGTGCGATAGATCCAGGGATGCCCCGTTTGCCAGCGTGCGGCGCCCTTTGCGGACACGACTACGGCGCGCGTGGCGACTCCCCCGTCCGACCGTGCGGCGGTCCGACGGTCCGTCACGTGGTCCGATCCGGGCGCAGCTTGGCCGCGTCGCGCAGGTACATATGTTTCAGCTCGCGTTGCGGCTTGGCCGTGTAGAAGTGGAGCAGGACGCGGATGCAGCGCGGTAGCCCGTCAGGGACGGCGACTTCCGCGGCTCCCAGGAGGGGCACATCCCTCCAGCCGAGCAGGCGCGCGGCGCGCGCGGGGTACTCGGCCGTGAGATCCGGGGACGAAGTGAAAATGGCGCTCTCGACGTCCTCGGGCTGGAAGCCGTTCGCTTCCTGAAGCCCGCGCAACAGCTCGGCCGTCGCGTCCAGGATCGCCTGACCGGTATTGGCCGCGGCGGTCGTGGCGCCGCGCAGTCCACGCAGGATCTTGCTCATGGCACTCGATCGTCAGTTGCGCTTGATGGTGATCACGGACGCGGGCGTTCTCAAGGGGCGTGATCCGGTCGAAGCGTGCCGCCGAGTCGTGGCCGGCGGAGCCAGCATCATCCAGGTGCGCCTGAAAGATGCACCGCCCAGCGAGATGGTGGCGCTGGCCCGCGCGCTCGTCGGCGCGCTCGCGGTGCCGGTGATCGTGAACGACCGCGTGGACGTCGCGCTCGCGGCCGGCGCGGCGGGGGCGCACCTGGGCCAGGAGGACCCGCCCCTCGACCGGCTCCACCCCCACGTGCCGCCCGGCTTCCTGCTCGGACTGTCGGTCGGCTCACCGGCCGAGGCCGAGCGGGGACGCGCCTGGCCGGCGGACTACTGGAGCCTCGGCCCGTGCTTCGCCACGGGGAACAAGTCCGACGCCGGCGTGCCGCTCGGGGTCGAGGGATTCGGGCGACTGGCGCAGCTCGCCCCGGCCGGTACGCCGGTGATCGCGATCGGCGGCGTCACCGCGGCCAACGCACCCGCCCTGGTGCGCGCCGGGGCGGCCGGCGTCGCCGTCATCGGCGCGGTGTGGGGGGCTCGCGACCCGGCCGCTGCGGCGCGCGCGCTGCGCGACGCAATTGCTTGACGCGCTGGATCGCTGCCAAATGCTCGGCGTAGGTTGCCGAGAAGATGTGCTTGCCGTCGGGCTGCGCCACGAAGTACAGGAACGGCACGTCGGCGGGGTAGAGCGCCGCGGCGAGGCCGGCGCGGCCCGGCTGGCCGATGGGGCCGGGCGGCAGGCCAGCATGCAGATACGTATTGTAGGGCGAGCGCACCGCCAGGTTCTTCTCCCATACGCGCCTGAGTCGTCGTCCATAGGCGTAGCTTACCGTCGGGTCGGCTTCGAGCCGCATGCCCCGTCGCAGCCGGTTCTGGTAGACCGCGGAGACGAACGGCCGGTCGGGGTCGTAGCGCACTTCCGCCTCGACAATCGACGCCAGGGTGACGAGCTCGTGCCGCGAGAAGTGCAAGGAGTCGAGCCGGGCCTGCCACTCCGGGCTCCACTGTTGCGTGAACTGATGCGTCATGACGCGGACCAACTCCCGCGCCCCGATGCCGAGCGGCAGCAGATAGGTCGTGGGGAAGAGGTACCCCTCGGCGCTCGGTGCCTCGGCGGGGAGGCCGACGCTCACCAGCAAGCTCGAGTCCTCGGCCGCCGCCAGGAAGGAATCCCGGGGGATCTTGAGCTGCGCGCGGGCGAGGTCGGCCACCTCCGCGAGTCGCAAGCCCTCGCGCACGGTGAAGCGCTGCTCGACTCCTCGACCGCGCTCCAACGCCGCCACGACGTTGGACCACGCTTCGTCCTGTTGCAGCAGGTAGACGCCACTCTTGAGCGAGCCTGCCAGCCCGCGCAGCCGCGCGTAGAGCCGGAACGAGCCGGGATGTTCGATCACGTGGTTGGCGGCAAGGGAATCGACGGCGGCGTCGAGGGTGGCGCCGGCGGGGATCGTGACGGTGACCCGAGGACCATCGGATCCCCCGCAGGCTGCGAGAGCGAGAACGAGGCAAGTGCGGAATGCGGAGTGCGGAATGCGGAGTAGAGCATGAGAGTTCGCTCGTCCACTCCGCACTCCGCACTCCACACTCCGCACGTTCATACTCCCGAGCCTCGCCTTGCATCGAGGTAATGCTGCAGCAGCAGCGTCGCCGCGAGCGCGTCGATGTCGTCCTTGCGACCGCGGGTCGACCCGCCCATCGCGCGCACGGCCCGGAGGGCGCGCGCCGTGGTGAGCCGCTCATCCCATAGCTCGACCGGTTGTCCCGAGTGGCGCGCGATGTCGGCGGCGAGCGCCCGCGCGGCGGCAGCCGCTTCCGCCTCGGCCCCCTCCGAGTCGAGCGGCAGGCCGACGACGATACCGGTCACCGCGTGGTGCTCGAGCAGGGTGAGGAAGTCCCGCATCGGGAAACGTTTGCCGGGGCGTCGGGTGAGCGTGGTCAGGGGTTGAGCGAGCGTGCGCGTCTCGTCGGAGAGAGCGAGGCCGATACGGCGCTCGCCCCAATCGACGCCGAGCAGCCGGCCTGCGTCGCGGCCGCCCGTCACCCCTGCGCCATGGTCGCGAAGAACTCGTTGTTCGTCTTGGTGCGCTTGAGGCGCTCTAGCAGGAACTCGATTGCTTCGACCGGCGGCATGTCGGCGAGGAAGTTGCGGAGCAGGTACACCTTGTTGAGCTCTTCCTTGGAGAGCAGAATCTCTTCCTTGCGGGTGCCGGACCGTTGCACGTCGATGGCCGGGAAGGTGCGGCGCTCGGCAATGCGCCGATCGAGAATGACTTCCATGTTGCCGGTACCCTTGAACTCCTCGAAAATCACCTCGTCCATCCGCGACCCCGTATCGATCAACGCCGTCGCGAGGATCGTCAGCGAGCCGCCGCCCTCGATGTTGCGCGCCGCGCCGAAGAAACGCTTGGGTTTCTGCAGCGCGTTCGCGTCGACGCCGCCCGAGAGGATCTTGCCCGAGTGCGGAACCACCACGTTGTGCGCCCGGCCCAGGCGGGTGATCGAGTCGAGCAGGATCACCACGTCCTTGCCGTGCTCCACCAGGCGCTTGGCTTTTTCGATCACCATGTCGGCCACCTGGACGTGGCGGTCTGCCGGCTCGTCGAACGTCGATGAGATCACCTCGACGCTCGGGCCCTTGACGTTCTCCTCCATGTCCGTCACCTCCTCGGGCCGCTCGTCGATGAGCAGCACGATGAGGTAGACCTCGGGGTGGTTCTCGATGACGGAGTTGGCGAGCTTCTGGAGGAGAATGGTCTTGCCGGCCTTGGGCGGCGAGACGATCAGGCCACGTTGGCCCATCCCGATGGGGCTCAGGATGTCCATCACCCGCATCGAGAGGTCGCCGTCCTTGCGCTCGAGCTTGATGCGCCGTTCCGGGTAGCGGGGCCGCAGGTTGTCGAACGCGACCCGGTGCTTGGCCTTCTCCGGCTCGTCGCCGTTCACCACCTCGACCTTCAGGAGAGCGAGATAGCGCTCACCTTCCTTGGGCGGGCGCACCTGACCCATGATCGTGTCGCCGGTGCGCAGGTCGAATCGCTTGATCTGGCTCGGAGAGACGTAGATGTCGTCGGGTCCGTACAGATAGTTCCAGTCGGGACTGCGCAGGAAGCCGTAACCTTCGGGAAGGATCTCGAGGACCCCCTCGCCGCGCAGCACCGTGTCGGAGTCGAGCAGCGACTGCTCGATGCGGAAGATCAGGTCCTGCTTGCGAAGCCCTGAGTAGTTGGTGATGTTCAGGGTCTCGGCCATCGCGTGCAGTTCCGCGACGGATTTTCTCTTCAGTTCAGCGATATCCACGTGTGCCTTTGCTCCGTAGCTCTACGGCGGGCGAAACCCGGGGTGGGGAAGTGAACGCGTCGAAAATGGAATCAGGGAGTTCGAAGGAGTGCGAGAGAGCTATAGTAGGGTTCTCCGCTCGTCGAGTCAAGGGTGCGCCGTGGACCTGACTGAATTTCTGGCTGCATGGCGGACGACGTCCCTCCCGGATCGGGAAGTCATTGATGCGCTTGTACATCCGGCCCACGTCGGGCCCTCCCGGGCGCTCGCCGCCGCCCTCGCCCACTGGCCCGGCAGCTACTACTGGTCGGACGAGCCCGACGGGCACCATCTCGTGCTCACGCGGCCGCTCGCCCGGCGGCGGGAGCGTTGGGGCCTACACCTCGTCCTGTTCCTCGTCACTCTGTACACGATTACGTTCGCAGGCGCGGTCCTGGCTGGCGCAATCCCGTACACCGGTCCGCTGGTGTTTTTCACGAGCGGTCACCCCGGCTATCCCGGTTTCCTGCACGCCTGGTCCAGAGGGCTCCCGTTCTCGCTCCCACTCATGGCCATTCTGCTGACGCATGAGCTGGGCCACTACGTCGTCGCGCGACGCTACCAGCTGGACGTCTCCCCCCCGTACTTTGTCCCGGTGCCCATGTTCCCGACGTTCATCGGCACCATGGGCGCCTTCATTCGCCTCCGCACGATCGTGGCCGACCGCCGTCAGCTGCTCGATATCGGCGTGGCTGGCCCAATCGCGGGATTCCTCGTCGCCCTACCCGTTCTCGTGTACGGGCTGACCCTGAGTCACCCGGTCGCTGCCGAAGAAGGCTTCCGGGGGCTGGTCGTGTTTTTCGGCGACGCGCCGCAGATTCCCCTGGGCGACTCGCTGGCGAGTTTCGTGCTGCGTCGGCTGCTGGTCGGTGACGCGGCGATGATCAATGTGCACCCGGTGGCGTTCGCCGGATGGGTGGGGATGTTTGTGACGATGCTCAACCTGCTCCCCATGGGCCAGTTGGACGGCGGACACATTCTCTATGCGCGACTGCCCCAGTGGCACCAACGCGTCGCTCTCGGTTTCTGGCTGCTGGTGGTGGCGCTCGGCACATTGTGGGTCGGGTGGTACATCTGGGGCGGGCTTGTGCTGCTGTTGTCGCGCGGCCGCCTCGGTCACCCTCCGGTCCTCGACGCGCAACGGCCGCTGCCGGCGTCGCGGCGGACGCTCGCATGGGCAGCGGTTTTGCTCTTTGTCGTCACGTTTGCGCCGGCGCCGTTCCGGCGCCGTTCCGCCTCTGACGAGGGAGGTTGGTGGAGGTTGTGGAGGTTAGGGGAGGTGGTCCCGAGTCGAACGTGCCTCCCCGAACCTCCCCCAACCTCCTGAACCTCCCCCAACCTGCTGTATTGCGTAAGTCCCCCGTTCTTATATCTTTGCGCAAACCAGCCCTAGGGTCAGCATGCCCGGACAACCGGCACGCTACAACGCACCCGATTCGAACGAAGCGGTCGTCCACGACCTTCCCCCCATCCGATTCGACGGACAACTCATCGCCATTCGCCTCCAGGTACGCCGGTCCGAGGACGGGATCTGGCGTGGGCGGGTGCTGTTCGGGGCACCGGATACCGAAGCGGAGCGCTCCACAGCGGAGATCTTCTGCGCCACCTCGGAGCCGGACTTGTGGCAGGCGGTGCGGGACCTGCGGGATCATCATTTGCGCGATCTCTACCGCTCGCTGCTTTAGATGGTCGACGCGCTGGACCCCATCAGGAAGCTCCGGCACGACCTGTCGAACCCCCTGGCCGCGATCCTCGCCGAGACCCAGCTGCTACTCTTGGGTGCCGACAAGTATGATGCGGAGACGGTCACGAGCTTGAAGCAGATCGAAGCTCTCTCACGCAAGATGCGCGATATCCTCGAAGCCTTGGACCGACTGAACCGGTGAGTCGGCGGCACCGGCCGCGATTCTCTCCCCCCGCACGGTGGTGGTCCCGCCGCCGCCTCAGCGTGGGGTCGTGCCGCTGGCTCCGGTGGCCGCCACGGCGGTCGCCGCCGCGCTGGCCCGGGTCCTGAGGTAGGCGCGCCCGCTCGCGAAATAGCACGCCAGGAGCACCGCCGACGCGGCGCTGACCGCGAACTTGTAGGCCGCGGGGGCGTCGCTCGCGGATAACAGGCCCTCGATCGCGCCGGCCACGCCGAGCAGGCACACCACGGCTCCGATCATGCGCACGGCTATGGCGCCTTGGAGCACGAGGGCGTCTTTGCGGGTGAGGTCCCCGGGCGCGACCAGCGCTTGGGCCAGGCGCAGCCCCGCTCCACCGGAGATGAAAATGGCGGTCAACTCCAATACCCCGTGCCCGGCGATGAACGTCGCCAGATAGCCTGCGGCGTGGTGATTCGCGAACACGCCGAAGCCGATGCCCAGCGAGAGGCCGTTGTACACGAGCGACAGCACCGTAAGGATACCTCCGACCAGCCCGCCGGCGAGCGCTGCCAGGCACACCATGATGTTGTTGCTGATGATCCACGAAGCGAGCACGGGTCGTTCTTCGTTCTCGGTCTCGACGTAACCGATGCCGCGGGCCTGGCGCTCCGCCGCCTGCTCGGCGCGACTGACCATGACCGGCGGGGCGATCTCTTCGGCCAGTTCGGGTCGCTCGCGCAGTACGGCGTAGCCCACGGCCGCCGGGATCGTGAACAGCAGGAACGCGACCAACACGTACGGCCACGATTCCACGACTGCGGCCGGGAAGTCCCGGAAGACGTAGGGCGCGATCGGCAGGCGTCGCCGGGCGCGGGCGCGGTAGAGCGCATTGTGACCGGCCGCGACGAGGCGCTCCAGGTATGCGATGACCTCCGGGCTCACACGGTACGTGCGGGCTCGCGCCAGATCGGCGGCGACTTCGCGATATCGTGCCGCGAACGCCGGAATCTCCGCGGCTGCGAGTGCACGCAGCCCCACGAGCTCGATCCGTGCGGCCGTGCCACGGAACGCCTCCCACGCCTCCTGTTTGCGCGCCACAAAGCGCTCGGCCGTCACGGTAGTGCGGCCCGCGCCGCTCCCGGCCCGGGTCGCGAAGCGACTGCGTCGTTTGCGTCGCTCCTCCTCGAACAGCGCGACCAGATACTCCTGCGGATCGGTGGTGCGGCGCGGCACCCGGCTTTCGAAGCGTCGTGCCAGCTCGACGGTCATCCGCGCCTGCACTCCCGGCGTGAGGTCGGGCAGACGCGCCAGCAGCCGGTCCAGCAGCCGGAATTCTTCTTCGGCGAGCTCCGGGGGTCCTACTTCCACCGGGTCTTCGCCGACCCCCGCCACTGGGGCGAGTCGCCACTCGGTCGTGTGGTCGCGGACCACGATGGTACCGGCGGCGAGGTCTCCCAAGCGCTTGTTACTGCGATGCAGCAGCATCGTGAGCGCCGCGGGCAAGAGCAGGGCGGCGTACTCGCCCGCCCGGACCAGGTTGCGGAGGGCCGCGGCCGCCGGCGTGATCGGGCGCCCCGTATCCATCACCACACGAATTCCGAGCAGGATCTTGCCCGGCGTTCGGCCGCTGTTCAGGCCCTCGAACAGGATGTAGTAGGCGAACAGCGCGAAGCTCAGCAGCAGGTAGAGCAGCGCACTGGCCCACCGTCCCAGCGCAGTTTCGAGTCCCAGTTGGTCGGTCGCGATCTGGAGCGGCACGAGGAGCAGCGCGATCAGCACGAGGTCCGTCATCGCCGCGGCCGCCCGAGAGCCCAGTCCCGCCAGCTCGAAGCGGACCTCCACATGCTCCGGCGTTTCCACGCCGTGCTGCTGACGCAGATCAGGCGGGCCGGACGGGATGGGGACTCGCGCGGGCGCAGTCACGTCCTCATCTTATCGCTGTCCCCCCGAGGGAGCGAGTGTCGATGGCCGATCTCAGGCCCATGGGCGTCGGAGAAATCCTCGACGGTGCGTTCACGATTTACCGCCGCCATTTCATCACGTTCCTGGCGCTCGGCGTGACCGTGTTGTGGCTGCCCGTCGTGCTGACGGTCTATGTGCAGCTCTCCGGGCCCCGGCAGCACGCCGGAATCCTGTTCCTCGCGGCCATCCTGCAGTACTTCGCGGGTCTGCTGCTCACGGCTGGTGTCATCCGCGTCATCTCCGACTTCTATCTCGGTCGCGAGGCGAGCCTCTCGCAGGCCCTCGCACTCGGCGCGCAAAAGGTTTGGCCCCTGTTCGTGGTCGGGTTGGGCAAGGCGGTCGTCATCGGACTCATCGTCTTCGTGCTCGGGCTCGTGGCGGCGATCTCGATCCCGATGCTCACCAAAACCGGCGCACTCGGCGCGATCATCGCGGTGGCGCTCCTCGCCACCGCGACCTGGCTCGCGGCGTTCGTGGCGTGCGGCTACGGCGTCACGACCCAGGTCGTGGTGCTCGAACGGCTGGGCTCGAGCTTCGACGCGTTCGGCCGCTCGTGGGACCTCACACGCGACCGCAAGCTGAAGGTGCTCGGACTGGCGCTCGTCGCGTTCATCCTCGTGGGGGTTCCTTCGGCCGGCATCGGGGCCGTGGCGGGCGCCCTCCGGTTCTCATCCTCCACGACGGCCGCGGTCCTGCTGGTGGTCGCTGCCGTCCTGCCCGTGATCCTCACGCCCGTGCTGCCCTGCGTGTTCACGTTGATGTACTACGACCTCCGGGTACGCCGGGAAGCCTTCGATCTGGAGCTCTTGAGCCAGCACCTCGGCGCCGGGTGACCCGAGCGCGCCGGGCAGCCGCGCTTGCGCCGCCGCGCCGACGGCCGACGCAGCCGTGACCACGTCGCTCCTCGTAGGCGTGCAGGGCGTGCCGGCGGATTCCGTGCGGCAAGCGGTGCGAGAGGTGTTCGCCCGATCCGAGTACCAGTGGGGCGAGCGGTCTCATCTACTGCAATGGCTGATGGACTGGTGGCGGAAGCTGATGTCCGCCGTCGCGTCGCTCGACACGAGCCGTCCCCTCCTCGGGCGAGTGATCTTCTGGGTCGCCGTCGTGGCGCTGCTCGGCGTCCTCACGCACTTCGGGTACGTGGCCTGGCGCATCTACCGGGCGACCGTGCGGCCGCCGCGCGCGTCGACGGCTCCCACCGGCATGCGGCTGGAGGACGCCCGCGCCTATCGCGAACGGGCCGATGCCCTGGCGCGCGTCGGTCGGTACAGCGAAGCGTTGGCCTACCGGTTCATCGCGCTGCTGCTGGAGCTGGAGCGCGCCCGCGCCGTGCGATTCGATCCGTCGAAAACGCCGGCCGAGTACATCCCCGAGGCGCGGCTCGACGCCGAGGCCCGGGCGTCATTCGTCGGTCTGGTGGAACGCTTGTATCGCCATGTGTTCGGCGCCGAGCCCTGCGACGCTCGCGCATACGACGAATTCGGGGCGGCAGCGCAATGGGTCACACGGCATGTCGCGTCGGCCTGAGCTCGCCCTCGTCGCACTCTTCGCGCTGGCGGTGGCTGCGGCGACCGTCGCGGGGCTGCGGAACGCGTTGAGTGGGGCCGAAGGAGGAACTCCGTCCGCCTTTCTACCGGGGCCGGACGGCGCGAAAGCGGTATACGAAGTGCTGCAGCACCTCGGTCGGCCCGTCGAGCGGCGCCGCACGCCGCTCTACGACCTTACCCGCGTGCGGCGGCCGCCAGCGCTCCTCGTGGTCATCGATCCGCCGGATGATCTGACGGCGGCCGAGCTGGAGCAGGTGGTCCGGTACGTACGGTCCGGTGGAGAGGTGCTCGCCGCGGGCGACGGCGGGGGGATCACGCACTGCACCGGATGGGACGCGCACCCGGCGTTCCTGAAGGGCTATGCAGGGGATAGCCAGCCCGTGCAACAACCGGTCTCGGCCCTCGAACTGCCCCCAGTCACAGCCGTGCTCCGCCCGCTCGATTCGCTGCTCGCGGTGCAGGGCCAAGACTCGAGACGTCGCGTGCGCCGCAATCTCGACCGCGAATCCGGATGCAGCGGTCTGGCGGTCCCGACCGAGGACACACTGCTCCGGACCGAGCACGGGAAACCGGTGATTCTTCGGCTCCGCTACCCTGGCGGCGGCCTGGTAACGCTGGCTGCGGACCCTGGATACTTTCGCAATCGTGCCTGGCGGACCACGGACGTACCCCCCTTCATGGTGCCGCTGCTCACGCCGGGCACGGGGGGGCGCGGGCGCGGGCGGGTCACCTGGGATGAGTACCACCAGGGGTTCGGTCGCGGAGGGTCGCTCGAGGGGGCGGTGCTCGACTGGCTGGCGCGCACGCCGGCGGGCTGGGCGCTGCTACAGCTGGGGGCGGTGGCTCTCGTGGCCCTCGCGGTCGCGGCGATCCGGTTCGGACCGGCGCGGTCCGTCATCGATCGGCGGCGCCGTTCTCCGCTCGAGCATGTGGAGGCGCTCGCGGTGAGCCTCCAGGGTGCGGGCGGAGTCGACACCGCGGTAGCGCTGATCGTGGCTGGACTGCGACGGCGACTCGGGCGGGCCGGCATCGTGCAACCCGACGAGCAGCGCGCTTGGCTCGGCGCGCTCGAGCTGGCGCTGCCGACGACGCGGGCCCGCGATGCCGTCCGCCGCCTGCAGCAGGCCCAGACCCAACCCGGCGGCGCCGAGCGCGTGCTCGTGGCCGCCCAAGCCTTGGAGGACGTGTGGGAGGAGCTTCGCCCGCAGACGACGCGCGCCGGGTCGTAGAGGTGCTGGATCGCGTGGTGTTGGGACAAGCCGCGGCCACGCGCGAGGCCGTGGTGTGCCTGCTGGCTCGGGGGCATGTCCTGCTCGAGGGCGTACCCGGCACCGCCAAGACGCTGCTCGTGCGCACCCTGTCGCTCGCGCTGGACGTCAAGTTCCAGCGCATCCAGTTCACCCCCGACTTGATGCCCGCCGACATCACCGGGGTGACGCTGCTCACCGGAGCGCGCGACTTCACCTTCCGGCCGGGGCCGATCTTCGCCGATCTCGTGCTCGCGGACGAGATCAACCGCGCGCCGGCGAAGACGCAGGCGGCGCTGCTCGAGGCGATGCAGGAACGCACCGTTACGGTGGACGGCACCGGGTACCCCCTGTCCGCGACCTTCACCGTATTCGCCACCCAAAACCCCGTGGAGTTCGAGGGTACCTACCCCCTGCCGGAGGCCGAGCTGGATCGTTTCATGATGAAGGTGCTGGTGGGTTACCCCGACGCGGTGCACGAGCAGGGGATCCTGGCCCGCACCGTGGCGGGATTCGAGGCGGATCGACCCGCGACGTACGGCGTGACGCGCGTGACGGACGCAGCCGGCCTGGAGCGACTGCGTGCGGCCGTCGAGGCGGTGCGCGTCGAGTCCCAGATCGCCGCCTACATCACGGGAATCGTCCGCGCCACGCGGGCGGCGGCCTCGCTGACATTGGGGGCCAGTCCACGCGCGGGGGTGTCGCTCCTCAAGGCGGCGCGTGCGGCGGCGCTGCTCGACGGGCGCGACTTCGTGATCCCCGACGACGTGAAGGGATTGGCGCCCGCCGTGCTCCGCCACCGGGTGAGCGTCGCCCCCGAGCTCGAGCTCGAGGGGGTGACGCCGGACGTCGCCCTGAAGGCCATCCTCGACAAGACGGAAGTTCCCACCGCGTGACCTTGCTTCAGTGGCTGGCGTACGTCGCCGCTGTCACCGGATTCTGGGGTGTGTGGTATGTCGTTGGCACGTGGGCCGGCATTCTGTGGACCCGGCGCGGCGTGGTGGCCGGCGCAGCCGTCGCGCTGCTCGGCGTCTTGGGCCTACGGTTCCCCTGGGCGCTCGACGCGATGCTCGTTGCCGATGCTCTGCTCGTCGCGGCCGTCTGGCTGGATGCCGTCCTGGCGACACCGCCCCGCGCGCCACACCTGAGCGTCTTCCGCGACGCGCCGCCGGCGTTCTCGGTGGGCCGCGCGGCTGACGTCTCCTATCGCTGGCTGAACGCGACCAAGCGGCGGGCGCGTCTGCAGGTGCGCGAGGTGCGTCCCGCCTTGCTCGGGGGCACGCAACCGCCTCACGCCGTAACAGTGCCGCTGCACGGTGAGGTGCGCGAGGCGGTGTCGGTGCATCCCGTGCGGCGCGGCCGCGAGCAGGCGGAGAGCGGGTTTGCGGTGGACTCGATCGGGCCGCTCGGGTTGGGCCGTCGTCGGGCGGCCATCACGGTTCCATGGGATGCCGCCGTGTACCCGCCGCTCGTGACGGTGCGCTTGCGCGCGTCGGTGGCACGGGCACAGCGACGCCACGAGCAGGGGATCACGCCGCTGCGCCGGCTGGGCGAGGGCCGGCTGTTCGAATCGTTGCGCGAGTGGGGGCCGGGCGACGACTTGCGGCACATCGACTGGAAAGCCACGGCCCGCCGCGGCAAAGTCATCACGCGCCAGTACGAAGCCGAGCGCAGGCAGCACGTGTTGCTGGTGCTCGATCTGGGGCGACTCATGACCGCCGAGGCGGCGGGTGTGTCACGCCTCGACCACGTGGTGCGGGCGGCGCTCGAGCTGTGCTACACCGCGGTCCAGCACGACGACAACGTCGGGGTCATGGCCTTCGCCGACGGTGTGCAGCACTTCGTGGCGCCGCAGCGCGGTCGGCTGGCGCTGAGGCGCGTGCTCGACGTCCTCGCCCGGGTGGAGCCGCAGCTGGTCGAGCCCGATTATCCGGGGGCGTTCCGCTACCTCGCGGCGCACAACCGCAAGCGCGCCCTCACGGTGCTCTTCAGCGACGTGATCGACCGGTTCGCGTCCGACGCGCTCGTGGCGAACGTCGCCTCGCTCCGGCCCCGCCATCTGCCGCTCGCGGTCACGCTCCAGAACCCCGAGCTGAACGCCGTAGCATCGCTGCGGCCCGTCGTCGCGCAGGACGCGTTTCGCAAAGCGGCCGCCGAGGAGCTGCTCCGCGCCCGGGACGAGGCACTGGGGCGCATGCGGCGCGCCGGTGTGCTGGTGCTCGACGTACCGCCCGAGCGCGCCGCCGAAGCGGTCGTGGCCAAGTACGTCGATCTGAAACGCCGGGGACGCCTCTAGGTGCGGCGGATCATTTGGGTGTCCAGGCCGGCCGTTATTACATTGACTGCCACATCCGCCGGACTCGAGTGCATGCGACGCAGTCGCGCGGTTGCCGTCCTGACGCTGCTCGTCGGTTTCGTGATGGTCGGGACCTGCGCCTACCCAACCGAGCGGGACGCATCGGTCCACGTGAGTGTGACGCCCCTGAAAATTCTGATCCGCGGCAGCGACACGATCGCCACCGCGAGCGCGTGGCAGATGGTGGGGCCCGCCGATTCGCAGCCGATCCCCAATGTCGCGTTCGTCTGGTCGAGCAGCGCTCCCGGCGTCGCGACCGTCGACAACTCGGGGCGCATCGTGGGCGTCAACTCGGGCGTCGCGCTGATCCGAGCGGCCGCCGCGAACTTCGATAAGGGCGCCCTGCTCGGGGAGGACACGCTGCGCGTGACGGCGCCACTCGAAATCGACAGCGTGGTTCCTGATACGGCGCGCTACGGTCAAGTCGTGACCGTCTTCGGCCCCGGCGCCGACCAAGTCGTGTTGGCCTCGATGAAGGGTGCGTTCTTCCTCTACCCGTATCCGTTCTCGGCACAACACGACACCACCGGCTACGGGCAGCAGAAGTTCTGGATCCCGCCCCCGGCCGAGTCCGACCGGGTCACGTTCATCGGCAACGGGATCGTCACGGCGAGCGCCGACTCGACGCACGTGATCAAACGTGACGTGTACGAGCCAAATGAGACGGCGCCTCACCGGTTCGACCTCGACGGGCCGAGGCCGTTTCCCTACCCGGGGACGGCCTACAATCTGCTCCTGGTCTACAACCCCGCCTTGTTCTTCGAGCCGTTGAAGCGCGGCGACACCCTCGGGGTCGACTGGTACCGGTTTGGCCACTCGACGGCGCGCGATCTGACGATCATTCTCAGCGCGCCGGCGGTGCATGGCACGTTCTCGACGTTCGTGACCGACTCGCTCGCATGGACCGGGACGACCTACGCCCTCGGCCCCGATTCCTGGACGTTCGGCCCGGCCTCCCACGCCTGCCACGGCCGTGGTTTCGCACCCCACGAAGCGAACGGCGATTCCACGATCGTGGCGTTCAAAAATGCGTCGGCCGGCGCGCTGCACGCGATCACGATCTACAGACAGGCGGCGAGCTACGGGATGGCGGTACTCGACGGCTACGCAAGCGAGCTGCCGGCCGACGCCCACGAAGACGACAACTCGTGTAACGCCGCCGACCTGCGAGATACGATGCAGGCGCCGTTTCGCGATACGCTGACGATCGAGAACCCGCACGACGTCGACTGGATCCGGTTCCATTACATCAACGGGGGACTCGGGACGAGCGCGCAGTTCCGGCTGCACGCGTTTCCGGGAGCGCACCCGGATTCCTTGAAGGACCTCGACCTGTACGTCACGAACGTACCAGCGCCCGGGGATACCGTCGTGAAGCTCGTGCTCGCCGACACGGCGGCCGGCTCGGACGTCAATCGGACGACCTCGCTCGCGACGGGGGACTACTACCTGGCCGTCGTGGATTTCGCGGGCACGACCACGACCTACGAGGTCTGCGTCGGCACCGTCCCCCTCCTGGGCGGAGGGTTCTGCAACACGGCCTTCCCGACGCCGCCCACCGGCGCGCCGCCGCGCGTGGGGCGTCGCGTCCGCGCACGCGCCGCCACCCCGTTCCTGCCGAGCCGCCGATGACCAACGGCCTGCTCGAGTGCTTCCGCTGCCACACGCCGATTCCCGAGAACAGCAAGTTCTGCTCGTCGTGCGGCGCGGACGTCTCGGGCGGTGACGGACCCAGCAGCACCAGTAGCGTCGACATCGTTCGCGAGCGCCTGCAGCGCATCATCGAGGGCAAGTACCGGATCGAGCGCTTGCTGGGCAAGGGGGGGATGGGCCAGGTCTTCCTGGCGCACGATCTCACGCTGGAGCGCGAGGTCGCCATCAAGGTGCTGCCGCCCGACGTCGCCCAGGACGACCAGGTGGTGCGCCGGTTCCAGCAGGAGGCCAAGACCGCCGCCAAACTCGACCACCCCAACATCA
>WNGI01001610.1_pt1 | contig 19497 bp, 16 predicted proteins | sample 5400621 | NCBI WGS metagenome assembly WNGI01 (sample SAMN13153374, study PRJNA577476) | soil metagenome | isolation source: 20 cm soil or saprolite under Garry oak tree replicate 1 | place: USA:California | collected 2016-06-15
ACGTGATGAAGAACGGCCGGCTCTACGAGGGCGAGACGTTGAACGAGATCTGGCCGCGGCAACGGCCGCTGGGGCGGATGTGGTGGTGGGGGCAAGAACCCAACACCAAGTAAAGCGTCAAGCAACGACGTCAAGCGGCACCGTCCAGCACAAGCGTCGAGCAAACCGTAGTACGAATCTGCTCGACGACGTTGCTGGACGGTATCGCTTGACGTTTCTGCTCGACGTAGTTAGGGTTCAATACGTAGTTCAAGAACCGCGAGCTGGCATCCTTCCGAAGGACAGTCCCGCTCAGGAGCGGGCCTCACATCTGTAGGCTCAATCCCCAGGTTCGAAAAACAAAGAGACGTCCAGCAGAGACGTCGAGCAACGGCGTCTAGCAAGGACGTCGAGCGAACTCGTGTACAAGGGTTCTGCTCGACGCAGGCGCTCGACGTGTTCGCTCGACGATCTCGCTCGACGCAGTCAGGAGTAGTATGTCATTTGCTACACTGGGCCTCGTGCCCGAGTTGTTGCGCGCCGTCGCCGAGGAAGGCTACGAGCGCCCCACCCCCATTCAGCAGGAGACGATCCCGCTGGCCCTCGCGGGCCGCGACCTGATCGGCTCCGCCCAGACCGGGACCGGCAAGACGGCGGCGTTCATGCTGCCCTGCGAGCGCTGATCCTCGTGCCCACCCGGGAGCTCGCCGAGCAGGTGCTGCAGAGCGCCCTCGCTTACGGCCGCCACACCGGGGTCACCGCGGCCGCGGTCTACGGCGGCGTGGGCCTCGAGCCGCAGACCCAGGCGCTGCGCCGCGGGGTGGACATCATCGTGGCGACGCCCGGCCGGCTGCTCGATCACATGGAGCGCGGACACGTCGATTACGCGCGGCTCGAGGTGCTGGTCCTGGATGAAGCCGACCGCATGCTCGACATGGGGTTCGCGCCCGACGTCCGCCGCATTCTCCGGGAGCTGCCGACCGAGCGCCAGACGATGCTCTTCTCGGCGACGATCTCGCCGGAGGTGGACGCGCTCGCCCGCACGGCCTTGAACGGTCATGCGTCGGTCGAGATCGGGCGCCGCGCCCAGGCCGCCGACGGCATCGAGCACGTCATCGTGGCCGTGGACAAGCTGCAGAAGCGCGACGTCCTCGCCAGGATCCTGCAGGCGAAGCCGTCCGGTCAGACGCTGGTGTTCACGCGCACCAAGTACGGGGCGGACAAGCTGGCCGCCTTCCTCAAGAAGGAAGGGATCCCCGCCCACGCCTTGCACGGCGACAAGGCGCAGAGCCATCGCACGCGCACCCTCGAGGCGTTTCGCCGGGGGGTGGCGGACATTCTCGTCGCGACGGACATCGCGGCGCGCGGCATCGACGTGGAGGGAATCCGGATGGTGGTGAACTTCGACGTCCCGGCGGATGCGGAGATCTACGTGCACCGCGTGGGCCGCACGGCCCGGGCCGGGGCGCGGGGGCTCGCGCTCACGCTGCTGTCGCCCGATGAGTGGCTGCTCATGGCCGACATCGAGAAGCTGATCGGGCAGACGTTCCCGCGGGAAGTGATCCCCGGCTTCGAGCCGTCGATCGCGCCGCTCCAGCCCAAACCCGCCGCAGCGGTGACGGCTCGCCGGTCGGTCACGGTCCGGGGGCGCAGCGGCGGCCGCAGACGGCGATAACAACGTCCAGCAAGGACGTCGAGCGAAGGCGTCAAGCTGATGCGTCGAGCGGAATCGTCTACGGTTCTGCTCGACGTCTTTGCTTGACGCTCTCGCTCGACCTATTCGCTCGACGGGTTATCGTTTTTCGATGGTCACGTAGTCGCGGAGCGGGCTCCCGATGTAGACCTGCCGGGGGCGGGCGATTTTCTGCTCCTTGTCGAGCAGCATCTCCTGCCACTGGGCGAGCCACCCTGGCGTGCGGCCGATCGCGAACAGCACCGGGAACATGTCGATCGGAAACTTCATCGCCTCGTAGATGATCCCCGAGTAGAAGTCGACGTTGGGGTAGAGCTTGCGGGAGACGAAGTACTCGTCTTGCAGGGCGATCCGCTCCAGCTCGAGCGCGATGTCGATCAGGGGATTCTTCCCCGTCAGGTCGAACACCTGGTCCGCGGTTTGCTTGATGATCTTGGCGCGCGGGTCGTAGTTCTTGTAGATGCGGTGCCCGAAGCCCATCAGCCGCACCTCGCCGTTCTTCACCCGCTGGATGTAGGCGGGGATGTTCTCCTTCGAGCCGATCTCGTGCAGCATCCGCAGCACCTGCTCGTTGGCGCCGCCGTGCAGCGGGCCGTACAACGCCGCGGCGGCCGCCGCCATCGCCGAATACGGATCCGCGTGCGCCGAGCCGACGCCGCGCATCGCGCTCGTCGAGCAGTTCTGCTCGTGGTCGGCGTGGAGGATGAAGAGGATGTCCAGCGCCTTCTCGAGCACCGGGTGCGGCGTGTACTTCACCTCCGTCGCCTTGAACATCATGTTCAGGAAGTTCCCGGTGTAGCTCAAGTCGTTGTCTGGGTACGCGTACGGCATCCCGACGGTGTGGCGGTGGGCGAACGCGGCCAGGGTCGGCGCCTTGGCGATGAGACGGAAGATCTGATCGCGACGCGACCGTTCGTCCTCGATGTGCTTGGCTTCGGGGTAGAACGTCGACAGCGCCGCCACCGTGCTCACGAATACGCCCATCGGATGCGCGTCGTGGTGGAAGCCGTCGATGAACTTCTTGATGTTCTCGTGGATGATCGTGTGGTGCGTGATGTCATACACCCAGCGATCCAGCTCGCCCGCCGACGGCAACTCGCCGTGCAACAGCAGGTAGGCCGTCTCGAGGAACGTGCTCTTCTCGGCGAGCTGTTCGATTGGGTAGCCGCGGTAGCGCAGGATCCCCTGGTCCCCGTCGATGAAGCTGATCGCGCTGCGGCACGCGGCCGTGTTCATGAACGCCGGGTCGTAGCTCAGCAGCCCGTGGTCGTCCGGGGCGACCTGGATCTGGCGCAGGTCGGTCGCGTGGATAGTGCCGTCCTGGATCGGGAGCTCGTACTGCTTCCCGGTGCGGTTGTCGATGACCGTCAGGGAGTCCTTGGGCACCGCGGAGTCCTGGAAAGTGGCTGGCGAAAGCTAATAGAGTCATCCTATTTTGGGGCGCGATGACGGGATCGGCGAAACCGCGCACGAGCCTCTACCCGACCAAGTCGGGGGCGGGGGCGATCCTCGGACAGCAGCTCGCGGCCCGAGGCTACCAGTCCTGCGTCCTGCTGGGGATCACCCCGGAGGGCGTCGAAGTCGCGGCGCACGCCGCCAAGGCCATGGGCGTGCAGTTCGACGTGATCGTGGCGGCGTTCATCCGTCTCGGATCGAACCTGGCGCCGATCGGCGCGATGGCCGAAGCCGCCGACGCCGAGCTCGATCCCGACTTCCAGCCGGGCGGCGGCCTCATCGACAAGCTGTCGTCCGCGATCGACGAGTCCCGCGCCCGCGTCAAGCAGGACCTGATCCTCTATCGGACCCAGCGTCCCCTCAAGAGCCTCGCGGGCCGCACCGCCGTGATCGTGGACGGCCAGGTCGTGTATCCGTGGAAGGTGCTCGCCGCGGCCAAGGCCGTGGAGCAGCAGGGCGCCCGCGATGTGGTCGTGGCGACGCCCGTGGCCACGGAGAAGGCGGCTGAGCGCATCCGCGCCCGCCAGTACCCGCTCGTCTGCCCTTCCATCGTTATGGAACCCGACGGACACCCGACGCCCTACGCCGATTCGGTAGGAGATGCCCCTGAACGGCTAAAGAGCATTATGATCGCCCACCAGGCGGCCTGACTACCAAGTTCCCAGGTCCAAGCCTTGCGCCTGGCCGCTCAGAACTTGATGTCTACCGTTCCCCGTTCAAGCCACCGGTGTTTCCCCGCGAGCACATCCTGGGCAGCGCGATACGTATGCCCGTCTTCATTCCTCCACAATCCGCGGAATTTGGCATTGATCCGCCCCCGCGCCTGCCGGCAGAACAGGTCCGCGAGCTCGACCGCCCGCCGCCCCGTTTCGGGTTCGCGCGTGAGCAGCCACTGGGCCCGGCAGCACGCGGCCGCCATCGCGAACAGCTCGGCGCCCACGTCCACGAGCCGGAACAGCACCGCCTGGCGGTACTCGAGCTTGGGGCCGAAGCGCACCATCGAGTGGAAGATCCCGCGGGCCAGCCGCCGCGCGCCCCGGGCGACGTACCGCAGGTGCGGCGCGAGGCGGCCGAACTCCGCGTACCGCGGCCAGAAACTCCAGCCCAGCCAGCGGGACGGATACCAGCGCGCGTAGAACAACCCCGCGCGCACCAGCCCCGCGAGCCGCTGGCCCAGCGTCTTGCCCGGCATCACCACGTCGCCCGCGACCTCGAGGTGCTTGTCGAGCGCCTCCCGGGCGATGAACAGGTGCATGATCTCGCTCGAGCCCTCGAAGATCAGGTTGATGCGGAAGTCACGCATGATGCGCTCGACGGGGTAGGCCTTCTCCCCGCGCGCGCGCAGCGAGTCGGCGGTTTCGTAGCCGCGGCCGCCGCGGATCTGCACAGTGTCGTCGATGATCCGCCACCCGCCCTCGGAGTTGTACAGCTTGGCGATCGCCGCTTCGAGGCGGATGTCGTACCCACCGCGGTCCGCCATGGCGCCGCACAAGTCGGCGACGGCCTCCATCGCGAACGTGTTCGCGGCCATGGTGCCGATCTTCTGCGCGATCGCGTCGTGCTGGCCGATCTTGCGGCCCCACTGCACGCGCTCGTTGGCCCAGTCGCGCACGATCTCGAGGCAACGCTTGCCCACGGCTACGGCGCCGATGGGCAGCGTGAGCCGTCCCGTGTTGAGGGTGATCAGGGCCAGCTTCAGGCCCTTGCCCTCGCCCCACAGCACGTTTTCCTTGGGGATGCGGACGTTGGTGAACCGGATCACCCCGTTGTACATCGCCTTGATGCCCATGAAGTGGCAGCGATGCAGGACCTCGACCCCGGGGGTGTTCGCCTCGACGACGAACGCCGTGATCTGCCGCTTCTCCTTCCCGTGGACGACCTTGGACGGCGTCCGCGCCATCACCACCAGGAGCTCGGCGATCGTGCCGTTGGTGCACCACAGCTTCTCGCCGTTGAGGATCCACGCCTGCCCGTCCTCGCTCGGCACCGCGGTCGTTTCCATCGCCGCCGGATCCGACCCGACGCCGGGCTCGGTCAGCGCGAACGCCGACACCGCGCCCTTGGCGAGGCGGGGCAGATACTTCTTCTTCTGCGCCTCGGTGCCGAACATCTTGAGCGGCTGCGGCACGCCGATGGACTGGTGCGCCGAGAGCAGGGCCGTCAGCGATCCATCCACGCTCGAGACCAACTCCATCGCCTTCATGTACGACAGCTGCGAGAGCCCCAGGCCTCCGTACTCGCGCGGGATCTTGATGCCGAACGCGCCCATAGCCTTGAGCGCGTCGATGACCTCCTTGGGGATCTCGCCTTCGCGGTCGATGCGGTCCGCATCCACGGTGCGCAGCAGCCGCTCCAGCTGGTCGAGGAACGGCTTGGCCCGGGCGACTTCGGCGGGATCCTGCTCGGGATAGGGGTGGATCAAGTCGAGGCGCAGGGAGCCGAGGAACAGGTCGCGGACGAAGCTGGGCGCGGCCCACTCCGCCTCGCGCGCCGCTTCGGCGACGTCGCGCGCCTCGGCGGCGCTCACGGGGCGTTGGGGTTCGGTGGCGGTCGTGGTCATGGGTTCAATCTAGCCCGGTGTCCCGCCCTCGAGCAGCCGCGGTTTCATGCTGAGCGTCACCAGCGCGCCCCCCGCGATGCCTCCCAGGTGGGCGAAGTTGTCGATGAACGGGCTGGCCAGCCCCGTCAGCACCTGCCACGCGGCCCAGGCCGCCAGCACCACCGCGATGCGCTTGTCGCGGACGTAGAACTGACGCCGGTAGCGGACGAGCACCACGACCACCGCGGCGAGCACGCCGAAGATCGCCCCCGAGGCGCCCACCGACGGCCCGGGCCGGAACGCGATCGAGAGCCCGGCGCCCGCCAAGGCGCTGGCGAAGTACACCCCGGCCGTCTGGGCGAAGCCCAGGGCGTGCTCGCAGGCCAGCCCCACGATATAGAGGACGAGGCAGTTGCCGAGGAGGTGCTCGGGGCCCGCGTGGAGGAACGGCGCGCTGATGAGCCGCCACCACTCGCCGGCGAGCACGCCGTCGCGGGTCAGCGCCCCCGCGGCGACGATGGTGTCCTTGTCGCCCAGCGCGCCGCTCGCGATCTCCCACGCGAACATCGCCACGTTGCAGGCGATGAGCAGCAAAGTGAGCGGCGGGAGCATCCGCATCCCGCGCTCGAAATCCCGCGGGGCGCCGGCGCCCGCCAGCATCTCGGGGGTGATGAGCAGGGGCTCTTCGCGCCCGTCGCTCACACCCCTCAGCGCCGCTCGCCGGTATCCAGCATCACCCCGAGCGCGAGCCCCACGCGGCGGTCCAGCGACCGCGTCCGATCGGCCTTCAGGTCGAGCACGTAGCGGTCGAGAATCGTGAACTTGCGGTTGAATTCGCCGATCACTTCGTCGCTGTCGCCGCGGCAGATGATGAAGTTCGTGCGCAGGAAGCCGAGCAGCGGGCCGACCAGGCGCCGCAGCAGCGACAGGATGATCGAGTCCTCCTTCGCCATGTACAGCACCGTCCCGTCCGGCGCCTTCACGTACCAGCGTTTCCGGAAAACGTTGTAAAGGTAGTTCTTGGCGAAGTGCGCCAGGGGCTTGCCGCGCGGGTCCCGGACCGTGTAGGTCGCCACGATCGGCTGGAATTTCTTGTCCTGGAGGATCTCGAGCAGCCGCTCGCGCTTGGACTGATCGCGGTAGAAGGTGACGTGGCGCTTCGCGGAGAGGGGGACCGCTACCAGCAGGAGCACCGGCAGGAAGCCGATGACGCCGATCAGGCCGAAGACGGTCTCGCCGGCGGAGCCCTTCATCGCGTCGGAGGCGGCGATGCTGAGCCCGGTGAACACGCTCGCGACAATCAGTCCGGCGAGGATGGCGCCGACGTTCCGCAGCAGGTGCGCGGGGCGCTCCACGTACACGATCTTCTGTCCCTGCTCGTCGCACACGTCGTACTTCTCGCTGATGCGCAGCATCTGCTGGCGCAGCAGAAAGACGTCCCGCTCGAAGGCGCGATCGGCCTGCGGCGCCGCGGCCACCGCCGCGGCGGTCCCGGGCGCCCGGTTCTCGCGGCCGCACTGCGGGCACTTCACCAGCCGCCCCGCGAATTCGTCCTTCAGCTCGTACGACGTCCCGCATTGGCACAAGACGCGAACGGACACGGTTGCCCCCCCGGCCAAAGTTGACGACCGACCAATCTATGGCTTGACAGCCGCGCCGTGAAAGGGAGATTCGCCGGGCCTCCAGGAGGAGTCGTGTCATGCGCTGCCCCGCACTCGTCGCCACTCTCGCCTCCGCCGTCTTCGCCGCTTCGACCCTCGCGGCTCAAGCGACGCCCGCCCCGCGGGCGCAGCCGACCCTGATCAAGGCCGGCCACCTCATCGACGGCCGTACCGACCAGGTACAAACCAACGTCGGCATCCTGATCGACGGTGACCGCATCCGCGCCGTCGGTCCGCTGGCCCAGGTGCAGGCGCAGGCGCAGAACGCGAAGGTCATCGATCTCTCGCAGATGACGGTGCTGCCGGGCTTCATCGACACGCACACGCACCTCCTGTTGCAGGGCGATCCCACCTCCGAGTCGTACGACGCGCAGCTCCTGTACCAGTCGATCCCCTACCGCGCGATTCTCGCGGCGCGCAACGCGCGCCTCGCCCTGGAGCACGGCTTCACCGCGCTGCGCGATCTCGAGACCGAAGGGGCGATGTACGCCGACGTGGACGTCAAGCGCGCCATCAACCGCGGCGAGATCCCGGGGCCGCGCCTCTTCGTCTCCACGCGCGCCATGGCGCCGACGGGGATGTACCCGATCGTGAGCGGCAACTGGGAGATCGAGATGCCGCACGGCGTCCAGCCGGTGGACGGCGTGGACGGCGCGCGTCTCGCCGTGCGCCAGCAGGTGGCCAACGGGGCCGACTGGATCAAGTACTACTCGGACCGCCGCTATTACTTCACCGCCGACAGCGTCCTGCACAGCTGGGTGAACTTCACCGACGACGAGGCGCGGGCGATCGTGGACGAGGCGCACCGCATCGGCCGGCGCGCCGCGGCCCACGCTATCGGATCGGACGGCATCGCGGCGGCGCTCCGCGCCGGCGTCAATACCATCGAGCACGGCGACGGGATGACCGACTCGCTCCTCGACGTGCTCAAGGCCCGGGGCGTCTACTGGGTGCCGACCGTCACGGTCGCCTGGTACGTCGCCGGGCCCCGCGGGGGCGTGTGGGGGCCGATGCTGCAGCACCAGAAGCGCGCCTTCCAGCGCGGCGTGCAGAAAGGGGTCAAGATCGCCCTCGGTACCGACGCCGGCGGCTTCCCGTGGACCGAGATCAACCAGGCCAAGGAGTTCGAGTACTACGTGCAGTACGGCATGACCCCGATGCAGGCCATCAAGTCGGGGACGTCGGTGGCGGCCGAGTTGCTGGGCGCGCAGGACGAGTTGGGCGCGGTGGCCCCGGGGTTCTACGCGGACCTCGTCGCCGTCAGCGGCGACCCGCTGCGCGACATCACGGAACTCCAACGCGTGCGGTTCGTTATGAAGGGTGGAACCGTCTATCTTTCGCCATAGTGCGCGCGCTCGGCGTCTCCCTCTTCCTTTGTATCGGCGCCGTCGGCTTCGCTCGGGGACAGGGGGGGGGCTCGCCCCTCGCCCCCCCGGGCACCGGCGGCGTCGCGGCGTTGGCGGACCTGCTCGAGCAGCTCGGGGCGAACAAACGCGTCCTCGTCATCGGCGCCCACCCCGATGACGAAGACACTCAGCTCCTCACCTATCTCTCCAAGGGCCTCGGCGCCCAGGCCGCCTATCTCTCCTTGAGCCGCGGCGAGGGCGGCCAGAACCTCATCGGCACCGAGCTCGGCGCCGAGCTGGGCGTGATCCGCACCGAGGAGCTCCTCGCCGCGCGCCAGCTAGACGGTGCGCACCAGTTTTTTGCGCGCGCGTACGACTTCGGCTTCTCCAAGACCGCCGCTGAGGCGTTCCGCTTCTGGCCCCGCGACTCCGTGCTCGCCGACGTCGTCGCGGTGATGCGGCGGTTCCGGCCGCAAATCGTCGTGTCGATCTTCACCGGCACGCCGCGCGACGGCCACGGCCAGCACCAGGTCGCCGGCGTCGTCGCCCAGCAGGCGTTCGAGCTCCTCAAGGACTCGACGTGGGGCCCGGTGAAGCTGTACCGCTCCGCGTTCTTCGATACCGCCGCGGCCACGCTGCGCATTCCGGCCGGCGCGATCGATCCCATTGTGGGGCAGTCCTACTACCAGATCGCGATGGCCGGCCGCAGCCGCCACCGCTCTCAGGACATGGGCCAGCTGCAGCGCCCGGGCCCCAGCACCATCCGCCTGGCGTTGGTCGAAACGAAACCCGGAGTGGGGGCGGGAGGCGACCTGTTCGCGGGCATCGATACCATGCTCCGGAATGGAGCCGCGTTCGCCGCGCTCGTCGACTCGGCGCGCCGCCAGCTCAACCCGTGGCGTCCCGCCGCGGTCGTGCCGCTCCTCGCCCGCGCGGCGCGGATGGTGCCCGAGGAAACGGACGGCCAGCGCCGCCTCCTCGATCGTGCCCTTGCCGACGCGGCGGGCGTCGCGCTCGACGCCGTCGCCGACGACGACATCCTCGTGCCCGGCGAGCGCGTGCAGGTCGAAGCCAGCGTCTGGAATGCGGGCGATGGTCCGGTGCAGGTGGACGCACTGGACGTGACGGTCCCGGCGGGATGGACGGTGCAGCGGCTCGACCTGACGGGGGGCCAGGCCGTCCCGGGCAGCCTGCTCGCGCGGCGCTTCGCCGTGGCGGTCGCGCCCGGGGCGGAGCGGTCCCAGCCGTACTATCTGCGGCGCCCCCTGGCGCGCGCGCTGTACGACTGGACCGGCGTGCCCGACTCCGTGCGCGGAGAGCCGTTCGAGCCGCCGCCGCTCACGCTCGTCGCCCGGCTCACCATCGCCGGCGTCCCGGTGACGTTGCGACGCGAGGTGGTGTACCGCATCCGCGACCAGGCGAGGGGCGAGATCCGTCGCCCGCTGTTCGTGACCAACGTCTTTGACGTGGCGATCTCGCCCGATCTCGTCGTGTGGCCGATCGACGGCGCCCCGGCGGCGCAGCGCCGCTTCACGATCGCCGTCACGAACCGCACGCGCGCGGCGAGCACCGCACGCGTGAGCGTGGCGGTGCCGCGCGGGTGGGCGCCGGTCCCGCCGGAAACGTTGGTGTTCGCGCGCGAAGACGAGACCCGGATGGTCTCCGTGACGACCACGCCGCCGGCCGGCATCCAGCCTGGGAGCTTCGCGCTGCGGGTGACGGCCACGGACCCTTCGGGCGTCCGGGCGGAGGGGGCGCTCGCGGTGATCGACTATCCGCACATCCGTCCGCGTCCCGTCGTACATCCGTCCACGGCCGAGATCCGGGTCGCGCGCATCGCGCTTCCGCCGCTGGCGCGGGTCGGGTACGTGCGAGGCGCCTCGGACCGCGTGCCCGAAGCCCTCGCCGCGGTCGGCGTGCCAGTCGAGCTGTTGAACGGGGACTCGCTCGCTCGCGGTGACCTCTCGCGGTTCGACGCGGTGGTGATCGGCAGCCGGGCGTACGAGACCGATACCGCGCTGGTCGCGAACAACACGCGCCTCCTCGACTACGCGCGCGCCGGCGGGCTCGTGATCGTGCAGTATCAGCAGTACCCGTTCATCCAGGGCAACTACGCGCCCTATCCGCTGACCATCGCGCGGCCGCACGACCGCGTCACCGACGAAACGGCTCCCGTCGCGCTGCTCGACCCCCAGAGTCCCGTGTTCCGGGTCCCCAACGCGATCGGCGCCGCCGATTGGGAGGGATGGGTCCAGGAGCGGGGCCTGTACTTCGCGCACGACTGGGACTCGACCTACGTCCCGCTCCTTGAGACGCACGACCCCGGCGAAGCGCCGCTCAGGGGCGGGCTGCTTGTCGCCCCGCTCGGCAAGGGCCGCTACGTGTACACGGGCCTGAGCTTCTTCCGGCAGCTGCCGGCCGGCGTGCCCGGGGCGTACCGCCTGTTTGCGAACTTGCTAGGACTCGGAAGCCGGCGTGCAGGGACGTAGACTGCGGCTGGCGTCGTTGGCGCTGGTCTTCATCGGGTGCTCCACCGGCGGCCGGACTCCGCTCGTCATCTACTCTCCTCACGGCCGCGACCTGCTGTCGCTGTTCGAGCGGCGCTTCGAGCAGCTGCATCCCGACGTGGACGTGCGGTGGCTCGACATGGGCTCGCAGGAAGTCTACGACCGCCTGCGCTCGGAGCGCGCCAATCCGCAGGCCGACGTGTGGTTCGGCGGGCCGGCGACGATCTTCGCGCGCGGCGCCGCCGATTCGTTGCTCGAAGCGTTCCGCCCCTCGTGGGCCGACGCCATCGATGCGCACGGCCGCGGCCCCGGCGATCGCTACTTCGCCGTCTACGAGACCCCCGCGGTCATCGTGTACGCCGAGCAGGCCCTGCGGCCCGAGGAAGCGCCCCAGGACTGGGACGAGCTCCTCGCCCCCCGGTGGAAGGGCAAGGTGTTGATCCGCGATCCGCTCGCGAGCGGTACGATGCGGGCCGTGTGGGGAATGATCATCGAGCGGGGCTTGAAGCAGACCGGGGACACGGCGGCCGGCTTCCAGTGGCTGCGGCGCTTCGACGCGCAGACCAAGGAGTACGTCCTGAACGGGCCGCTCCTCGATCAAAAGATCGTGCGCCAGGAAGGGCTGGTGACGGTGTGGGACCTGCCGGACATCCTCTTGAACCGGCGCGACGGCCTGCCGCTCGGCTATGTCTTCCCCAAGAGCGGCACGCCGGTGATCGAGGACGCCATCGCGGTGGTGCGCGGCGCGCGCCACGGCGCGGCCGCGCGCGCGTTCGTGGAGTGGGTGGGAAGCATGGAGGCGCAGCTGCTCGCGGCGCGCGAGGTCTATCGCCTCCCCGCGCGACTCGATATTCCCGCCGACTCCCTCCCCGATTGGGTGCGCGACGTGCGGCGGCGGATGCGGCCGGCCGACGTCGACTGGGATCTCCTCGCCGCGCGCGGCGCCGACTGGATGCGGTACTGGGACGAGCAGGTGCGGGGGAAGGGGGAGGGCGGGCGGTGACGGCGTTTCTCGCCCTCGTGGGGCTTACGAAGCAGTGGGCGCACACGGTGACGGTCGGGCCGATCACGCTCGACATCGAGCGCGGCGAGATCGTCGCCCTGCTGGGTCCGTCGGGAAGCGGCAAGACTACGCTGCTGCGCCTGCTCGCCGGGTTCGAGACGCCGGACGCTGGGAGCACCCGGGTCGAGGGCGAAGAGGTCACGGGCCTGCCGCCGGCCCGCCGCCGCTTCGGCATGGTGTTCCAGCACTACGCGCTCTTTCCCCATCTCGACGTCGGTGAGAACGTGGCGTTCGGCCTGCCGAAGGCAGGCGCGATGGGCAGGGTGGCGGCGGCGCTGGCCCTGGTGGACCTCGCGGGCTTCGAGCGGCGCCGCGTGCAGGAGCTGTCCGGCGGCCAGCAACAGCGCGTGGCGCTGGCCCGGGCGCTCGCGCCCGAGCCGCGGGTCCTGCTCCTCGACGAGCCGCTCTCCAACTTGGACCCCGGCCTGCGCGAGCGCACGCGCCGCGAGCTGCGGGCGCTCATCAAACGGGTGGGCATCACGACGCTGTTCGTCACGCACGAGCAGGACGAAGCATTCGACCTGGGAGATCGCATCGCCGTGCTGCATCGCGGCCGGGTCGAGCAGGTGGGCACGGCCGACGTGCTCTATGAGCAGCCGGCAACGCTATTCGTCGCGACGTTCGTCGGGCGGGCGAACGTGGTGCGCGGCGGCCCGGCGCGCGCCCTCGGCGCGGCCAATGGCCAGGTGGCGGTGGTACGGCCGGAGCGGCTGCGCTTCGGCCCGCCCGGCGTCGGAAGAGTGGCCGGCGTCGTGAAAGAACGCCGCTACACCGGCGCCGCGGCGTTCTTTCACGTTGAAACCGAGGGTGGTGAGCGGCTCGAGGTGCTGGCCGCTCCCGACGCTGCGCGCGTCGGCGAGCGCGTGCATCTGGAGGCGGTGAAGGTGCTGACCTTCCCCGAACCGCCATGACGGGGCGGGGGCGGGGAAAGCTGCTGGCCGCGGTCGCGTTGACGGTGCTCCTCGCGTGGCTGGTGCTGTATCCGATTCTCCTGGTCGCGCTCGATGCGGCGCACGGCGACGCCATCGCGGCGTTCGCCCGCCGGCCCGGCGAATGGCGGGCGCTGTGGGCGAGCGTGTGGATCTCTCTCGCCAGCGTGGGACTGGCGGCGGCCATCGGCATTCCGCTCGCGTTCTTGTTCGAGTGGCTCGAGTTCCCCGGTCGCAAAACGTTGGGCTCGCTGATCGCGCTCCCCGCGGTGCTGCCGCCGTTCGTGGGGGTGATCGCCTTCCTCTTTCTATATGGAGAGTCGGGGTTCGTGGCGCGCGCCGTGCAGCGACTGCTGGGGCTCTCCGCCCCGCCGTGGCGCCTTCAGGGCGCGGGCGCGATCCTGCTGGTGCACGCCTACTCGATGTACGTCTACTTCTATCTCTTCACGCGCGCGGGCCTGGCGAAGCTGGACGCGTCGATGCTCGAGGCCGCGCAGGCCCTGGGCGCGTCACCGTGGGCGACGCTGCGGCGCGTGACCCTGCCGTTGCTGCGCCCCTCGCTCGCGGGAGCGGCGCTGCTCGTCTTCATGACCGCCCTCGGCTCCTTCAGCGCGCCGTACGTGTTCGGGGGCGGCTTCCGCGTGATGACGACGCAGATCGTCGCCTCGAAGCTCAACGGCGAACTGGCGCTCGCCACCGTCGAGACGGTCGCGCTCGCCCTGGTCGCCGTCGTGGGGCTCGCGCTGATCCGCAGCACCGAGGGGAGCGATGTGCTGGTCGCTCTGGGGAAGGGCACCGCGCCGCGGCGTCGCGAGCTGCGCCGGCCCGCCGTGCGGACTCTGGCGGCCGCGGCCGGCTGGTTGTTCGCGTTCGTGTTATTGCTGCCGCACCTCACGCTGCTCCTCGTCTCCCTGGTTCCGTACGGAACCTGGACAACGGAGACGTTGCCCCCGCAGGTGAGTCTCGTGAACTATCAGCGGCTGCTCGCCGAGCCGGACCGGTTGGCGCCGCTGCTCAATTCCCTGTGGATGGCCGCCGCGAGCACCGCCGTGGCGATCGCGGTCGCGCTCGCCGCCGGGGCGCTCGTGCGTCGGCGCCTGCCATGGGCGTGGCGGTCGCCGATCGAGGCGTTGATCGCGCTCCCCTGGGCGCTACCGGGCACGGTGTTCGCGATCGCGCTCGCCGCGACCTTCAGCGTGCACCAGCCGCTCGCGCTGCGCTGGGTGCTGGTCGGCACCGTGGTGCTGCTGCCGCTGGCGTACCTGGTGCGAAACCTGCCGCTCACCGGCCGCGCGGTGCTGGCGGGGTTCCGCCAGATCGACCCGGCCCTCGAGGAAGCGGCGGCGAGCCTCGGCGCGGGGCGCTGGGCCGCCTTCCGGCGGGTCACGATACCCCTGCTCAAGCCGGCGCTGATGGCCGGCGGCAGCCTCGCCTTCGTGGCGGCGCTCGGCGACTTCGTGACGTCGATCGTGCTGTACACGTACGACAACCGGCCGATCTCCATCGAAATCATGTCGAGTCTCCGGGTCAATGAGATCGGCGTGGCGGCGGCCTTCGGAGTGATCCTGATGCTGGTCAGCGCAGCGGTACTCGGCGTGGGGGCGCGGCGATGAAGCGGATGTGGGTGCTGATGGCCGTCTGCTTCGTGGACATGATCGGCCTGATGATCGTGTTTCCGCTCATGCCGCTGTACGCCCACCGGCTGCACGCGACACCCTCCCTCATCGGGTTCCTCGCGGCCTCGTTCCCTGTGGCGCAGTTGGCCGCCTCCCCCGTCTGGGGCCGTCTCTCTGACCGGCACGGGCGCCGTCCGGTGTTGCTCGTCGGTCTCGCCGCCTCGACGGTCGCGTACGTCATCTTCGGCTTCGCGGGCACGTTGTGGCAGCTGTTCGTGTCGCGCTTCGTGCAGGGGTTGGGTGGGGGCACGACCGGCGTGGCGCAAGCCTACGTCGCCGACACGATGGCGCCGAAGGAGCGGGCCAAGGCCCTGGGCTGGCTCTCGGCGGCAACGAGCCTCGGCGTGATCATCGGGCCGGCGCTGGGGTCGTTCGCCAGGCGCGCGGGCGAGGCGGCCCCTGGCCTCGTCGCCGCGGGCCTGTGCTTGATCAACCTCGCGTTCGCGTGGCGCTGGCTGCCGGAGTCTCGCGTCCTGCATCCCGCCGCGACGGGTCCTCAGGCACCGCGGCCGCTGCGGCCGGTTTCCCAAGCGGTGTGGGAGGTGCTCCGTCACCCTCTGCGCCCCCTCGCGCTGACGATCATCATCTACGCGGTCGCCATGTTGGCCTACAACGCCACGCCGCCCGTGTTCGCACTCTACCTGTCGCAGCGGTTCGGGATCACGGAGCAGAACATCGGCTACTTCTTCCTGGTCTTCGGCGGCGTAGGCGTCGTCATGCGACTGTGGGTGGTGGGGCCGGTGAATGATCGCCTCGGAGAGCTGCGGACGATGCGGGTCGGCGCGGTGCTGTACGCGCTCGGCTATCTTTTGATTCCCCGTGCGTCGTCTGTCGCTCTCTTTCTCATCTTCCAGACGCTGCTGCCACTTGGGACCGCGCTGCTCTTCCCGGCCAATTCCGCGCTCGTCAGCCACCACGCGGACCGCCACGAGTTCGGCTTGATGCTCGGCGTCCAACAGGCCCTCCGCGGCGTCTCGAGTGTGATCGCGCCGATTCTCGCCGGGTTCGCGTACCAGTTCTACGGTCCCCGCGTCCCGTTCTACGGTGCCGCGGGCGTGATCGCACTGGCGCTCCTGCTCACCGGGCTGGTGCGGGAGCCTGCGCCGATCCCCGCGGCCCCCCCCCAGCCGGCGAAGTTCAGTTAGCTTTGCTGTCCATGCACCCTGCCTTCCTTACGCTGTCGCTGGGGTTGCTTGCCGCAGCGCCATCCGGTGGGTCCGGCTCTCCCCCCCCGCCCCCCCGTCCCAAGCTGGTGGTGGTCATCACCGTCGATCAGCTGCGCCCGGACTACCTCGTCCGCTGGAAATCCCAGCTGACCGGCGGGTTCGCCACGCTGTGGGCCGACGGCGCCGTGTTCGACTCGGCCTACCAGGACCACGGCGTCACCGAGACCGCGTCGGGGCACGCGACCATCCTCTCGGGTCGCTGGCCCGCGCACACCGGCATCGTCATCAACCTCGAGGGCGTCCAGGACTCGACCGCCCCGCTGCTCGGCTCCCGCGGGCCGGGCGCCTCGCCGCGCCGCTTCCGCGGCACCGCGCTGTTCGACTGGCTCAAGACCAGCGACCCCAACGCCCGCGCGCTCTCGGTCTCGCGCAAGGATCGCGCGGCCATCCTCCCGGTCGGCCAGGCGAAGGAACAGGTCTACTGGTACGACTCCGGCCTCTTCACCACGAGCCGCTACTACGCCGACTCGCTCCCCTCGTGGGTTCAGGCCTTCAACGCTCAGCGCTGGCCGTACAAGGGGGCCGGCTGGAAGTGGACGCTGCTGCTGCCGGATTCCGCGTACGCCGAGCCGGACGATCAGGCGTGGGAGAACCAGGGCCGCAACGTCACCTTCCCCCACACCCTGCCGTTCGACAGTGCGCAGGCCGCGGTGGCGATCAAGACCGCGCCGCTCATGGACTCGCTGACACTCGCCTTCGCGCTGGCGGGCGTCGACGCGATCAAGCTGGGACGCGGCCGCTCCACCGACCTGCTCCTGGTGAGCCTCTCGACCACCGATGCGGTGGGACACACGTTCGGGCCCGATTCGCGGGAGCTGCATGACCAGGTCCTCCGGGTCGACCGGTATCTCGCCTGGTTCCTGGGCCGGTTGTTCGATCGCTACGGCCGGCAGAACATCCTCGTAGTGCTCACGGCGGATCACGGCGTCACGCCGTTCACGGCGTACGCCCGCGGGCACGGGCATCCCGACGCCCGTGCGGTGACGCTGGATACGCTCGTGAGCGCGGCGAACGCGGAGCTGGACCGCGCCTTCGGGACGGGCACGCCCCGGACGTGGCTGCTCTTCGACACCGGCATCCTGTTCCTGCGCGACAACGGCCGGCTCTCGGCGGTGGGCGCGAACGTGGACAGCATCGGCCGGGCCCTGGCCGCGCGCGTGCGTCGCGTCACCGGCGTCGCCCGTGCGGACGCCCCGGCGGATCTCGCCCGCGCGGACACCGCCGACGATGCGGTCGCCCGCCGCTGGCGCCATCAACTCCCGGCGGACGCCGGCGCGCTGCTCGCAGTGACGCTGCAGCCGTTTTCCGTCTGGATGCCCGACAGCATCGCCGAGCACGGGCAACCCTCGGAGCTCGACAGCCACGTGCCGTTGATCCTGTGGGGACGCGGCGTCAAACCCGGGCGGTTCGCGCGCCGCGCGAACACGGTGGACATCGCCCCGACGCTGGCGCGGCTCCTCGGCATTTCGCCGCTGTCGTTGCTCGATGGGCGCGTGCTGGCCGAGGCGCTCGCGCCGGGGAACTGACATGGCCGGCAAGAAGGTGAGTCCCGCCCAGGCGGCGCGCATCGAGCAGGTGAACGCGTTCCTGCACGTCGCCAACCACGTCAAGGGCATGGTCGCCGAGCTCGACGCGAACCGCGCCGCCCGGTCGCAGCTCATCGACAACCTCTGCGGGAGTATCGCCCGCGATCTGACGCATTTGCGCCAGCGGGCCCTCACCGCCAACATCGGCACCATCGCCGATGTCGCCGGGTCCCTGGCCGTCATGGCCGCGCGCGGCGGCGGTCTCAACATGAAAATCCGCGGCCTCACCGACGGCATGAACAACCTCCTGATCCAGCTCGACCACGCCCTCAAGCAGGCGATGGCTGGGGAGGATCCGGCCAAGCACCCGTCGGATCCGGGACCCACCCCCGCCGCCTGACGTGCCGGCGATTCACTGCGCGGGGCTGGTCAAGCGCTACGGCGACGTCGTAGCGGTCGCGGGGCTCGATCTCACCGTCGAAACCGGCGAGTGCTTCGGGCTGCTCGGCCCCAACGGCGCCGGCAAGACCACCACCATCGAGATCCTCGAAGGGCTCACGATCCCCAACGCCGGAGCGGTCGAAGTCCTGGGGATGCACTGGGACGACGGCGCCGGGGGACGCGCGCTGCGCGAGCGCCTCGGCATCCAGCTCCAGGACACGCAGCTGGGCGATAAGCTCACCGTCGCCGAGACGGTCGCGCTGTTCCGCAGCTTCTACCGGCGCAAGCATTCGGTGGACGAGGTGCTCGGCCTCGTGCAGCTCGAGGAGAAGCGCGGGGCCCGCATCGGCACGTTGTCCGGCGGGCAGAAGCAGCGGCTTGCGATCGCGTGCGCGCTGGTCAACCGTCCGGAGCTGCTCTTCCTCGACGAGCCGACCACCGGACTCGACCCCCAGTCCCGCCGCCAGCTGTGGGAGATCATTGGGACGTTTCGGGCGGCAGGCCATACGGTCCTGTTGACGACGCATTACATGGAAGAGGCCGAGCGGCTCTGCGATCGCGTGGCGATCATGGACCACGGACGCGTGATCGCGCTCGGTACGCCGCGCCAGCTCATCGCCTCGCTCGGCGCCGGCCACGTGGTCGAGTTCGCGCTCGCCGACGGCGTGGACACGGCCGCGTTGCTCCTCGAGCTCGAAGCGCTCGCAGGCGTGCGGTCGGTGCGCCCTTCCCCCGACCGCGTCAGCCTCACCGTGAACGAAGTGCACCGCACGCTGCCGGCCCTGATGGCGCTCGTGGAGCGCCGTGGCGCGGAGCTGTCGATGCTCGTCACCCACCACGCCACGCTCGACGACGTCTTCCTCGCCCTCACCGGGCGACAGCTCCGCGATGCGTGAGCATCCGCTGTTCCAGCTCACCCTGGCGCGGCTGCGCGAGTTCTACCGGGAGCCCGACGCCGTCTTCTGGGTGTTCGGCTTCCCCATCGTGCTCGCGTTCGCCTTGGGCATCGCGTTCCGCAACCGCGGGCCGGGCGAGCTCAACGTCGGGGTGCAGCGCGGGCCGGGGGACAGCGCCGTCGTCAGCGCCCTCGCCGGCGGCCACGACCTGCGGGCGACGGTGCTCGACTCCGTCGAAGCGCGCCAGCGGCTGCGGACGGGACGCATCGCCATCTTCGTGGTGCCGGGCGATCCGCTCGTGTACCGCTACGATTCGACGCGCACCGAGAGCCGGCTGGCGCGGCTCGAGGTGGACGCCGCCATCCAGACGGCGCGCGGCCGGCCCGACGTCGTCGCGGTGCGCGATGATCGCGTCGTCGCCCCCGGCTCCCGGTACATCGACTTTCTCATCCCCGGCCTGCTGGGGATGAACCTCCTGGGCAGCGGCATCTGGGGCGTGGGGTTTACCGTCGTGCTGGCGCGGAAAAACCGCCTCCTCAAGCGGTTCATGGCGACGCCGA
>WNGI01001508.1_pt1 | contig 19491 bp, 17 predicted proteins | sample 5400621 | NCBI WGS metagenome assembly WNGI01 (sample SAMN13153374, study PRJNA577476) | soil metagenome | isolation source: 20 cm soil or saprolite under Garry oak tree replicate 1 | place: USA:California | collected 2016-06-15
GAGCCATGAAGGCTTTCCTGATACCGGGGCACAGGTGGAACACGCCGTTCTCGCTCGTCTTGCTATCAGTCGCGGGAACGTTCGCCGGATGTCATCACGAATCCCAGACACCCTCGCAGCCGCCGAGGGCCGTCCGACTCGCGACCGTTTCAGCGCCGCAGATGACCGGAGAGACACTGCGTTACTCTGCGTCCATCCTTCCCTTTGCGCAAGTAGACCTCATGTTTCGCTCCTCCGGTTACGTCACGAATGTGAGGCAGGTGCGAGGAGAGGATGGACGAACTCGCGACATTGGAACCGGAGATTACGCGGAACAAAATCTCACTCTTGCACACATTCGCCGGGAAGATCTGCAGAATCAAGTGGCGCAGGCGCAAGCCCAACTCGATCAAGCTGTGGCGCAACACACCAAGGCCGATCAAGACTTCCAGCGAGCGAAGGCCCTCTATTCGACGCAAAGCCTCACCAAGCCAGACTACGAGCAATCTCAGGAAGCCTTCAATGCAACCCAGGCTGCTATGGACAATGCAAAGGCGGCGCTCCTTCAAACCCAGTTGCTTCTCGGAGACGCCGACTTGAAGGCTCCTTTCTCGGGATACATTCTGAGCCGGAATATCGATCTAGGGAGCTTGGTGTCTCCGTCCACGAATGCTTTTACGATCGCCGATATCGGTCGCGTAAAGGTAACGTTTGGCGCTCCGGACTATGTTCTCAGTCGAATACGTTTAGGGCAGGAACTGGCGATCCAGACAGAGAATAATGCCGCTCCTTTGAAGGGGCGGGTTACTAGCATTTCCCCGGCTGCCGACACACGAAATCGAATCTTTGCAGTTGAAGTGACCGTGAGCAATCGCGAGCGTCATTTAAGGCCAGGGATGATAGGTACGGTCGGTCTGGGTGAAATCCCACATTCGTCCATCTCGATCCCCCTTAGCGCCGTCGTGCCGTTCCCTTCGGAACCCGAGCACTTTGCGGTGATGGTAGCGCAAGAGCGCGCAGGTGCATTGGTTGCAAACTTGCGCAAGGTTCAGTTGGGGACGACCCACGACAATGCGGTTTCTGTTGATGGAGTCGAACCAGGGGAGCGAATTGTCTCTGTGGGCGCTCAACTTTTGAAAGATGGCGATGCCATCCAAGCGATCCCTTAAGTAGAGTTCATGGCATACAAAAGCGACCAGGACCGAATCGAGAAAACCCACAATGTTCCCCGCTTCTTTGTGGAGCACCCACAGGTCTCATGGGTGCTGCTCGTCGGTGTCCTCGCGTGGGGTTGGTTTGGCTATCACGGCATGCCCCAGCGCAAGGACCCCGACATTCCGGTCCGGGTGGCGGTGGCCTTTTGTTCTTGGCCCGGTGCCACGGCGCAACAGGTTGAGCAGCTTCTCACTCGTCCAATAGAAGACGCCGTAGCCGAGAACAAGACGATCCATCCCGGTACAGCCTCAGACTATGGAATTCGCTCTGTGTCTCTCCCCGGCGCCGGTTACGTCTACGTGCAGCTCGCCGAAAATATCTCGGACGTAAAGAGACAGTTCAGCGACATCAACCTCAAGCTGAACGCACTGAACAGCCAACTGCCCCAAGGTGCAGGCCCGATCTCTTTCCAGAGCGATTTTGGGGACACTGCTGCACTCATGCTGACGATAGCGAGTCCGAAGGCAGACCAGATTGAAATCGATGTTCGTGCGCAAGCCATTCAGTCTGCAATCCAATCCGTTCGGGCCAAGAGGAAATATATAGAACACGATGTGCCGGTCACGATCGTCTATTCATTCCCTCGATCCATTTCCGCAGGGACGATGCTCGACGCAGAGCAGATTTTCGAGCAACAGGCGAAAGAAGAGGGGGTCCTGCACGCTCCGCAGGTAATTGCAGGGAGTGGCTTTATCGCCGTGGATGGGATTTCGGATAAAGACGACGCGAGCATCAATCGCTTCGTAGAAGCTTTCTTCGAGATGCAATTGCAGAGATCAGATTTGCCCCCGGACGGTTGGACGCCAATCATCATCCGTGATCCTCATGACGTTCTCGCCCGGCTGACTACTGTCGCTGGAGGGAAGTACAGCTATGCCGATCTCGACAATTTTTCTGACTTGATCGCGAGAACGGTTCAAGGGGCGCCGGAAACCTCAAAAGTGGAGAGGCGAGGTCTTTTGCCGCAAGTGGTCTACCTGGAGTATTCGCAAGACCGTTTAGCCGAGTACGGACTGCAACCAGCAGCACTCGGACAGGTCCTGCGCGCTCGCAACATTATTGCACCTGGCGGCGAATTCGAGACAGGCCAACGAGAGATCATTATCAATCCCTCGGGTCAGTTCGAGAGCAGAGAAGCAATTGGGAATGTTGCTGTAGGTAAGACTTCGACCGGAGCTCCTGTTTATCTCCGAGACCTGGTCAAGATTTTTCCCGGCTACCAGAGTCCTGCGAGGTATCTGAACTACTACACCTGGCAAGGCCCAACTGGACAATGGCAGCGTAGCCGTGCAGTTACCTTGGCAATCTACATGCGCGATCAAGAGCAGATCGCGAAGTTTGGTCAGTCAGTCGATGAGAAACTTGCACAGCTTAAGCAGATTCTTCCGCCCGATCTCATCATCGCGCATACTTCCGATCAGCCGCTACAGGTCAAGGAAAACATTCATCTATTCCTACGTGCCTTGATGGAAGCGATCATCTTGGTAGTAGGCGTGTCTCTGCTTGGATTTTGGGAATGGCGTCTGGCGCTCATCATGGCTTTGGCGATTCCTATCACACTCGCGATGACCTTCGGGGTTGCGTACATGTTGGGCATCGACCTGCAGCAAGTTTCGGTGGCGACGCTCATCATTGCATTAGGTTTGCTGGTCGATGTTCCTGTTGTAGCTGGTGATGGTATCAAGCGCGGTCTGGCGGCAGGACTGCCGCGACGCATAGCGGCCTGGCTGGGTCCGACCAAGTTGGCCACCGCCATCTTTTACGCAACTCTGACAAATATCATCGCCTATCTTCCGTTTCTCATGCTCACCGGCAATACCGGAGAGTTTCTTAAAAGCCTCCCCATCGTCATGACAACGGCGTTGCTCTGTGCATTGGTTGTTGCCATGACGTTCGTTCCGCTGCTGGGGTATTACATTCAGCGATCGCCAGCCAGGAAAGAACCTACCTTGGAAGAGAAGCGTCACCGGGGCTTTTATGGTTTCTATAACCGACTGGTGGGCCGGGCGATTCAACTCCGCTGGTCCGTTCTGCTCGGTTCGTTCGTGTTCTTGCTGATCGGCGGCTTCGCCGCTTCACACCTCAAATCCCAATTCTTTCCTGAAGATGTCCAATATTGGTTTTACCTCGACATCTGGTTGCCGAATGACGTTCCACTGAGCGCGACAAGCGATACTGCCATGAGGGCAGAGCAGGTGGTACGCGAGGTCATTGAAGGCGCTCCTAAATCGATGACAAAAGAGGCAGGAACAGATCACGTCCTGACTTCCATGACGAGTTTTATCGGCGGTGGCGGACCACGCTTTTGGTTTTCCATTTCTCCCGAAGCGACTCAGACCAATTATGCGCAGGTTATTGTGCAGGTGCGTGACAAGCAGGCTACTCCAAAGCTGATTGGACGTCTTCAAGATGAACTCAATAAGCAAGTCCCGGGAGCATGGATTACGGTGCGACAGTTGCAAACGAATCCCGTCGAAACTCCTGTTGAGGTCCTAATTTCAGGCCAGGCAGATACCGACCCGCGAACGGAGGCCCAGGACATCCGATCCCTTCGGACCATCGCGTCCCAAGTCATGGATATTGTTCGCCGATCGCCTGGAATTGCCGTGTTGAGAGACGATTGGAGCCCCGACAGTCCACAGATGAAGGTAGAGATTGACCCAGATCGCGCTAACCTGGTCGGCATTACGAATGCCGATGTCGCGATATCCACCTCTGCCGCAATCAGTGGAGACCCGGTAGGCACTTACAAGGAGGGAAACAAGAACATCCCGATCGTTGTCCGCCTCCGGTCGCAGGATCGCGCACGGCTTTCGCAGATCGAAAATCTCTACGTCAACTCATCCCAAGAGAATGTGAAAGTCCCATTGCTGTCGGTGGCGACTTTAAAAAACATTCTTGAGACCGCACGGATTCGGCGGCGCGAGCATTTTCGCACTTTATCAATCTTGTGCTTTCCCGCCCCCGGCGTCCTGGCGTCGCAGGTACTCGCGCCGATCGAACCCAAACTGAATGCTCTCAAGAAAAGTCTTCCGCCAGGCTATCAATTGCAGATCGGTGGGGAAAAGGCAAAGCAAGTTGAGGGATTCACGAATCTCGCTGTCGTTCTTCTGATTTCTCTGGTCGGCATCTACTTGGCGTTGCTGGTTCAGTTCAATAACGCCGTCAAGCCATTGTTGGTCTTCGCGGCCGCTCCCTATGGAGCGATCGGAGCATTAATCGCTTTGGCAATCATGGGTACGCCTTTTGGCTTCATGGCTTTTCTTGGAGTAGCCAGCCTTATTGGAGTGATCGTAAGCCATGTCATCGTGCTGTTCGATTTCATTGAGGAGATGCACGAAAAGGGCGAACCGCTGGAGCGGGCTCTTCCGGATGCCGGCATTGAGCGTATTCGACCCGTGATGATCACCGTGGGCGCAACGATACTGGCTTTGTTTCCTCTCGCCCTCGAAGGTGGCCCGCTCTGGAAACCTCTGTGCTATGCCCAGATCGGCGGCCTCGCCGTCGCAACCTTCATCACCTTGCTCTTGGTCCCGGTCTTCTACTCGATTTTTGTACTCGATCTGAACTGGATCACGTGGGAGACGGTAGGGGACCGCCAGGGGGCTACTGAGGCGGAAGCAACAACAACATGAAGAATACTCAACAGGCAAGCATCGATTTTCTTCAAATCTCGGTAGGGCGTTAGGAAGGAGAACGATGACTTCTCGACGCGACTTAATTAAGGCGGGAGTAATGGCAGCTATAGCAGGGACAGTACCATCGTCGGTCACTCTCGGCGACCCGGTGCCCGAACAACACAAACGTGCCGCTGGCACTTTCTGGCCGGACGGCGCTCGCATGGTCATCTCCGTCTCTATGCAGATGGAGGGCGGCGCGCAACCGACCAGCGGAGCCGAAAGCCCCATGTCGAAGATCGATCCGAAGTATCCAGATCTGCCGGCTAGCAAATGGTACGACTACGGCTACAAAGAGGGTTTGCCTCGGCTCCTCGAAGTTTTTGACCGGCGCAAGATCAAAGTCACTTCCCATATGGTCGGCGCAGCGGTGGACCTGCACCCGGCACTCGCAAAGGAAATCGTACAGCGTGGGCACGAAGCAACCGGACACGGGCAAACCTGGACCGCACAATTCTCAATGACTCCTGAAGAAGAGCGCGACTCGTATCAGCAGAGTATCGAGAGCATTGAGAGAGCAACTGGTACGCGGCCTGTCGGCTTCAACGCCTTCTGGCTGCGCGGCACTCCTCATACTCTGGAAATTCTTCAGTCGCTTGGGTTCATCTACCACATTGACGACATCAGCCGCGACGAGCCGTTCTTGATCAACGTGCGCGGTAAGCCATTTGCTGTAGTGCCGTACACACTCCACATGAACGACATTGTGGACTACGAAACTCGATACTTCAGCACGGCCATGTACGCTGACGATCTTAAGGCGGAGTTCGACGCGCTCTATGCCGAGGCCGGAGCGCGGCGTCGGATGATGTCGGTTAGCGCGCACGATCGTATCGCGGGTCGGCCTTCTCGCGCCAAAGTGCTCGAACAATTCATGATCTACGCTCAATCCCATCCTGGTGTCGCATTCATGCGTAAAGATGAGATTGCGCGCTTTGCCCTGGAGAGCCCGTTGACCGTGCGCGAAGACATTTAATTCGCAAAAGGAGTAACAGAGTGATTGATTCCACGACGCCCATCTCGGGTCGCCAGGTCCCAATCGGCGGTGCCGCCATGGTAGCCGTTGCGGGACTCCCTATAACGGTTTTCGCCGGTCAACCCAAGCCTGCGAGCGCTCCCGCTCGGCAGAGAACAAATCAAGGAGAAGCTCAGATGAATACAATCACAACCAACGATGGGATCAGAATTTTCTACAAAGATTGGGGGACAGGACCGACGGTCGTGTTTTCACATGGATGGCCGTTGAACGCGGACGCCTGGGATCCACAGATGCTCTTCCTGGGACAGAACGGCTATCGCGTCATTGCCCACGACAGGCGCGGCCATGGACGTTCGAGCCAGCCCTGGAATGGCAACAACATGGACACATACGCCGATGATCTGGGAACGCTGCTCGACCAACTGGATCTTAAGAACATAACTTTGGTCGGCCATTCCACGGGGGGCGGCGAAGTCGTGCGCTACATCGGCCGGCACGGAACCAAACGAATATCGAAGGCCGTGCTGATCGGCGCGGTCCCACCACTTATGCTGAAAACCGAGACAAATCCGGACGGCCTTCAATTGTCTGCGTTCGACGAGATTCGTGCTGGCGTGACTGCGGACCGCTCGCAATTCTTCAAGGACCTTACCATCCCCTTTTACGGATACAACAAACCCGATGCCAAGATTTCGCAGGGTGTTAGGGATGCATTCTGGCTACAGGGAATGCAGGTATCGATTATCGGAGCATACGACTGCATCAAAGCCTTTTCCGAGACGGATTTCACCGAGGATCTCAAGAAAGTCGATGTGCCAACCTTGATCTTGCATGGGGATGCCGACCAGATCGTGCCGATTCAAGCTTCGGCGCTCCTGTCTGCGAAACTCATCAAAAATTCCAGCTTAAGAGTCTATCCGGGCGCGCCGCACGGGATGTGCACCACGCTGCCGGACAAGGTGAATGCCGATCTTCTCGGGTTTCTGAAAAAGGCCGATCAAGCGGCCGCATGAACACCAGACGACCCGGCCTTTCGGCTCTACCGCGACCGTTGGGGCCTCCTGAGTGTGGCCGCTTCGATATGCAAATCAATTCGCGAAAAGGAACGTCACCTATGGGAGCAGCACGAAGAATGTTGAGATTACTTTGCGTTGAATTTCTGTTGTTGGGCGGCTTGCTCTCAGGGCAGAGCCTCTCAGCGCAGAACAACAATGAAGAACATCGCGTCCGGAATGTTGTTCTGGTTCACGGTGCCTGGGCGGATGGCTCCGGCTGGAGGGGCGTTTACGACATTCTTGTCAAGGATGGTTACAACGTCAGCATCGTTCAAGAGCCGGAGACGTCTTTTGAAGGCGATGTTGCCGCTACCAAGCGCATCCTTGCTCTCCAAGATGGGCCGTGCATTCTCGTCGCTCATAGCTATGGAGGAGCGGTAATTACTGAAGCTGGGACGGATCCAGCTGTCGCTGGTTTGGTATACATCGCCGCCCACATGCCAGACGCTGGAGAGAATGAGGCTGACGACGGGAAGCGTTTCCCCAGCGACCTCAGCAAGTCTACGGGAATAAAGAAAACTGCTGACGGGTTCACTTACCTTGACCCTGCTCAGTTTCACGAATACTTCGCGGCCGACCTCTCGGCTGAGCAGGCCGCTTTCATGGCCCGGTCGCAGGTGATGAACAAAGCCGACAATTTCAAAGCTGTCATCACGACACCTGCATGGAGAAATAAACCAAGCTGGATGTTGGTTGCGGGAGCAGACAGAACCATCAACCCAGACCTCGAACGGTGGTATGCCACACGAGCCAATAGCCACAAGGTCGAAGTCTCGGGGGCGAGCCACTCAGTTTACGTCTCTAGGCCGAAGGAAGTTGCGGCTGTGATCGAAGAAGCCGCATCGCAGGTTCGGTAGAGGAAAAGGAGCAAACAGATGCCGGACACGGTCTATTGCACAAGAGTCACTGCGACCGGAGGCCGCCACGGCTCAATCCGCAGCGACGACGGCCTACTTGATCTTAAGCTGGCCCTGCCGAAGACGCTCAGCGGTAAAGGCGATGCAACCAACCCAGAGCAACTCTTCGCAGGCGGCTATGCCGCCTGCTTTGAGAATGCACTGTTACACGTGAGCCGCAAGGCTGGCCGCCGATTCGCCGACGGCGACGTCAAAGTTGTCGCCGAGATCGGCCTCAATCGCAACGCCTCGGATGCTTTCGTGCTGTCCGCCGCACTCGCCGTGACCATCGCCGGCGTAGACCAGGAGACGGCGGGACAGCTTGTCGAGGGCGCTCACGCCATTTGTCCCTACTCGAATGCGATCAAGGGCAATGTCGATGTTCAAATCGGCGTCTCGGTTCGGTGAGTTGACACGGCGACCAAGCAGAAACAAAAGGGCTCTCCGCGCCGTTCATGGGCGGTCGAAGTGAGGAAAGATGAAATGGGAAAGCTTGATGGAAAGACCGCGCTGGTAACAGGAGCATCGAAAGGAATCGGGGCAGGCGTCGCGTTGTCGCTGGCAAAGGAGGGCGCCGCTCTTGCAGTGAACTACGCCTCTGATCGAGAAGGCGCAGATCGTGTCATTGAAAAGATCAAGGCGTTCAGCGGAAAGGCCGTCGCTGTGCAAGGAAGCGTGACCTCGTCGGAGGAGATTGATCGTTTCTTCGACACGACAGAGGAGCAACTCGGCAATGTGGATGTCCTTGTCAACAATGCCGGCGTTTTCGCTTGCCTGCCCTTGCAGGATATAAACGAAAAGGAATTTCATCGCCAGTTCGACACCAATGTTCTCGGACTTCTTCTGACTTCTAAACGCGCTGTAAAGCAATTTGGTGAGAAGGGCGGTTGCATCATCAACATTGGCTCTGTAGCAAGCACTCTAAGTCCTCCCGCATCGTCGATCTACGCTGCAACGAAGAGTGCAGTGAACGGTATCACCCGTGTGCTGGCAAAGGAGCTCGGACCGCAGAACATCCGTGTCAACTCATCAACCCTGGCGTAGTCGACACCGAGGGCGCGCGTGCCATGGAGACTTACGAGCAAGTCGCAAACGCGATCAAGGCGCTGACTCCGCTTGGTCGGACCGGCATGCCGGAGGATATCGGGTTGATCGCTGCGTTTCTCGCCTCCGATGAGGCCCGATGGCTCACCGGGGAGATCATCTTCGGCAGCGGCGGTCTGTGCTAAACATGGACGAAGTTACTTTGAATTCGTGGAACTCGATTGCACCGACAACGCGTACAGCCGGTCAAGGAGGGACAGCAGTGACACGTTTTTGGGGAAAACTGCCAATGCTCGCGGCAGCGTTGGTCATCACGATTGCTTACACCTACGCGGCCGATACTCCACTGCTTGAACCGCATAACCTAATCGTCGATCGCAGTTTGCCGAGAGAACAGGCCGACACCCAAATCATTGCTGCGCGGCGCTACGATACCTTCTGGAATAACGGGGACGAAGCACTCGCGCGCGCAGCCCTCGCGCCGAATTTTGTCGATAATACGCTGCCGACCGGGCGCTCCCAGGGAGTTGCCGGACCGCTAGCAGCATCGCAGTTTATGCGATTTGCGATCCCCGACCTCCGTTGTGAGATTGAGCAGATGATCGTGGCCAGTGATCGTGTCGTCACGCACCTGCGCTTCCGCGGTCACTTCACAGGGCACTTTGGACAGATCCAAGGCCACGGTCAGACGATCAATTTCATCGCCACTGACATCTACCGCATCGCCGACGGACGGATTGCTGAGAATTGGCACATCGAGGACAACCAAACTTTGCAGCAGCAACTCGGAGTAATTCCCAAATGAGAGGAGTTGGAGTGATTACTCAAGACACACGGACTAGCCCCCTAACGATTCGCGTAACTCGCATTGAACGAGGTGCGCTGGTCTCCTTGGGTGGTCGTCTCACAATTGACTCCTCGCCAGAGCTTCGGAATCAGATTCTTGGGGTGCTTCACGAAGAGACATTGGAAAACCTAACCATCGACCTGTCGGCTGTCCCGTACATGGACCTTTCCGGCGTTGCCACCCTCCTTGAAACGCTGAGGGTAGCACGTGGTCGCAAAACCGGTTTGCAGTTAAAAGGATTGCAGGATCGCCCCCGTTATTTGCTGGAGGTCACAGGCCTGCTGTCATTGTTCGAAACCTGTGGCGTAAATGTTCGCTCGATTCAGAAGGCGCAGTGATGGCAACTCTAATCGAGAACGTCGGACAAAAAACTCTCAATCACCTCGACTACGTGGGCGGTTTCAGCATTCAACTGTGGGCGGTGCTCCGCGCGATGGGCGCTTCGCTGCCTTTTGTGGGGAACCCTTATCGCTGGAAAGCATCGGTGGGCCAGATGCTGCAGATTGGCGTTTCAGCACTCCCGATGGTTGGACTTATGGCGATGTGTAGCGGATTTATTCTCGCTATGCAGGGAGCTTCTGAATTACGCCGCTTCGGGGCCATGCATTACGTGATTGACCTGGTCGCAGTTGGCTTCACGCGGGAGATGGGACCTCTTCTAACCGCAATCGCAGTCAGTGGCCGCTCTGGATCCGCATTCGCAGCCGAAATCGGCACCATGAGCGTGACTGAGGAGATCGACGCACTCCGCGTCATGGCTTTTGAACCGGTTGAATTCGTGTTAGCGCCAAAGTACCTAGCCGCGCTGATCATGGTGCCCTGTCTCACCATCGCGTCCAACGTTTGCGGCATCTTGGCGGGCGGAATCTTCATGTTTTTTACTACCCACCTTAGCCTGGGCCTCTACCTTCACTACGTGTTGACTTCGATCCAATTGCGCGATGTGATTAGCGGACTGATCAAGAGCCTGGCGTTCGCGACCATTATCGTCCACGTGGGTTGCCTCGAGGGGTTTCGAGTCCACGGCGGGCCCGACGCTGTCGGTCGGTCCACCACTAGCGCTGTGGTCAAGTCGACGTTTCTGGTCATTGTTGCGGACGTCATTTTCACCGCCATCTTTTACTACTTCACGGGGAAGCATTGATGGCGATCATCTCCATCCGCAATCTCGTCGTTGAGTACGATGCTCGCCGTGTGCTGGACGGGCTGAACCTGGACATCGAGCCGGGAGAGACGATGGTCTTGTTGGGGGGAAGCGGATCGGGAAAGAGCACGCTTCTGCGCCAGATTCTTGGGCTTGAACGCGCGCATTCCGGCAGCGTCCTCGTGAAAGGAATCGACATCACCCGCTGCTCGCAGTTGGAGCTGCGACTGGTACGGCGTTCCATTGGGGTGGCGTTCCAAAGTGCCGCATTGTTCAATTCTCTCTCAGTCAAGGACAACGTTGCGCTCGCCCTGCGCGAGCATACCGCCCTAGCCCCATCCATCATCGACCTCATGGTTTGGATGAATCTGGCCGCTGTTGGACTGGCAGACTTCGGCCATCTGCATCCTCAGGAACTATCCGGGGGCATGAAGAAGCGGGCTGCGGTGGCGCGTGCCCTTGCTCTCGATCCTGAGATTCTTGTATTCGACGAGCCGTCTGCTGGACTCGATCCGATTGTCGCGGCAGAACTAGACGAATTGATTCTCCTGCTTAAGAAGGCTTTTCAAATGACGGTGGTCGTCGTGACACATGAGCTGCCAAGCGCCTTCCGCATCGCCGATCGCATCGCCATGCTGCACAACGGCAGTTTTCTTGCGGTCGGCACCAAAGAAGAGATCAGAAGCAATCAGCATCCACGCATCCGGCAGTTTCTTGACCGGGTTCCAGACAAGATGGGAAAAGCCTCAGAGGTCGCAGCTTCTTTCGAAAAATATCTGCGAGGCGAGGAGGCAAATCCTTGACAACGGAAGCAAAAGTCGGCGCGTTCGTCCTAGTGTCTCTCCTGATACTGACATCCACAATTGCCTATTTGGCGAACGCACAGTTCCGCGGCGGCAAGGTGCCATACCGAACTTACTTGCACTATGCGGGCGGACTTGAAGCCGGCGCTCCCGTTCTGTTCGGAGGGATCAAAGCCGGCAGTGTCACCGCTGTGCGTCCGTGGCCCTCCGACCCTACTCGCATCGAGATTCTGGTTGAGCTCAAAGAAGGAACCCCCGTGAACCAGAAGAGCGTGGCGAAGCTCGGTACCGTGAGCGTTATGAGCGAACCGGCACTGATGGTAAGCACGGGCACCAACGATGCCAACCGGATTGCAGCTGGCCAGATGATCCCCTCACAAGAAACTGTCACGCTGGATGAGATCGCAGCCAAAATGGCTGTCGTCGCGGGCAATGCAAACGACCTGATTGTCCAGGTGAAGGGAGAACTGGGCGGCATCAGCGGTGACGCGCGGACACTTCTAGCCAACTTGAACTCTGTAACTAGGGATGAACGCCCGAAAATTGACCATATCGCGGATCAATTGCTGGCACTGAGTCAGCATGCCGATGCTGTGATCGCCAAGGTTGGCCCGGTGGTGGATCATGCCGATTCCGCCATTCAGAATGTAAATGGTACGGTCGGAGATTTGCGCGCGCCGTTGCGCATGGACCTCGCCGAAGTCCAAAGCACGCTGCAAGAAGCAAAGAACGTTCTCGCGGATATGCATGGTATGGTGCGGGCCAACGACTTCAAGATCGATGACACGATGGAAAACCTGCGCGAAGCCACCGACAACCTAGACCAGTTGACCGACCAATTGAAGCAGCGGCCGTGGAGCTTGATCCGAATCAAGCAACCCAAGGAACGAAAATTACCCGAATAGGACAAGACGAAACATGAGGATCCAACAAGCATTTCTCATCATTAGCCTGGCGGTCTCGACCGTGCTTGTCGGTTGCGTAGGACGGGTGAGATATCCAACCTACTACACTCTCAATGTGCCGCCGGCACCCGATCCCCCGGCTGCGGCAGGACTGCGCGCGTCTCTTGCTATACGGGAATTCAGATCGCCAGTTTATCTTCGCCAGGGACCGCTCGTGTACCGTGCGTCGGCGGAACAGATCGGCTTCTATGACTATCATCGCTGGGCAACTGATCCACGCCAGTTCGTTACGACCGCGATCGCGGATCGTCTGCGCGCCAGCGGCAACTTCGCGGACGTGTCGGTGTATGACGGACGGTCACATGCGGACTTCATAATCACCGGATGCCTGGAGAAACTCGAGGAGGTGGACTACGAGGGCGGAGTCAAGGTCGAAGTTGCGCTTTCTGCCCAGATGACAGACATTCGCACGGGCACAACTGTTTGGGCGAACAGCGTGTCCGATATCGAGAACGTAGCCCAGCGAAACGTGCCTGCCGTGGTGAGCGAAATGAATCACTCGATGGAGCGTACGATCGAAAAACTCGTCTCATCCATTCCCAGGCCAGCACCGCCGAGCCGTTAGCAATTCACGTTCGAAACTGGACCTACAGCGATGAGCTTTGAACCGATCGAAAACTACGGGGTGATTGGCAACATGCGGTCGATTGCTCTCGTGGGTGTAAACGGTTCAATGGACTTTCTCTGCTATCCAAATTTCGATTCTCCGACCGTGTTTGCTGCTCTGCTCGATGACGAGAGAGGTGGCTGTTTTCAGATTCAGCCACAACTCAAACAAAAACGGGTACGACAGCTGTACTTGCCAGACACGAACATTCTCCTTACGCGGTTTCTTGCGGACGAGGGTGTGGCCGAGCTGACGGACTACATGCCTATTGGAACCGACGGGGAGCAACCGAATGAAATCATCCGTACTTTAACGGTTATCAGGGGCGAGGTCGATTTCAAGATGCGGTGCCAGCCACGATTTAACTATGGGATGTGTGAGCACGCTGTAAATATCGAAGAGCGGTATGCGATTTTTTCGCCAGTTGGCGATGCTTGTCCGCCGATGGCGCTGTATTCCACCGTCGCCCTGCGACAACAATCCCGGGACGTAATCTCCGAGTTCAGCCTTCGAGCCGGGGAGAGGACGACGTTTGTTTTTGATGGAGTTCGTCCCCAAGGACAGCAACCCGAAATGGAGTTCGTAGAGCAGCGCTTCCAGGAGACAGCACGTTTCTGGAAGGGATGGATCGCGAAATCAAAGTACAAGGGCCGGTGGCGGGAGATGGTCAACCGTTCGGCCCTAATGTTGAAGCTGCTGATCAGCCGTGAGCATGGATCGCTGATTGCAGCGCCTACATTTTCCGTGCCAGAACAAATTGGCGGCGTGCGCAATTGGGATTATCGCTTCACATGGTTGCGAGATGCGGCATTCACGCTCTACGCGCTGATTCGGCTGGGTTTTGTCGACGAAACTGAAGCGTTCATCGACTGGCTGAAGGGGCGGCTGGGCGACGATGCCGAGCGGGGACCGTTACAGGTGATGTACGGGATTGACGGCAGGCAGAAGCTCGATGAGCTGACGCTTGATCATCTGCAGTGGTACGAACATTCGCGGCCCGTGCCTATCGGAAACGCGGCCTACCAGCAGCTCCAGTTGGATATTTATGGCGAAATGATGGACTCGATTTATCTGGCAAACAAATATGGGGACGCAATGTCGTATGCGGGGTGGCAGGAGGTTCAGCGCATATTGCAGTGGCTGGGCAAGAACTGGCAGCGGCCCGACGAAGGTATATGGGAGGTTCGTGGCGGGGCGCGAGAATTCCTGCACTCCCGTTTGATGTGCTGGGTGGCTTTTGATCGAGCATTGCGGCTTGCGCAGAAACGCTCGCTTTCGGCGCCGTTCGGCGCTTGGCTGCGAACGCGCGACGCGATACGAGAGGATATCTTCAAAAACTTCTGGCATGAGGATCTGCAGTCTTTCGTCCAGTCGAAGGGGACTAAAGACCTGGATGCGTCGGTCCTGCTGATGCCACTCATGCGGTTCATCAGCCCGGTCGATCCGATGTGGCGCTCGACGATGAAAGCGATTGAAGCACGACTAGTCGAGGATACCCTTGTCCGTCGCTACGAGGCTGAGCGCACGCAAGTGGACGGGCTTCCAGGCGGAGAGGGTAGCTTCACTGCGTGCTCGTTTTGGTACATCGAATGCCTGGCGCGCGCGGGGGAGTTGGAAAAGGCTCAATTGTTGTTTGAGAAACTTTTGGGATACGCCAATCATCTTGGGCTCTACTCGGAGCAAATTGGTCCAAGCGGGCAACACCTCGGCAACTTCCCACAGGCGTTCACGCATCTGGCGCTGATCAGCGCCGCAACATATCTGGACAGGGTCCTTTCCGGCAAGGATGACTCTGTGTGGCGCTAGTATTTGGAAAAATGATTGGACGCTCGTTCACCGCGGAAGTCGTCGCGATTGACTTATTCCCGCTCATTTGGGGTCAGGCAATGACTAGCCATCGCAAAGATCAAACTCGAACCTGTAATAATAATAAAGGATAAAGAGGAATCTTTATGACTGCCGTTGCATCCGCAGATGCCGTCAAGTTCTCTGTCAACAACCAGCCCCTTTCCGCAGAAGAGTTGCGCAAAATGGACGCTTATTGGCGCGCCGCCAATTATCTTTCGGTTGGGCAAATCTACCTGTTCGCCAACCCGCTGCTGCGTGAGCCTCTGAAACTTGAGCATGTGAAGCCTCGGTTGCTCGGTCACTGGGGTACGACGCCCGGACTGAACTTTATTTACGTACACTTCAATCGCCTGATCAAGAAATACGATCTTAACGTTATCTACATTTGTGGTCCGGGGCACGGCGGGCCAGGAATGGTGGCGAACACCTATCTGGAAGGCACATACACCGAGCTGTACACGAGTATTCAACAGAACGAAGAAGGCATGAGAAAGCTGTTCAAACAATTCTCTTTTCCGGGGGGCATTCCCAGCCATGATGCGCCTGAAACACCTGGCTCTATCCATGAAGGAGGTGAACTGGGCTATTCGCTGGCGCATGCTTACGGTGCGGTTTTCGACAATCCCGATCTTCTGGCTTGCTGTGTAGTAGGTGATGGCGAATCCGAAACTGGGCCTCTTGCGACGAGCTGGCATTCCAACAAATTTCTTAATCCGGCACGTGACGGCGCAGTCATGCCTATCCTGCATCTGAACGGCTACAAGATCGCGAACCCTACAGTGCTTGGACGTCTGACCGACGAAGAATTAACTCACCTCTTCACTGGCTACGGATATAAACCCTACTTCGTCGAAGGGCATGAGCCAGAAGTGATGCATCAGCTCATGGCGGCGACGCTCGACACGATCATCGCTGAAATCCACGCCATTCAGCGCGAAGCCCGCGGCAAGAGATCGCCTAGCCTTCCCGTCTGGCCCATGATCGTCATGCGTACTCCGAAGGGCTGGACCGGACCGAAATTTGTGGATGGCAAGCCCGTCGAAGGTACGTGGCGCGCGCATCAGGTGCCGGTAGCCGATCTGGATACCAAGCCGGAACATTTAGCAATTCTCGAAGACTGGATGAAGAGTTATCACCCGGAAGAGTTGTTCGATGAGAACGGGACGTTAACTGGGGAACTTTCGGAACTAGCTCCTAAGGGAAACCGGCGCATGGGTTCGAACCCGCATGCCAATGGCGGGCTGCTCGTGAAAGACTTGCTGATGCCGGACTTCCGCGATTATGCAGTTTCGGTTCCCAAGCCTGGCACCGCGACAGCGGAATCCACCAAAGTGTTAGGCACCTTCCTGCGCGATGTGATGAAGAGGAATCTGGAGCACGCAAATTTCCGCGTCTTCGGTCCTGATGAAACCGCTTCGAACCGCCTCGACGCTGTGTATCAGGCCACCGACAAAATATGGATGGAACCCATTCTTCCGGTTGATGAGCATCTGTCACCAGATGGGCGGGTGATGGAGATCCTGAGCGAGCACATGTGTCAGGGCTGGCTGGAAGGCTATCTGCTCACCGGCCGTCATGGTTTCTTCTCCTGCTACGAGGGCTTCATTCACATTGTGGATTCGATGTTCAATCAACACGCGAAATGGCTTGAGGCTACGCACAAAATTCCCTGGCGGCGACCGATTTCATCACTGAATTATCTGCTCACTTCTCATGTGTGGCGCCAGGACCATAACGGCTTCACTCATCAGGACCCAGGCTTCATCGATTTCGTGATGAACAAGAAGGCGGGTCTGGTTCGCGTGTACCTGCCACCCGATGCGAATTGTTTGCTTTCGGTCGCCGATCACTGTTTGCGCAGTCGCAACTATGTAAACGTGATTGTTGCCGGCAAGCAGCCGGAGTTGCAGTGGCTCGACATGAACGCCGCCGTAGCGCACTGCACAACCGGGCTAGGTATCTGGTCCTGGGCCAGCACCGATCTGGACAGTGAGCCGGACGTTGTGATGGCCTGTGCCGGCGATGTGCCAACACTGGAGACGCTGGCGGCGGTTGATCTTCTTCGCCAGCACTTCCCTGATCTCAAGATTCGAGTGGTCAACATCGTGGACCTGATGACGTTGCAGCCTCAGAGCGAACATCCACACGGTCTTTCCGATCGCGAATTCGATTCCATCTTCACTACCGACAAACCCGTGATTTTCGCCTATCACGGTTACCCATGGCTTATTCATCGGCTGTGCTATCGTCGCCATGGGCACGACAATTTCCATGTGCGCGGCTATAAAGAGGAGGGCACTACCACCACTCCTTTTGACATGACTGTGATGAATGACCTGGATCGCTTTCACCTCGCCGGCGACGCGGTGGACCGCATTGCGAAGTTGCACCCCGTCGGCGCCCACTTCCAGCAGTTCCTGCGTAACAAACTCGTGGAGCACAAGCAATACACTCGCGAGCACGGCGACGATATGCCGGCGGTAAAGAACTGGAAATGGCCTTACTAATCTGTGAAGATCCTCGTGCTCAATTCGGGTTCCAGCAGTCAGAAGAGTTCACTGTACGAAATTGGCGGGACTCTTCCTGATGATCCGCCTGCTCCCTTATGGGAAGGAAAGATTGAGTGGCATGACGAGGTCGCGGACGCTGAGGTCAACTCGCGCGGGGTTGCGCAGAGAGATCAGGTAAGAGTCTCGTCGCGGAAGAAAGCCGTTGAGCATTTGCTGGGCACACTATGGGATGGCAAGACGCGTACTGTTGCCTCGCCTGCAGAGATTGATGTTGTCGGACACCGCGTCGTGCATGGCGGCCCGAAATACGCAGAACCGGTTCTGCTTACTCCCGAAGTGAAAGCGGGAATTGCTAAAGTTTCTGCTTTCGCTCCTCTCCACAATCGCGCTGAACTCGAAGGCATGGAGATCATTGAAAAGCTCTTAGGCCCAATTCCCCAGGTCGCGGTTTTCGACACCGGATTTCATCGCAAGATGCCGCCGGCTGCGGCTGTCTATCCGGGGCCCTATCAATGGTTCGAAAACGGCATTCACCGCTACGGATTTCACGGCGTCAATCATCAATATTGCGCGGCGCGTGCCGCGCACCTTCTAGGACGAAACCTGAACTCGTTGAAATTGGTTACTTGCCATCTAGGAAACGGTTGTTCCCTGGCTGCGATTCAAGAAGGCCGCAGTATTGACACGACTATGGGCTTTACTCCGTTAGAAGGTCTCATGATGGGTACTCGCTCTGGTTCGGTTGACCCGGGAATTCTCACTTACCTGATGCGCGAAGGTCAGCTCCAGGCCCAGGAGATTGATGATGTTCTAAACAAACAATCGGGATTGCTGGGAATCTCGGGCATTTCGGGAGACATGCGCGAGATTCTGGCGTCCGTGAAACGAGGCCATTCACGGGCAAAGCTGGCATTCGACATCTATGTGCACCGTCTGCAGGCAGGTATTGGCGCCATGATTGCTGTCTTGGGAGGCATTGACGTGCTGGTATTCTCTGCCGGTGTCGGGGAGAACTCGGCCGAGGTGCGCGATGCGGTTTGCAAACAGCTGGGGTTTCTCGGCCTCAAACTCGATGATGCCGCCAACGTGCAGCGCACCCCTGATGCAGACATTGCTACGCCGGATTCGGCAGCTCGCGTTCTGATAATTCGAGCGCAGGAAGATTGGGCGATCGCCAGAGAGTGTTGGCAGCTCACGCAGGTGTTTTCCTAATTGAGCATGGCGCAATCGTGATGAATACGCAGGACCAACTACGACAGGCAGTCACCGAACTTCAAGGATGGACTTATGGAATCGGCAACTATATGGCTCAATGTGGAGCCAAGGTAGGAGTGTAGAGGTGAAAGACCTCTCGGTATGGCTCGACGGGATAGCCCTTTGCTCTCCAGGCCGCCAATCCACCTTTGAGGAACTTAATCCGGGAAAAATGCATGGCCAGAGCTCGATGCAATATCGCCCGACTGGTCTTATCACCAGGACAGGTACAGTAAACAACCGCTTCTTTCTCTTTGGGGATCAGTGACGGCCTCTCGAGCACTTCCTTTGGAGGAATCCTCCGTGCGCCAGGGATGATCTCAGGATAGGCCAACAAGTCGAGCGGCTGGCGAACATCAAAAAGAAGTACGTCCGGGTTCGAAGCCAACAACGAGTGGAGTTCCTCCGCCGTGATGCTGTGCTGCTCCATCTCGCGTCGGTCACGTGTGCGTTTGATCCGAAGGACAACGGACAGTGACAGCAGCGCAACCGCAACGGAAATAGCCGTAAGAGTCAGCAACATTCTGTTCCTCCTACGCCCTCCTGGTACCAGATTCTCCGAGGAGACAGGAAGATTCGCAACTTCCGCTGTTTGTCCTTGTGATCACAGAACTGGAGCCACGATTGGCTAGTGGAATACACTGAAAAGGCTGCCCTTTACCACTTCT
>WNGI01001509.1_pt1 | contig 19485 bp, 16 predicted proteins | sample 5400621 | NCBI WGS metagenome assembly WNGI01 (sample SAMN13153374, study PRJNA577476) | soil metagenome | isolation source: 20 cm soil or saprolite under Garry oak tree replicate 1 | place: USA:California | collected 2016-06-15
TCTCGTGCGATGCTCGAATACGGCACCCGGATCGTCGCCGGCGTAACCCCCGGCAAGGGTGGGCAGTCGGCTCTCGACGGGCGCGTGCCCGTGTACGACACCGTCGCCGAGGCGGTCCGCCAGCACGCTGCCAACGCGTCGTGCATCTACGTTCCGGCGGCTGGCGCACCTGACGCCATCATGGAAGCGGCCGGCGCGGGCATCGCCACGATTTTTTGCATCACCGAGGGCATTCCCGCGCTCGAGATGGTGCGCGTCGTGGCCGTCGTGCGCGAGGCCGGAGCCCGCCTCATCGGACCCAATTGCCCGGGGGCGACCTCCCCGGGCGAGGCCAAGGTCGGCATCATCCCGGGTTCGATCCACCGCCGCGGGAGCGTCGGCGTCGTCTCGCGATCGGGCACGCTGACGTACGAGGCCGTCCAGGCGATGACGGACGCGGGGATCGGCCAATCGACTTGCGTCGGCATCGGCGGCGATCCGATCATCGGAACGTCGTTCACGGAGATCCTGGGCCTGTTCAAGGAGGACCCCGCCACGGAGGCAATCGTCCTCATCGGCGAGATCGGCGGCGCCGCCGAAGAGGAGGCCGCTGCCTACGCGGGCGAGCACCTTCGAGGCATGCCCATGGCCGCCTTCATTGCAGGGCGCACCGCACCCGAGGGAAAGCGGATGGGCCACGCCGGCGCGATCATCTCGGGTGGTGCCGGGACGGCGGCCGGCAAGGTTGCTGCCCTGGAGGCCGCCGGCATCCGCGTGGCCGCGTCGCCAACCGAGATTCCGTCACTGCTTCGGGCCGCGGGAGCGGCCGCCTGAGGAGATCCGATGCGAGCCGATGACGTCCGCTTCCTGTTCGCCTACGACCGCTGGGCCACCCGCCGCATCCTCAAGGTCGCCGCCGGAATTCCCGATGAGGAATGGTCGGAAGGCAACCGGATCGACCGGCGCGGCCTGGGCGGCATCCTCGTGCACGCCCTGGGAGCCCACGAGCGGTGGCGCGGCGGCTGGCAGGATCACGAGTCGTCCGGCCGCCGGGAGGACGCACCGCTGGCGACGGTAGAGGAGCTTGGCGAGGCGTGGGACGCCGAGTGGGAGATGCTCGACGTGTATCTCGACGCGCTACCGGACGACCTCGACGCGCCGTTCGACGGCCTGCCCATCTGGCAGACCTTCGCCCACGTCATCAACCACGGGACGCAGCATCGCAGCGAGGCGGCCACGCTGCTCACGGCGCTCGGACGATCGCCCGGCGACCTCGATCTCATCGACTACGCCGAGACGATGGCCAACGAGTGAGGTCGACGGACTGAGGGATGGCGACGCTGATGGACCTCGTCGCTGGCGAAACGCGCGACATCGTTCTGGCCGTCAGCGTCGACGACGTCGCCGGCCTGTCCGACCCCGGTCGCTTCGTCGCGCACCTGCCGCTCGGTGCCGGCCTCGACCCCACGTGGCTCGACCTCTTCTCGGAAGCCTGTCGGATCGTCACGGGGTCCATGGAGCCGCCCGACTTCCTGGACGCGCGGCGTGAGCTCGATGGGGGCGCCGACCTGGGCGAGCGGACGATCGAGCGGGTCGATCGAGTCTGGGTCGAAGCGGTCGCCCGCGTCTCCGACCGCGAGGTCGATCGGGTCGCCGGACGCTGGATTGACCTTCTCGACGACGAATTCGGAGAGCTGCCGCGGGAAGAGAAACCCTGGATCCGGGAGCTTGCCGGCGACCTGGTCACGTTCGCGCGGTCTGCGCGATCCGCCCCCGACGTCCTCTTCGCCTGGTCGATCTGACGTCTTCGCTCGCTGGGGCTCTTGCAATCGGGGAACCGGCGGCGTCAACTAGGGCTGACGGGTCAGCGGGAAGCAGCGCGAGGAGGGTTGGGGCATGTCCGAGAGCAACGCATACGGAGAGGACTATCAGGATGCCTATGTCTTCGTGCCCTCGGGCAGTGAAGACACCATGGACAAGCTCAAGGGGCTATGGCGCGAAAAGGTCGTCCGATATGCGATTCGAGTTCTATCCGGTGGCTTCGGTGCCGTGGCGTTCCTCGAGGCGCCGAAGGGCGACGACGGACTGGTGGAGCTTCGGGGCAAGATCACGCGCGTCCGCGATGAGGTCAATCCGGGCACGAGCGTCGGCATCGCCCTGCGCATCGGTCCCTATGCACCCACCCGCTGGAGCCGGAAGCTCAAGATCGGCGCTTACGTCCGGATCCGCGCGCGTCATGGCCAGGCGGGCGAGGTGTTCGCCGCCGTCGAGAAATTGACGGGCTACTACGGGTCTGCCCTCGTCCTCGGAGATTGGGACGTGATGCTCGAGCTTGGAGCCGACTCGTTCGAAGAGATGAAACCGCTCCTGGGAGAGCAGCTGCAGCGGATCGAAGGTGTGCAGTGGACGGACAGCGCCATCGTCCTCAACGACGCCGACGAGCCACCAGGCCCGCGGGATCAGTGACCACACGCAAGGCAACCTGATGCGGTGGCCGCCGGCAAACGGCCTCGAGTAGCGACGTCTTCGGCGGGAGTCGGTGCTTCCCACGCGCTGACGTGCAGCGCATGCGGTGCGGTCGTGCCCGCGGGGGAGTTGGTCTGCCCGGCGTGCGGCGAGCCGGCGGTCCCGGCCGAGCGGAAGGTCGTCACGGTCCTGTTCGCAGACCTGGCGGGTTACACGGCACTCGCCGCGTCGATGGATCCGGAGGAGGTATTCGGCGCGATCCGGCCGTGGATGACCGGCCTCCGGCTGATCGTCGAGGAACACGGGGGGACCGTCCCGCAGGTCATGGGCGACGGGTTCATGGCCGTCTTCGGAGCGCCGGTCGCCCACGAGGACGATGCCGAGCGGGCCGTCCGGGCCGGCCTTGCCCTCGTTCGCCATGGGCATCGTCTCAGGATCGAAGACGACCCTGCCTTTCCTGGGCTGCACGTCGGGATCAACACCGGTGAGGTGATCGTCGGCGGATCCCGGGAATCGTCGGGCTTCGTCGTCGTCGGGGACGTGGTCAACATCAGCGCCCGCCTCGCGGACATGGCGGCCGCCGGGCACGTGCTCGTCGGGGCTGCGACCCGGGACCTTGCACGCGGCAGGATTCGGTACGGACGGCGACAGGTGCGAGTGGTGAAGGGCAAGGCCGAGCCAGTCCCCGTTTACGAGGCGGTGGGCCTCCAGGAGAGGGTCCGCTCCGGGTCCGGGAGCCGCAAGAAGGCCGACGTGGCCCAGGTTCGAGTCGGGCCGTTCGTCGATCGGGCGGCCGTCCTGCGACGACTGTCGATGGAGCTCGACCGCGTGGCCCGAACGGGCCTGGCCCGGGTGCGGGTCGTGGTGGACGAGCCCGGCCTCGGCAAGTCGCGACTGGTCGAAGAGCTCGCCCGGCGGCGATCCGACGCGCTCGTGATGCGCGGTGCCTGCCTGCCCTATGGCCAGCGCCTGCCGCTGGCGGCGCTGGCCGAGGCGATCACGGAACAGCTCGGCATCCGGGGCGACTGGAGCCCCGCTCGCGTCCGCCGCGCCATTGCCGCCCTCCGGGACAGTCCGGCTGGCGACGTCAGTGGCCCCGCCATCGAAGGCCACCTGCTCGCCCTGCTCGGCCTTCAGTCTGGCGATGACGGCGAAGAGGAGCCCCCGCACGGACCGGGCAGGCCGGCTATCGACGCGCGCTCGGCAGTGCGTCCCCTCGTCCGGGCGATCGCCCGGGGACGATCGGTCGTGATCATCCTCGACGACCTTCATTGGGCCGACCCGGACCTGGTCGCCTTCCTCCATGAAGTGAATGCGGCGCCCTGGCCGGACCCGGTGCTGCTCCTGGCGCTCGCCAGGCCCGAGCCGGAAGATCGCCATCGCGGATTGCCACTTCTGCGAATGGGCGGACTGCCTCGATCTGAAGCGGCGCGGATCCTGCGCGCCACGATCGGCGGCGATTTGCCAGAGGAGGTCGTCCGCCGGCTCGTAGAACGCGCGGCCGGGAATCCGCTGTTCCTCGAGGAGAGCGCCCGAATGCTGGTCGAACGCGGCGCCCTCGTGCGGGTGGGGACGAGCTGGGCGCTCGCCGATCGGGCATCCCTGGAAATCGTGCCAACAGGACTGAGACTCCTGGTGGCAGCTCGCCTCGATGGCCTGCCGGCGGTCGAGAAGCGAGCGCTGCAGGATGCATCGATTGCCGGCGCGGTCACCTGGCAGGAGCTGGTCGAGCGCCTCCGGCAAGCCCGGGGCGCCGCCGATCGGTCGGCCGCCTCTTCGGTCGGGGACGCCCTCGCCTCGCTCATCGCTCGCGATCTCCTCCGGCGGCGCCCGGTTAGCAGCATCCGAGGGGCGTCGGAGCTCGAGTTCAAGCACGCCGTGATCCGCGACGTCGCCTACGAGTCGATGCCTCGCGCGGCGCGCGCCGACGGGCATCGTGTTGCCGCGGAATGGATGCGCAGCAATTCGGCGGGATCAGCGGTGGCGGCGCTCGCGCACCACTACGAGCGAGCCTGGGAGCTTGGCCGATCCAGGACGCGGCCCGCTCGGGACGGCACGGTGGCCGGGCTCGCCGCTCACTATCTCCTGCGCTGGGGCGACGACGTCTTTGCCGTTCAGCCCCGGCTGGCCGAAGGCCTCTATGCCCGAGGCCTGCACGTCGCGGAGGTCGCGCCCGAAGCCGTCGATTTGGAGGTGCTGGCGGGGTTGCTGATCGGGCGGGCCGAGAGCCTCGGCGAGCTGGGGCGACATCGTGAGGCGATCGCGGCCGCGCAGCTGGGGCTGGACAAGGCAACTGGAGACGGTCCGTCCGATACCCACGGCCTCGCCCTCCTGGCCCTTGCGCGGGCATACTCGAACCTCGGCGAGGTGGCCCGCGCACGAGGGCTCATCGGCGAGGCGCGAGCCGTCTTCGAGGCGACCGGCAACCTCCTCGGCCAGGCCCAGACCGCGCACCGGCTCGCCGAGGCTTCGCGCTTCGACGACTTTCGGGGTGAGGGCGACAGCTATCGTCGGGCGTATGGCCTCTATGGTCAGGCGAGAGCCCGCGCGGAGCAGGCCATGGTCGCCGAGGATCTGGCGTATCTCCTCACGGTCGTGGGCGGCTCCGAGTTCCGACACTGGTTCGAGCGGGCCGACCGGTTCGTGACTGCCAGCGGTGACGAGCGTGGACGCGCGGCGTTGCATCGAGCGTGGGCCTATGCGGCGTGGTATCGCGGCGCGTTGGACGAGGCGCTGGCGGCCGCGCGCGAGGCGCGGCCCCTGGCGGCCGACGCCGGCGACCGCTGGATCGAGGTCGACAGCCTGCTGGTCGAGGCCCTCGTGACTGCCAGCGCCGGGGCACCCGGCGAGGCTGAAATCCGGGTTGCCGAGCTGCTCGCGATCGCGGACCTCGCGGGAGCACGGCACCTGCGAGGACTGGTCCTTCTGTGCGGGGCACGCCCCGCGCAGCGGACCGGCCACCCGGTTCGAGCGGCCCGCCGAGCGTCGGCAGCCAGGCGCATCCTCGTGAATCTCGGAGTCGCAATGGAGCTCGCCGAGGTCGACCTGACAGTCGCCGCCCTGCACCTGGAACGCGGCGCCTGGGATCGCGTTGCAGCCCCCGCCTGGGAGGGTGAGCGCCGGGCGCGCGCCAACGGCTGGCGACTGCTGGTGCCCCATGGCCCGCTGCTGCGCGGGCGCGCCCACCTGGGTGCCGGACGACTGGCCGAGGCGTCCCACGAGCTCCAACGCGCAGCGCGGCTGGCGCGCTCGCTCGACATGCCTGGCCCGCTGGCCCTGGCCGAGGCGTGTCTCGCCGAGTTGGCGGCGCTTGGCGACGGGGTTGGGCCCGTCGTGGGGCGTGTCGTCAACCCTGTCGTCGGCGGCCCGCTCGGTCTCCGCGAAGCCGCGGCGATCGGGCACGAAGCCGAGGGATTGCGCGCTCATCGGGATGGTGACATGCCAGCTGCGGTCAGCGCCTTTCAAACCGCGGTCCGGAGCTGGCACGGCCTCGGACTCTCGGTATGGGAGGCACGCGCCGAGCTGTTCAGGGCGAGTGCCCTCGAGCAGCGCAGCCGAGGAGACGCCGCTCGGGCTGCCCGGCGACGGGCGGCCGGGATCTTGGGGGCCATTCGGACCCCGCCTGCGGTCGCCGCCGACCTCGGCGATCAGGCGGCGAGGCTGTCAGCCGCGTGGGCCGGGAGGACTCAGCGGTAGCCCAGCGAGTCCCAGGAGGGACCGCTGGGAGCCTCGATCAGCTCCACGAGCACGCCGTGACAGGAACGCGGGTGGAGGAAGGCCACGGGGCCCTCGGCGCCCTTGCGCGGCGCCGCGTCGATCAGCTCGACCCCGTCGATGGCCAGCCGGATGAGCGTCTCGGCCAGGTTCGGCACCTCGAAGCACACGTGATGGAAGCCTTCGCCCTTGGACTCCAGGAAGCGAGCCACGCCGGTTGACGCATCGGTCGGCTCCACCAGTTCGATTTTCGAATCCCCGAGGGGCAGGAAGGCGATGCGCACGCCGTCCGAGGGGATCGGCAGGACGGTCTCGAGCTCGAGCCCGAGGATGTCCCGGTAGAACCCGAGAGCGCGGTCGAGGTCGCGAACCACGACGGCGACGTGGTGAACCCGGTCGAGCTTCTTGATCGGTGCGGGAAGGCCGTCCGAGGCCGACGCGCCATCGGACGCCCGCCGGCTAGATGGTGATGAGCTCACGATGCTCTCCCCAGGCGACGCGGAGTCGATCGCTGATCTCGCCGACCGTGGCATAGGCGTCGACGGCCTCGATGATCGCAGGCATCACATTCTCGGAGCCGCGTGCCGAGTCTTCCAAGCGGGCCAGTGTCGCGCTCCAGGCGGCCGGGTCTCGCTCGGTGCGGACGCGCCGCACGCCCTCCACCTGGGCTCGCTCGGCGTCGGGGTCGATGCGCTGGATCGGCGAGGACTCGAGCGTCGCGTCGTCGGTGTAGCGGTTGACGCCAACGACGATCTGGTCGCCGCTCTCGATCGCCTGCTGGGCGCGATAGGCCGACTCCTGGATCTGGCGCTGCTGGAAGCCGCTCTCGATCGCGGCCAGCGTGCCGCCAATTGCGTCGATCTGATCGAGGTACTCCCAGGCCGCTCGCTCGAGCTCGTTGGTGAGCGATTCCACGAAGTAGGAGCCGGCGAGCGGGTCGGGCGTCTCGGTCACGCCGCTCTCGTAGGCGAGGATCTGCTGGGTTCGCAGCGCAAGGCGGGCGGACTGCTCGGTTGGCAGGGCGAGCGCCTCATCGCGGGCGTTCGTATGCAGGCTCTGAGCGCCGCCGAGGATCGCGGCCAGCGCCTGGACCGTCGTCCGCACGACGTTGTTGTCGATCGACCGGGCGGTAAGCGAGGAACCGGCCGTCTGAACGTGGAAGCGGCACATCATCGAACGAACGTTCGATGCACCGAAGCGATCCTTCACGATCTGCGCCCACATTCGGCGGGCTGCGCGGAACTTGGCCACCTCCTCGAACAGCTCGCTCCAGGCCGCGAAGAAGAATGACAGCCGGCCGGCGAATTCGTCGATGTCGAGTCCGCGCGCCAGGGCAGCCTCGCTGTAGGCAATGGCATCGGCAAGGGTGAACGCGAGCTCCTGGGCGGCCGTCGCGCCCGCCTCGCGCATGTGATATCCGCTGATCGAGATGGTGTTCCAGCGCGGTAACTCCCGCGCGCAGAACTCGAAGACGTCCGTCACCAGGCGCATCGACGGTCCCGGAGGGTAGATGTAGGTGCCGCGTGCGATGTACTCCTTGAGAATGTCGTTCTGGGTCGTGCCGCTGACGCGATCCCCAGGCACGCCCTGCTTGCGAGCGGCCGCCACGTACAGCGCCAGCAGGATCGATGCCGTGGCGTTGATCGTCATGGAGGTGCTCACCTCGCCCAGCGGGATGTTCGCGAAGAGCGTCTCCATGTCGGCCAGGCTCGAGATGGGCACCCCGACCCGGCCAACCTCTCCCTCCGCCTCTTGCGCGTCCGAGTCGTAGCCCATCTGGGTGGGCAGGTCGAAGGCGACCGACAGGCCGGTCTGACCGTGCTCGAGGAGGTAACGGAAGCGGCGGTTCGTCTCCTTGGCCGTTGCGAACCCGGCGTACTGACGCATCGTCCACAGGCGCCCCCGATACATGGTTGCCTGGACGCCACGCGTAAACGGGTACTCGCCAGGCCGGCCGAGGTCGCGATCCTCGTCCATTCCAGCGAGATCGGCCGGGGTGTAGAGATCCTGGATCTCGATCCCCGACGTAGTCTCGAACAGCTCGCGCCGTTCCGGGGCGGAGCGCAGGGCAGCGGCCCGCGTGGTCTCGCGCCAGCGATCGCGGCCGGGGTCCGGCTCGGGTCGCGTGCGAGGAGGTGGAGAAACAGGCATCAGCCGATCTCGACCAGGAGGTCCCCGAGGTCGACCGTCTGGCCGGGACCGACGATCACTCGAGCGATCACGCCCGCGCGCGGAGCCCGGAGCTCGTTCTGCATCTTCATCGCCTCGATGACGAGGAGTTGCTGACCAGGCACGACGTTGTCGCCCGGAGCCACAGCAACCGCCACGATCCTCCCTGGGATGATGGCACGAAGCTCGGTTGCTCCACCATGGCCCTTGCCGCCACGTTCTCGGCTGGCGCGGTCACGCAGGCTGGCGCGGGCGGCATCCTCGACCTCCAGCTCGAAGCGCCACCCTTCAACCACCACCTCGACACCTACGGCTGCTCGGCTTCTCGGCGGCGCCGCGACCGGCGGGTCAAGAGCTGCCATGAGGACGGCGACTTCAGCCGATCCAGGCGCGATGCGAAGCACGCCCAGGCCGGGCCCGACGAGCCGGAGTTGGCCCTCCACCGGCCCGATGACTCGCCCTTCGCCCGGTGCCGCCCCCAGGCTGGAGACACGCACCGGTCCGGCTGCGGTGGCTGAGCTCACCGAGGCCATCGCTCGACGCCGGCTTCCAGCGCCGTCCGGCGCCAGCCCCTCGACTCCGCCGCTCGGCCGCTGCCCTTCTCCGGAGTTGTGGACACCGACTGCGGAGCCCCGGGCGGCGTTTCGATCGCAGCGAGCGCCGCCGCCAACTCTGCCAGGGGCTGCCAACGGCGCCGTTCCGCGGGTCCGTCCCAGCGGTCGGCAACCCAGTCGGTCGAGACGTCACCTGCATGGAAGCCGGGATGCCTGAGCGCGGCTCGGTGGAACGGCAGCGTCGTCTGGATGCCCGTCACCTCGACCTCGTCGAGCGCGCGGATCAGGCGTGCCAGGGCCGTCGAACGATCTGCGCCGTGGGCCATCACCTTGGCCAGCAACGGGTCGTAATCGGGCGGGACGCGGTCCCCCGCCTCGGCCGCCGTATCGACCCTGATTCCGGGCCCGGCCGGCATGCGCCACCGCCCTACCCGGCCCGGCGCCGGTACGAAGTCCCCGGAAGGGTCCTCGGCGGACAGGCGGACCTCGATCGCGTGGCCGATCGATGTCGCGGCGTTCTCAGCGGCCCGAACCGCCGCCTCCGAGAGGGGCCGTCCGGCCGCCAGCCGGAACTGCTCGGCGACGAGGTCGAGGCCGGTGACCAGCTCGGTGATCCCATGCTCCACCTGCAACCGGGCGTTGACCTCGAGGAAGTAGAACCGACCTTTGCCCGTGTAAAGAAACTCGGCCGTTGCCGCGTTGGTGAGCCCGACGCTCCTTGCCGCACGAACCGCCAGGTCGTGGACGGTTAGTCGCTCGTCGCGGGTCAGGCCGGGTGCCGGCGACTCCTCGATGAGCTTCTGGTGCCGTCGCTGGATGGAGCAGTCCCGTTCGCCGATCGCCACCACCTTCCCGTACCGATCGCCCAGCAGTTGGACCTCGATGTGCCGCGCCGGACGAATCTCGCGCTCCAGGTACACCGCCCCGTCGCCAAACGCCGAGGTCGCCTCGGCCTCAGCCGCCGCGAGCGCCGACGGCAGGTCCTCGGCGCGCTCGACACGGCGCATTCCACGGCCGCCGCCGCCGGCTGCGGCCTTGACCAGGAGCGGGAACCCGATTGACGCTGCCTCACGAAGGAGACCGTCGATCCGGTCGGGCTGGAGAGCCGCGGGCTCCAGCGTCCCCGGGACCACGGGTACCTCCGCGGCCAGTGCCGCTCGCCGCGCGGCGAGCTTGTCGCCGAGGGCGGCAATCACCCCCGAAGACGGCCCGACGAAGGCGATCCCCGCCCCCTCAACCATCCTGGCGAAGGCGGCCCGCTCCGCGAGAAAGCCGTAGCCGGGATGGATGGCATCAGATCCTGTCTCCTGGGCTGCACGGACGATGGCGTCCATCCGCAAGTAGCTTTCGGCCGGCGGCGCGGGCCCCAACCGGACGGCGTCGTCGGCCGCGCGGACGTGAGCTGCGGACGCGTCAGCATCACTGTAGACCGCGACGGATTCCATCTGCAGGTCCCGGCAGGCGCGGATGATGCGCAATGCGATTTCGCCACGGTTTGCCACGAGGACCCGGACGAAGGGCGGGGCGGGCGTGTCTTTGTGCAAAGACGTGCGGCTGCCCGGACGCCGCGGTTTGCCTGTCGCCCTCACAGGGGAATGTTGCCGTGCTTCTTTCGCGGGTTGGTGTCCCGTTTGCCGGCGAGCGCCTCCAGCGCCTGGATCAACCGAGGGCGTGTTTCAGACGGAAGGATCACGTCATCGACGTAGCCGCGAGCTGCTGCCACATAGGGATTGGCGAACTGCGCCTCGTACTCCGCCACCAGCTTCGCGCGTTCCTGCTCCGCATCTTCGACCTCGGCGGCTTGCAGCCGGTCCTTGAAGATGATGTTGACCGCGCCCTCGACACCCATGACCGCGATTTCCGCGGTCGGCCACGCGAAGTTCATGTCACCGCGGATGTGCTTGCTGCTCATGACGTCGTAGGCGCCGCCATAGGCTTTCCGTGTGATCACGGTTAGCTTGGGCACGGTCGCTTCGCAATACGCGAACAGCAGCTTGGCACCGTGGCGGATGATTCCGCCGTCTTCCTGTCCTACTCCGGGAAGGAATCCCGGAACATCGACGAAAGTCAGCAGCGGGACGTTGAAGCAATCGCACGTCCGAACGAAGCGTGCCGCTTTCGTCGAGGCGTCGATATCCAGCGCTCCGGCGAGCACCGCCGGTTGCTGCGCCACCACGCCGACGCTTCGACCGCCGAGCCGGGCGAAGCCCACGATGATGTTCTGAGCCCAGCCCGGCTGAATCTCGAGGAAGTCTCCGTTGTCGACGACATGCCCGATGACCACGTGCATGTCATACGGCTTGGCTGGGTCGTCGGGAACGACACTGTCCAGCGCGGCATCTCGGCGGTCAATTGGATCTGTCGATTCGACGCGGGTGGCGTCCTCGAGATTGTTCTGGGGAAGATAAGCCAGGATCTGGCGCGTAAGATCGAGCGCCTCCGCCTCATCGTGAGCGGCCAGGTGAGCCACTCCGCTGCGCGTTGTATGCGTAACGGCTCCGCCCAGTCGCTCGGCGTCCACGTCTTCATGAGTCACGGTTCGGACGACGCTGGGGCCGGTGACGAACATGTAGCTCGTGCCCTCGACCATGATCGTGAAGTCGGTGATGGCGGGCGAATAGACTGCGCCGCCTGCGCACGGGCCCATGATCACCGACAGCTGCGGCACCATTCCGGATGCGAGGGTGTTGCGCAGGAAGATGTCCGCGTAGCCCCCCAGCGACACGACCCCCTCCTGGATCCGCGCGCCACCAGAATCGTTGAGGCCGATGATCGGCGCGCCGACCTTCATCGCAAGGTCCATGACCTTGCAGATCTTCTCGGCGTACGCCTCGGACAGGGAGCCACCGAAGACCGTGAAGTCCTGGGAGAAGACGAACACCAGCCGGCCGTCGATTCTCCCGTGGCCAGTCACAACGCCGTCGCCGAGGAACACCTGTTCGTCGAGCCCGAAATCCGTCGAGCGATGCGTCACCAGTGCGTCGAGTTCGACGAAGGAGGCAGGGTCGAGGAGGAGGTCGAGTCGCTCGCGGGCGGTGAGCTTGCCGCGCGCGTGCTGCTGTTCGATTCGGGCGGGTCCCCCGCCGAGCCGGGCCTCCTCTCGCATCTGCATCAGGCGAGCGATCCGCTCCTCGCTCGACGGCACGGCAGTCCTCCAATTACGGCCCGATGCCGGTGTCTTTGTGCACAGACAGTCCTCGGTGGCCGGTCGAGATCATAGTCGGTGGCCCACGCCGGAACACGACGAGGATCCTGGATATCCACAGAAACGGTGAACAAGTCCGTACATCTGTGGATAAAGAGGCTGTCGACGCCGTATTCTCCGGGAGTAGCATGAGTGACATTCCGTCTGCCGTTCGGCTCGCCGCCGAGCGACGCCCCGCGTGACGTATGAGAGGTGACGCCCCGGTGACGAATGTGATCGCGATCGCGAACCAGAAAGGCGGCGTCGGCAAAACCACGACGGCCATCAACCTGGCGGGCGCGCTGGCAGAAGAAGGGTTCCGCGTTTTGTGCGTCGACATGGATCCGCAGGCCAATCTGACTGCCGGGCTGGGCATCAATCTCAATACCGTCGACCGCTCGATGGCCGACGTCCTGGCCGACGGTCGTGCGACGCTGGACGAAGTTGTCCTTCCGACCGAAACAACGGGAATCGACGTGGCGCCCGCCAACATCGACCTGGCGGCCACCGAAGGCGAACTCTTCACCGCGCTCGGACGCGAGCAGGCGCTGCGGGATGCGCTCGACGGCCGTCTCGACGGGCGGTACGACTTCGCGTTGATCGATTGCCCGCCCAATCTCGGGCTCCTGACGGTGAACGGCCTGGTCGCGGCCGACAGCGTGATCATCCCGGTGCAGACGCAGTACTACGCGATGAAGGGCCTCAACAACCTGGTCAAGGTCATCAACACGATCCGCCTCAAGCTGAATCGGAACTTGCGGATCCTGGGCCTTCTCCCGACGTTCTTCGACGGCCGGACGTTGCTGGCGCGGGACATGCTTGACGAGCTCCGCGTGGTCGGCGACCACCACGTGTTTCACAGCATCGTTCGTACAACGGTCAAACTTGGGGAGGCGCCGCTTGCCGGACGACCCATCACGGTCTATGCCGGAGCATCAGAAGCCGCACGCACCTATCGGGAACTGGCTCGGGAGGTGATCGACCTTGGCTAGGCCCGATTTTCGAGGCGCCGCGGCACGACGCCTGGCCGAGGAGCGCGAGCTCTCGCCCGCGATCATCAGCCTGCACTCGCCCGACTCCACCGGCCGCACGACTGGTGTCCGCCATGTACCCGTGCACCAGATCGAACCAAACCCCGAACAGCCACGACTGACCTTCCACCAGGAGTCTCTCGACGAGCTGGCCGCCTCCATCCGCGAGCACGGCGTGCTCCAACCTGTGCTGGTGCGTCCGCTGGGCGGCAATCGCTTCCAGCTGGTCGCCGGGGAACGTCGCTGGCGGGCATCGCAGGCAGCGGGCCTGACGACGATTCCGGCTCTCGTCGAAGACCTCGATGACGACACGGCTCTCGAGATCTCGATCATCGAAAACCTCCAGCGAGAGGACCTGTCACCCCTCGACGAGGCCGCGATGTACGACCGGATGATCCGGGAGCACGGTTACAGCGTGCGTCGACTCGCGCAGAAACTCGGCAAGGACAAGGGCTATCTGGAGAACCGGCTCCGGCTGGCCGATGCTCCGGAAGAGGTGCGTGCCCTGGTGTCTGTGCGCAAAGACACCCTCTCGCACGCGTATGAGCTGCTCAAGGTGGATGATCCGCGCAAGCGCCGTCGCCTGGCCGAGCAGGTGGCCCGGGGCGAGCTGTCACTCGTCAAGCTGCGCGAGCGCATCGAGGGCCGGCCGAGCCGGCAGCGGGGCGGCCATGAAGCCGAGATCGACGATGTCGCGGGCCCGGAGGAGGGCAACGGCTCTTACATGCCGGAGGAGATGAGCGCCGAGGCGCAGGCAGCCTGGACCGGCGTCCACCCGAAGAAGACCCTGACGGACGAGTCGCTCGTGACCGCGAAGCAGCAGCTGGCGAACGCGGTCGAGGACCTCGTCGACGTCCTGCGCGAACCAGACCTGCTCGAAGGAATCGGCGAGGTCGACCGCTCGAATCTCGCCAAGTACCTGACGATTGCCAAGCTCAGGCTCGAGAACGCGATCACGCTGGTCCGAAGAGGCGACGCGGGCTGACGGTCTGACCGCCTGGAATCAGGAAGCCGGCAGCACGGTGCCGGCTTCTTCGTGTGACGCGGGGATTCAGTTGGGCCGGGGCGTCGCCGGCTTGCCGCGCGTCCCTGTGCGAGAGGGCTGTGGGGGTTCTTCGTCGCAATCGACGACACGTACCCCGTGGTTGTCCCAGCCGCCCGGAGTAACCCGTAACGAAGCCATCGCAGGCTCCGTTAGCCGCCTCAGAGTGCGCCGCTCGCGATCATGATCGCGAGCCAACCGGCAGCGGCGCAGCCCGCCCCGACCGCCTGAAGCTCCCAGCCGCGCTCGCGGCGTCCCGGCGAGCCGCCCCCGCCCAGGACAAGCCCGACGCCAAGCAGCCCGAGGCCGCCGAACAGCAGCACCGCAGGTCCCCAGGCAAGGCCGCCGGCAACGACCGCCGTTCCAGTGGCAAGGACGCCTACGATGAGGTGCAATCCCGCCTCGATTCGCCACGCCGCGGTGGGACCGAGTACCACCACGATCGAGCGGACCCCGGACATGCGGTCGCGCTCGAAGTCGGCAATACCGTTGGCAAGCGCGAGGGCGGTGCCCGCAAAGGCGGCCATGACGAGCAGGGCAAGGAAGAACCCGGACAATCCCCTGCCCGCTCCGAGCCACGCATACAGGGGCAGCAAAGGGATGCCGGCGGCCCATGGGAGCCACGACAGCGCCGTGCCTTTGAGCCGGAGGTCGTAGGCGAACCCGGCGAGGACGCCGACGACGGCCACCGCCAGGACGCCGGGACCGCTGATCGCGGACAGGACCAGGCCGGCCGTCAGGCAGAGTCCGAGCGTCGCGCGCGCTGCCCGCAGCTCCACGCTGCCGGACGCCAACGGCTTGGCGGGCTTGGCCAAGCGATCGATGGGGAGGTCGACGATGTCGTTCAGCGCGCCGATCGCGAATTGGAGCAGGACCATCGCCAGGGCGAGCCGAAGCGCGGCTACGGGCGCGCCGCCCGCCAGCAGCACGATCGCGCCTGTCACCATTCCATCGAGTGCCGAGGGAAAGGGATGGACCAGGCGGAGGAGGCCAACGCCACCGCCGGCGAACGACTCAGGCGAGCCGTCCGTCACGCCGCGCTCGTGGGCGGAGTCGTGGGCTGCAAAGGGCGGCTGAGGCAGAGTGTCGATGCGGGACTCAGACCGCCCGACTTGCGAGCGGCCGACCCCGGCGGCCCGGCCTACACGTAGACGAGATCCTCGAAGTTCTCGACCAGGTACTCGATCAGCCGCTCGCGACCGTCCGCGACCTGGCTTCGGATACCGGCCACCAGCGCCCAGAGTGCCACGGCCGGCACCATGACTCGGCCGCTGGCATCACGCCCAAGACTCGCGGGTGGTCCTCCCCCGGCGGCGAAAACTCGCTCGAAGGAACCCTCATCGAGCTTCGCGGCCTTGCGGAAGTCCGCGATGACCTTGAGCACGCCGCGGCGTATCGCGACATCGCGCATCAGCTCGGCGGCCCAGGCGTCGATCTGGTCATCGCTCTGTTCGTTCAGGCGTTCCCGATATTCCACGGGATTGGCGGACAGGCCGGTTGCAGCCACGACACCTCCTGATCGTCGATCCGAGTATCGCATGAGCCGAGAGGTAGACAGAGGCCTCAGCAATAGAACATGCGTTCTAGTCGCTCACCGGACGCTCGTGCCGACGGTCGCCCTCGGATGCCGGCCTCCCCGGCCGCCTGCCCTCCGGCCATTCGTTGAATATCTCCGTGAGCCAGCGCCAGAACCGGCCCGGCGGCGGCTGGTCGGGAAACCCCCCTACCTGCTCCTGGAGGTCGCGCCAGATGGTCGCCGTGAGATCGGTCACCGTCTCTCGTGTCGGGCGACCCACGGGCTGGATGGGTCGACCGATCCGGACTCGGACCCGCCGTCCGAAACCGAGCCAGCTCGTGCCGTTGATCGCGACAGGCACAACGGGCAACCCGGCGCGCATTGCGAAAAACGCGGCCCCCTCATTGAGCGGTAGGAGCTCGCCTTCGCCGAAATGGATTCGCCCCTCAGCGGCGATGGCGAGGCTGCCACCCGCATCGAACACCTGCTTCACCCGTCGCGTGGCTCCCAGCAGGTCGTTCTTCCCCGGCTTGTACGGAACTGCGTTGCCAACCCAGCTCATCAGCCGGTTCCGCCCGCCCTTCGACATGTCCTCTTCCTTGGGTCCGAAGAAATACAGGCGTGGCCGCATCGGCAACGACGCCATCAGGATGAATGGATCCACCCAGCTCTGGTGGCTGAAGCAGTACAGGCACGGGCCATCCGGCAGGCTTCCGCGGCCTTCCACGGATACTCGGAGCAGCGATCGAATGACCAGCGTCGCCAATGCCCGAGCAAGCCAGTACCGAATGGTCCGCCGCAGTGGATGCACCGGCGGGCCCGGCAGCTCCACCGAACGACCGTCGGCATGGAGGACCTCCGGCTCAGGCACGCGTCCCGGGCCTCCACAACCGGCGACCAAGCAGGTACCACAGGCAGACCAGTCCATACAGGGCCAGGGAGGCCAACGGGGCCGGGATCCCCCTCGGCGGGGCGACGAACCCGATCCCGTCCACTGCCGCCTGTGCAACGGAGGCCAAGGCCCAAGCCGCAAGAAGCCGCCGTTCGACCCGTGGCAACGCATCGAGTCTGAGATCCGACGCGTTCATGGCGAGCAGGGTACCCACCGCCACGAATGCCGGCACGTGGTTCCAGAACGAATTCTTCGGAGCAGCCGCGGTCGCCGCGACGAGCACGAAGGCGCACGCCAGCGCGAGGCCTGCCGGCGTTGAAAGGGCAGCCCGGCCGTGCCACAGGACGGCGAGCGTCGCCGCCGCGAACGCCACCATCAGGCAGGCGGACAGGAGCTCCGGCGGCATGACCCCCGGCAGGGGCGCGCTGGTGCGATCGCTGTCGGCAACGAGCCGGCTGGCAAAGCCGTTGAGCGATTGGTTGGTCCAGTAGCCGTCGGGCTCGACCAGGGAGGCCAGCCCTCGGGCCCCGCCGGATGCAGCGGGGGCCACCAACGCCGCGACGAGAAGTGGCAGGCCGAAGCCCAACGCGATGCCCGCACTCAGCGCGAACCGACGGCCGATGGCGATCGGCAGCGCAGCTGCACCGGGATATAGCTTGACGACGGTCGCCAGCCCGAGCGCGATGCCACCGGCTGCCCGGAGGGTCCCGGTCCGGCCAGGGCGGCCCCGCGACTCGGCCATGACCGTCGCCAAGCCGGCGGCAATGAGCGCGCCGACCAGCAGGTTGACCTGGCCAACGACGATGGTACCGAGGACGGGCGGAAAGCAACCCGCGAGGAGGGCGGCCAGACGACGGCGGCGGGGCTCCGCGGTGCGGTGCCAGAGCGCCAGCCACCAGCCCACGGTCAGGGCGAACACGACGATCGAGGCGAGCCCGAAGAGCCATGCCGACAGCTCGAAGGGAAGGGCCGCCAGGGGCACCATCGCGATCGCGAACGGCGGCAGATACGAGTATCCCCCGCCGACGAGGAAGTGGAAGCCCGACTGCTCGGCCAGCGCGGTCAGCTGCGCGAGGTCGTATGGGTTGCCGCCCGCGCTCACCAGGCGACCCGCGAGCCAGTAGTCGTGATAGTCGTTGAACCGATCGGCTGCGGGCTGAGCCAGGACGCTCAGAAGGGCGATCGCCGGCGCGACGGCAGCCACAGCCGCCAGCCCCAGCCATTCGCTCCTGGTCGCGAGGGAGCGTCCCGTTGCATCGGAGGTCCGCTCTTCCCCGGCAGAGGCTGACGACACTGCGAGCGGTCAGCCGCTCGAGCCTGCCGGTGACGAGCCACGCTCACGCCTGTCGCCCTGGCGCCTGTCGCCTCCCGCCCGAACGCGAGCGGGACTGCCGAGGCTCCGGCGCGAGGTGCCTCCCGGCTTGGACGCGCCCTTGGGTTTGGCACGAGGTCTCTTGACGGCTCGTCCGTTCAGCTTCGGGAGCGGCCGACCATCCACCGCGGCGAAGACGAGCCCTACGAACGCGGCCATGCGATCGGCCTCGTCGTCGACTCCGCGCATGACGTGCTGCTCGATCTGGAACGTGAGCAGCCGGTGCCCAGCCTGGCTCTCGATCGACAACTCGCTCAGCTGCACCTTGCCCCAACGGACGAGCTTGCCGCCGACCCGCGGCCCTTCCTGTGGCACGTTGATCCTGACCGCACAGACCGCGAGACCCGCCGCGGTGGGCACGAGAATGGTGTATTTCGTCGCGGGATCGTCGCCCCAGATCACCCAGCTGTCGGGATCCGTCTCGCTGCCGAGCGTCGCCAGAACCGGCTCGAGCACCGCCGTCACCTTCGGCCCCAGGGCATCGCGGTTCGGAGCGACGGCGCGCCAGGCACTCAGTCTCATGGTTCCTCCCCGCCGGCGTGTCGACCCGGAGATCTCCGGGAGGCTAGCACGGCTTCCTTCCGGACAGGCCACAATGGCGGGCCACGGACCGCTCGAGGGAGGGCAGACCCGTGCGGATCGACCGCCGGCTTCTGGGATGGGGTGTCTTCTTTGTCCTGCTGGGCGGCATTCCGCTGCTCGTCCAGTCCGGCGTGCTCGATCCCGGGTTGCTGGCGGGCGCCTGGCGCCTGTGGCCCCTGGTCATCGTCGGGCTGGGCCTCGGGCTCATCCTGGGCCGAACTCCGTTCGCGGTGGCAGGCAGCCTGCTCGTGGCGGCCACGTTCGGCATGATCTTCGGCAGCCTCCTCGCTGCCGGCCCGACGCTCGGCGCCATCGGTCGCGACTGCGGCAGCGACGTCACCGGAACGCGCTTCCCGGATCGAACCGGCACGTTCGCCGGCAGCGCGGCGAACGTCGACCTGCACGTGTCGTGTCGACACGTCAGCGTCGCCACAGCCGACGGGAATGGATGGTCCGTAACGGGAACGAGCCGCTCAGGTGAGGGACCTCGGATCACCTCCGACCCGACCAACCTGGCTGTCCGCGGCAACGATGACGGCGTGCCCTTCGTCGAGTCCGGAGCCAGCCGGGGAGACTGGACGATCACGCTGCCACGCTCGGTGCCCATTGCCCTGTCGACTACTGCCGACTTCGGGAGCCTGGACGCGAGACTGGCGGGCGTGAACCTCACGGATCTCGCGATGACGGCGAACTTCTCGAATGCGACGCTCGACCTGAGCCAGGCCAAGGTCGAATCCATGTCGCTGACCGCGAACTTCGCCTCGACTGCCGTGCACCTGCCCAGCGGCAGCAACATGCAGGGCTCGGTCACGGCGAACTTCGGCTCGCTGGCCCTGTGCGTTCCGGCGGGCGTCGGCTTGCGAGTCACGGTTGCCGGCGGTGCCCTCTCGTCGACTGATCTCGAGGGCAGTGGCATGACGCGGGTCGGCAACACGTGGACCAGCGCGGGCTACGACGCGGCCCCCGCAAGGACGGACCTCACCA
>WNGI01001511.1_pt1 | contig 19481 bp, 17 predicted proteins | sample 5400621 | NCBI WGS metagenome assembly WNGI01 (sample SAMN13153374, study PRJNA577476) | soil metagenome | isolation source: 20 cm soil or saprolite under Garry oak tree replicate 1 | place: USA:California | collected 2016-06-15
TTTGTCACCGGCGTTGCTGTACGGCAATCGCTTTTACCAGAGCTCGGCGAAGGCACCACTCCCCGCGGTTTTGAAGCCGCGGGACGATTGTCCCCAGATGGTCACGAGGGTTCGCCCGAGATCGATGCTGGAGGCCGACAATCCATTGACATCCACAGGCGTCCATCGAGAACTTCCAGCTTGGCTGTCATGTTGGCGATCATCAATGCCACAAGGGCTTTCGGTTAGGGAACCTGCTGACGCCCAGCAAGTACCGACCTGACTACTGTTTGTCACCGGCCCCGGATCTTGCGTCCTCTCGCTTGCCTTCCTCATGTCTTATTTGTGCAAGCTCTTCTGAGAACCGGTGCCGCGCGCGATTGAGGCGAATCGCAACGGCGTTCGGACTTGTCCCCAAGACAGCGGCAGCTTCAGTCTGCGTCAACTGCTCCCAGGCGAGCAGGCGTAGGAGCTCCTGATCGTCCGCCGTTAGACGCATTAGAGCCTCGATTGCCGGTGAAACCGGCCTCAATGACTGCGGCTGGACGATTTCAGACCCAAAGCGAAGCGCAAGTCGTAACCGCCGAACGATGCTGCGGCGATGATTAGCGATCACGCGCCTGGCAATTCCGAATAGCCACGGAAGTGCCTTTTCAGGCTCCGGCGAAAGTGCGATTCGCCGCCAAGCGATGGTGAAAGTCTCGGCTGCGACATCTTCGGCATCGAACGGATCCGATAACCGTCGGATCGCATAGGCGAGTACCTGTCGCTGATGAGCTTCGAAAATGGCCTGGAAGCGCTCGTGATTGTCAGGTCGCGGCTGGCTCGCGTCCCGTGCGATGTCACTAACCATCCGGCAAGAAGCTCAGAGGCATTCAGTGCTCGCGCCTGTAGTGACCGCAATGTGAAGCGGTCGCGTGGCGTGTAGGCCTAGTAAGCACCTTCAGGTCACGCTCCGATCGCCGCCGCCCATTGGGCAGCTACGCCCTCGTTGTAGGGCTGCGTGTAACCACAAGCCCAGACGAAGTCACCATCACCCGCCACCAGATAGCGTGTGCCTCTCGTTAGGGTCGGTCCCCCAGCCGAAGTGATCTTGCCACCGGTGAGACCATTCGCTCTTAGGGTCACTGTGGGCTCGCCGTTGCCCCGAAATACCTTGTTTACGGTGAATGTCACCTGTTCATCACTGATCGCCGTCACAGTGCCGTCGAACGCAAAGTCGCGATGAGAAATCGAATTCGGGCCGCGATAAGGGTCGACGCACGAGGCCGAAATCGGTCCGGTCGAGCCGCCCGGCTCGTCACCCGGACCGGGGCCTAGGCCGCCGGCGATGATGAGGATCCCGAGGGTTCCGACTACGGCAGCCGCGCCTAGGAGCGGCCACGCGCCCACATGCCAACTCGACGTTCGGGGTTCCGCAACCGTGTCGGCGATCTTTGTGCGAACACGCATCTGGCTGGCCCACGGTATCTGGTCAACATCGACCGGATTCGCAAGTCTGAGCTGCTCGAATGACTCCAATTCCATGTGGGTGCTACCTCTTTGGTTGACTTTCGGTGGGTAAGTTGCCGTCTACCTCATTAGATGTCCGGTTAGCAACGAAACCTTTCATTGATATCGCGCTGGAGAAGCGTTCAACGGAGATCGAGGCGCATGGGGCGAGGCCGAGCTTTCGTCCCCTAGGCGGAGGATTGACTGTCAGAGAGTTCGTCCGGCCGAGGTTGTTCAAGGAACTGCTGATTTCGCGACGGTGGGTAGCGAAGGTATTCCTGCCTACACCGCTGAGGGTCGGGATTCAGATGCACTGGGAACGCTTGGAAAAGGAGGCGGAGGAGAGGACTACTCTCCTCCGTCTCACGGTGTGGTTTGGACGCGTTCCGTACCGGCTAGGCGCTCTTGGCGAAGTCGAGTTGACTCTTCCAGACGAAGCAAGCATTCTTGGCTGTCTTACCACAGACCCCTGACGTCTTCGACGGGTCGGTCGCCTGCTGGACGACATAGATCGAGACGATCTTCAAGCTGGTGTCGCCATTCTGGTCGAAGTCGTAAGTTCCGATTACGCCCTTGAAGCCTTTGATTTTGGCCATTTCGGCTCGTACCTGGTCCCGGGTCGGCACCGCACCGTTGACTGTCTTGATGGCGTTACCGATGGCGGTCATCAGAGCGTTCGCGGCGTCGTAACCCTGCATGGTGTAGCCGCCGAAGTCATTGGCTCCGGTGAAGGCCTTGCGGAAGTCGCTGATCGTCTGGGCAGCTCCCGGAATCTGCGTGGCGTCCGCGCCCGCAGTAGTGGCGTAGACGTTGACCTCGTTCCCGGCCGCCTGGTTGATGCAGTCAGTCGTCTCGATGCCGTCGCCGCCCATGAAGGGGACGTCCCAGCCGATGTCTTTCATCTGCTTACGGGGCACGCACAGGTTCTGGTCGTCCGTCCCACCGGCGTACACGCCCTTCGCCCCCCCGTTCTTGAATCCAAGGAGGATCGCCTTGAAATCGCTCGTCTGGTCCTTCTTATATGAAGAGTGCTTGACTACGGAGCCGCCGAGCTTCTTGAACTCCTGCTCGAAGGCGCCAGAGATCCCGACACCGAACACGGTGCTGTCATCGAGGATGCCGATCTTGGTCACGTTGAGCTGCTTGAACGCGTAATCGGCCATCGCCGGGCCCTGGTAGTCATCGGTTGTGACGACGCGCCAGTAGTTATTGGGGTTGCCAGCGCGAAGGGCTTGGGGATGGTAGTCGCAGCCCGCGATGTCTTTCGTGAGGCATGGGTTGGTGTTCGACGGGCTGATCATGAGGAAGTGTTTGGGGGCAGCGATGGGGATCTCGGCCTTGGCCACCGCGGAGTTGAATGGTCCGACCATACCGAGGAACTTGCTGTCATCAAGCATCTGGCGAACGTTCGCGACCCCGGCGTCAGCGTTATATGCACCCTGACGACAATCATCAAAGGGCTGGAACTGGATGGTGTAACCCTCGACCCCGCCAGCCGCGTTCTTCTGGTCGACCGCGAACTTGACACCGTTCTGGGTGGTCAGCCCGCCGCTCGTGCATGCGGGCATATCGGACCCGATCTTGATCGTGCCTTTGGCCGCGCCGCCACCGGTGCCCGCTCCGCACGCAACGACAACCGATGTGGCCGCGACTACGACAGCGGCTCTCAACAAACTCGAAGTCATGAACGAACTCCCAATCAAAGCGGTGGGGTCGGGCAACTCCGTCCTCTTCCCGACATAGGTCGGGGCGGGGGCACGCCGGCGGAGGCCAAGAACCACACCCGTACCTGTCGCTCCGCGGCAAGACTAATGGCTTTAGCAATATATGTCAAGATCAACATAATGGGAGAGCGGTTAACCCCGCGCGAAGCGTCCCGTATAGTCCTTGGCCGTAATGCCCAGAGCGCCCCGCAGCCTGCCACCGAATTTGCTACTGGAAGGCTGGCGGCCGGGACCGATTCCCCACCTCGCGTTTCCGGAACCGTGCTTGGATTTCGCCGACAGCGTCATCACTAGCCATGCACGGAAGGGCGGTCGCTTCGACCGCCTCCAAACCAGAGCATGGCGGCAGTGGTTCCTCGAACGTTGGGGGTACTCCGCGCGGGCCGATCCGTCGGCAAACGAGCTCCTCGACCTCATCGACCTCCGGACAACGCTCCGTTCTCTGATGGAGCATCAGCGACTGCCGCGAGGTGCTGAGGTCCAGCGGCTGAACCGACTACTTCGCGCCTCGCATTTGTACTGGCAGCTCGGCAGCAGTTCCGATTACGACCCGCAGAATCTGGTCGCCCGCCTCCAACCGGCGAAAGCCGGCTGGAGTGCTGTGATGGCCGACATCGTCGTGTCTTACGCGCGCCTCGGCGAGCAGGGCCGCCTGGCGCGTGTGCGGCGGTGCGCCAATAAGAACTGCGCCCTGATCTTTCTCGACGAGAGCGTCAACGGCACGCGTCGCTGGTGCGATCCCCGGCTGTGTGGCAACCTGATCAAAGTCCGACAACATCGAGCGCAGCGGCCGGGCGAGTGACCGAGCCCCGTTCCACCGACCGGCGCCTAACGTTGCAGAGGCTGTCCGGAAGGATCCTGAACCGGTCCGCCCCGGCGCGACAAATGCTCTTGGAGCGCACCACAGATGACGTGACGACCGCTGTCGGCCGCGTCGGCGGACTGCAGGCTCAGTATCCCAACGAACCGCACATTGGGCTTGCCGCGAGATTGGAGCGGTTCCGCCCGACCGATCCGAATGGGGCCCTCGACCGGGGAGACCTCATCCGGGCAACACTCATGCGCGGAACCGTACATGTCGTTACCCGAGGGCAGGCAGCCTTTGCACTGACCTCAACTGCCCTTATCCACCATCGGGCGTGGCACGACCTCATCCGGTCGAAAAGAGTTCCAGTCGGTGCAATGCGGGCGGCCGTTATCAAATGGTGCTCAGAAGAACCTCGCACTCAGCAGGAGATCACGGAGTGGCTGTTGCAAAGATTCCCCGACTTCCCTGAACCTGCCCACCAGATCTGGCGCGTAGTCAGCGCGACCGGAGACCTGATTCACTCAGCACCGAGTGGCCTGAGCCTGTCACGGATCCGCGCCGCTCTTTCCAGGCTCGAGCTAGGGCCCCGCTTTCCGGATGAAGATGGAAACGAGCTGTCATCGCCGACGAGATTCGCGTCGATGGCACTGAGCGGGCCGATCCGCGCCTCCTCCCAGCTGGGACAACCTCCTCATGGGATATTCAGGCCGGGCCAGGTTTGTCGATCGGAGCCTCACCCACGAGGTCGTGCATCGGAATGGAGACATTTTGCCGGTCGTGCTTCTCGACGGCCAGGTCGCCGCCACCTGGAGAGTCCTTCGCCGACCCGACCGATGGGATTTTCGGATCAAGCCGCTCGTCGGCTTGAGTCGGACGGCAATCGGCAGAGGCGAGGACGAGACAGCGCGTGTTGCCGACAACCTTGCGGTGGTCAGTGACGTACTTTGGCTGAACTCCTGAGGTCCTTGACGAAGCTGATGAGTCCTGGTGATGCCTGGTAGCCAAGGCTGGAGTTGATATGCAGGATGGCCGCGTTCTCGAGATCATTGTTGGTGTTGATCGAGTTGATTCCGATCTCGATTGCCTGTCCGATCGTTTCCAGCTTGACCGCACGAGCCACGCCGCGGCCGCGGAATTTTCGTCGGGTCGCTGTGTAGCCAGTCCACACGTCGCCGGCCGCCGGAAAGAGCAGGTAGGAGAAGGCGACAAGTGTGTCACCGGACCAAGCCGTCCAGATCCGCTCCTCATAGACTCCCGGTTCCGACATCTTCGTGCGCCATTCATCGAAGGTGGGGATTGATTCCGGAAATGAGGATGGGATGTCGGGAATCGTCTCCGCAGTGAGCACGTACAGGTCACGCCAATGGGCTTCGCTTACAGGCGTGCCGAGCGAGCGGACCTCGATTCCGTTCCGCGACATCGCCTCGCGGGCCTTAGCCCGGGCCGGGATCAGCTCTCCAGCCCGCGAAGTGAGGTCAAGCGCCCAGGAGCGCGAAGTCCGATCAACGCTGTACCCGCAGGCTTTGAGCTCTCGGGGGTGGAACAGCTCATCTTCACGCGCGACAGCCCGTGCAAAATTCGCGCCCGACGCCTTGGCGGCCGCCTCCATCTCGGCTAGGATCCGCGCGAAGTCGTTGGCCGACTCCCCATCTGGAATCATGCGCACGTTCACAGTCGCGACGTTGACTGTCCCGGCCGCCCAGTCCGCGGGGCGCGTCCAGAAGGCGATCCCGCAAGTACGCTTGCTGTCGAGTATCAAAAACCTGCCCTGATTTTGCGGCCGATGCGCCTCCTGTTTCCAGCGGGCGCGGAGCACCTCGAGATCCACGATCTCGTCGGGATGGATGCTTGCGATGACTCGCGCGTACTCGCGTTCATCGCCAATTCCAGCCGGCCGCAACCTCATCACTCGGTGCAGGATACGTCATATGACGCTATCGACATAGGACCTCTGATAACGCCAATTTCCATTCCTTCTCGGGAGGAGTTCCGTTTGTTAACCTTCGTCCGCGATGCCGACCAGCCTGGGTTACGCGATCCTGGCCCTGGTCGCGTCCAAGCCGCAGAGCGGCTATGACATAGCCCGCCAGATGAAATCCCCACTCGGCTATTTCTGGCAGGCCAAGCACAGCCAGATCTACCCTGAACTAGCGAGGATGCAGAAGAGCGGTCTCGTGGCGTTCACCGAGGTCGAACAGAAAACACGCCCCGCACGCAAGGTCTACTCGGTCACCGATGCCGGCAAGACGGCGCTCGCCGAATGGATCGCAGACCCGCCTCAGGAGCGCCCAGCCAATGACGAGATCGTGGTCAAGGCGTACTCCCTAGCCCGCATCTCACCCGCCCGTTCGGCTGCGCTCGTGCGCGAGCAGATTCGCGCGCATGACGAACGGCTTGGCCTGCTCGAGCAGCGAGCCGCGGCGATCGAGGATCGCCGGCAGGCTCGCGGGACAAAGACTGGCAGTAGGTTCGGCGACTACGCTGCGCTCCGGCACGCCATAGGTGTCGAGAGGGAGTACCTGGCATGGTGTCGGTGGTTGATCTCCGAGATCAATCGCGTCGAAGGGAAGAGCCGAACGAAACGCTAACCCGGCGAAGCCGCAAAGCGACCGATCGTCCGCGCAGTTTCTGACTCTGGTCCATCCAGGTCGATCGCCCAGTCAAGGGCGGTCGCGCCGAACGAATCCACTGCGCAAACATCGGCGCCGGCCTCGAGAAGTCGACGCACGCCCTCACCGCAGCCCGCCGCCACCGCGCTGTGCAAAGGTGTGACCGGTGCGTCTCGAGGATTGACCTCGGCTCCGCCGGCCAGCAAGAAGGCCAGCAGCGGGTCGCTGCCGCTCATCACGGCGAAGTGAAGCAGCGGCAGGCCATGTACGCCGCGCGCGTCGCGACGGCTGTCTTCAAATCGAGCCATCACGAGCCTGACATCGCCCAAAGCGCAGGCCGTGAACAGGTCGATCGAGGCGCCCGCTTCGATACAACGCCACGCGAGGCCTTGGTTGCCGAGATGGCTTGCGGCCTCGATCGCGGCCTCGCCCCAGCTTGACCTGGAATGCACGAGCGTCGGCTGGGCTGCCAGCATTCGACAAGCCAGCTGCGGCCGGGTGTGGGCAGCGGCTACAAAAGCGTCGCTCGCATAGCCCTCGACGGCCCGATTGCGGCGCGCCGGCACCCCCGCAGCGTTCTTCAACTAAACCTTAGACAAGATGAGAGAAAGCTCCAGCGTGCACCGCGGGTCAATGGCGATAAATCCCTCGGGCCCCTCGATCACGCCTAGCCCATAGTCGTTGACGTCCACCGGCGCGCTCCCCGCCGCGAATACCTTGCCACTGGACAACTTGACATCCAGGCTGAACTGCACCGCTTTGGCCACGCCTCTCATCTCAAGGATGCCCGGGAGCGCGACGTGAATTGTTTGCCCTTCCCTCGGGCCGTCCAGAGAAACCGGGTATGGCTGAAAGATCACGTAAGGGTTCCGGTCCGTCTCGAACAGCGTTGGGTAGATCTGGTCGCGGCCCTCGGTGCCATAACCTGGAATCGAATCGACGCTCTTCAGCGTCGCGACCTCGACCGCGACGCAACCTGTCTCGACCTGGATGCCGCTGCCCGTCTGCGACGCGAGCACCCAACCGCTGACCCGTTTGGTCCGGGCAACCGCTTCGTGGGGCGAGGGCAGCTGAACGAACCTCTCGCGCACCCGATAACCGACGACTGAACCAGACTGTATGAGCCATAGGCTCAAGGCCTGGGGGGTGGCCGCTGCGCTCGGCAATACGGGGCGCCGGCAGGCCGCCGCAGTGGAAGCGGAGCCATCAGGTGTTGTTCGAGGCGTCGCCGACGAACCGCTGGAAAGACCGAGCCGCGGCGGCACCGTCAGCGCGACCGCGAGATAGCCAATGATGGCCAAGAGGCCGAGAGCCGCGCCCGCCGCCGCGATGATCCTCCACTTTGGTCCACTCACGCGTTGCCTCCTCCCCCCTCTGCGAGCGCGTTCGACGGCAACCCATTCATGCTTGGCTGCCGTCCGTAGCAGCGGAGGGGCTGGGTCGGAGCACTGCCATCAGCTCCGGCAGGTGCATGCGGTAGTGCGCGTAGCTGTTGTTGGGGAGGATATGGGCTAAGGATCGGCCGCCCGCGAACTCATAGCGCGTCTCGTCGGCGAGGGCATCCTCTGGCAGTTCGAGCACTTCACCGATGAGCGCCGCAAACGCGGCGCCCTCCTCCTCGAGAAGCTCCTGAAGGTTCCGTTCTCGCCAGTGCTCGACAACTATCTCGTTGTACTCGTCCGTCGTCGCATCTTCCGGCGCCTCGTACTCGGGACCACTCCGATCCTTGCCGCGGATGCCGGCAAGCTGGTCGGAGATCGATCGCGTGTAGCCGGCGAGGTGCGCCAGGACGTCAGCGCACGACCACGCCTGGATCGTCCTGGGCTTCAACAACGCCGACGGCGACGCGTCGCGGAGGATCTCGTCAAGCGCAGCCCGGGCGGCGGCCATCTCAGCTTCGAACTCGTGCCTGGTCACCATCACCCCCGATTCACCAATGTGGCATGCGTAATGTATCACGAGCCATTTTGGGCATTACACCGGTCGCCGGTTATGCGTTCCCCCCGATTTACTCTTCGCGCAGGGCATCCAGCACCGTGCCGGAATACACCCCGGCCACCGGCACGGCGGCCGCGATCAACGTGCTTCCGATCACCGATGCCATCCCGACGGCGATGGCGAAGCCGGCGGCCTCAATGCTCGCGCCCGTCGCGGCCATTGCGGCGAGCGTGGCTCCCGCCATCAGGATCGCGGCGCAGACACCGATCCCTAAAGCCTGTGCCGCGATCAGGGTGCGCACGTCGGCACGTGACCATCCGAGAGCACGCAGCGTTGCGAGATGCGGCCGGCGTTCCAGGTAGCTGAGACTGAAGATCTGCCCCCCTCCAAGGGACGCGATCAGCACCGTCAGCCCAGCCAGGACGAAATGGAACGGCCTGACCATTCCTGCCAGATCCGTCCCCAGGACCGTGGCATCCAGCTCGCCGCGGAATGCGACGACGATGAGGATTAACGTCGCGAGAACCGCTGCGCTCAACCCGATGATCGCGGCGGCGGCAAATGCCTCGACCTTCCAGGTCCGCAGCATGTCAGCAAGGCCAAGCGCGGCAACAGACCGAATCGGTCGGGTGCTCCGTCGCCGCGACTGTCGCGCGATCCTGGATATCGTCGTGTTGCGGGAGGTGGCCAGGGCGGCGGGGAGGGCTGCCACGACTCCGATTCCGAGCGCGAGCGGGACCGCCGAGACGAGGGCAAGACCGATGACGCCTTGCGGTAGCCACGCGGCGGTGGCGAAGGAGATCACGATGGTCAGCAACCCGACCGCGATCCCAAGGAGGGCGGTCTCGGCCACCACCAATCCGCCGATCCGCCAGATCGGCCATCCCAACGCTCGCAGAACACCGAATTCGTCGTGGCGCCTGCGGGCAGCGATGTAGGTCGTCGTCCCGACCAACACCGCGGCCGCCAGGAGCGCGAGGGCGAAGAGGGCAAGGTTCTGCAGGCTGACCGCGTTGTCGAAACGGATCGCGACGCCCTTGACCGACCAGCCCTCTGTTATCTGCATCGGGGGCCGTCCAAAGCCGCCTGGCGGGAGGTCCACCGCGATCGGCTTCGTCGACGAGCCCTTGACGACATCGACAGCCAAGCCTGTCGCTTCTCGGATCTGCGCCGCCACGCGCGCCAGCCTGCGCTCCGACGACGACGCCGGGCCGCCAAGACCCGAGACGCGAACCCGGATCGCGCTGATGAACGACTTTCCCGCGCCGCCGCTGAAACGCGACGGATCCGCCAGCCACGCGGCGCCGTCGAGGGTCGTAAGGATCACCGGAGGGGTATTCAGGTACCCGGCCAGAGAGCGATTCGGGAGCAACTCGCGGCCGTCTGACAGTTTCGCCCGCGGAACTGCGTAGGCCTCGAGGCCGCCACCTCCCGCCAGCTGATTGAAACCGGGCAGGCACTCAGGCCTGTAGGTGCCTACAGGGTTCCAGTAGCGATCACCTGCCGTCCCTGTGTAGCCATGCTGCCTGATCTGTCGAAACCAGCTGTCTTGCAGCTCAGGCGGTCGGGCGAGCATCTCACCTGCCCCGAAGAGTTGGAAGTTGGCTCTCTGAAGGACTGATTGGTCGGCTGAACGGGAAGCTGCGGCCAGGGACCCACTGCCTTCCGCTTGCGTATATGCCACGTCGCCCGCCGACCAGAGGGGCCATTCATCGACCTCGTGCCCGACCTGCGCGAGGTACTGGCGGTATAGGGCGTCGACGGTTTGATCGACTCGACTGCTGTGGGTCCAGCCAATGACGCGTTCAGGGTCTGTGCCCCGCACGATCGGCTTTGGATCCGCCGCCTGGTCAAGCGTTACCGTCATGGTGGCGTCGATGAAAGAGCGGTCGCTGACCAGTGCGGGAAGGACGGTTGCGGGAGGATCGCGATTGGGCGCCAGTTGCGGAGCGTCGCCCGCGTCGAGGTAGCGGCCACCGACCAGACAGCGGTCCAGCCCGGCGAGCTTCGCCTCCGCGATCGGATCGATGCCGGCGACGAGAACTGGCTGTAGCATCTCCAGCCCGTATCGGGGCGGGTCTTCGGCAGCTCCGCAGGTATCGCCAAAGCACTGGTTGGGCGCCCAGCAGGAAACCTGGTCACCGGTGACTGCCGTCGAAGCACAGGTCATGCGAATCCCGTCCGCGGTCAGCTCTCCGCGAAGCGTCCGTGGATCGACCCTGAACCAGCCCGTGGAGGAGACCACCAGGTAATGCACCTGGATCGGGTAAGTCGAAGCGCCCGCGTCGGCTGTCTCTCGGAAAGAAATCCGGTAAACCTGCATGGTGTCTCCAGCCTTCGGACGGGGCAAGACGACACCGATCCCCTGCAGCCTCCAGAACGCGTATCCGGAGATCGCGATCGGCGCAGCCACGTCGACGGACGGCAGCTGCCTGATCGCGGCCAGCTGAGCCATCGTGATGCCCCCTCCCCCCAGCGCGCTTACGTAGTTCGGCCTGACGAGGCCCTGGGCGCCCTCGATCCCCGTGAGCGAATCGGACGGACGGATCAGCAGGTCGTATGGCGTATCCCAGGTCGATGCAATATCGCCGTGAAGCACCGCGGCTGCCGTTTGCGAGGTGCTAGCGAGGAGACTGAAGCCGACCGTCGCGATCAGCATCCCGAATCCGGTGACCAGCGCCGAGAGGCGTCGTGCAAGCAAGCTTCGAGCGGCGAGCCAAACCATTTCGTTACTCGACGAGCCGACCGCCGGCCAGACGGAGGACGCGGTCGGTGGACGCGGCGACGGCCAAGTCATGCGTGGCGAGCAGGAGCGTGAGATCGAGGCTTTCCCGGAGGGAGTCCAGGACGCCGAGCAGCCCTTCGGTCGTTTCGGCGTCGAGATTGCCCGTCGGCTCGTCTGCCATCAAAAGCCGCGGTCGCCCCACCAGCGCGCGGGCGAGCGAAACCCTCTGGCGCTCGCCGCCGGACAGTCTGTCGGGCGTGTGATCTACGCGGTCTCCCAGGCCCACCGCGTCAAGCAGGTCGCGCGCCTCCCTCATCAGCTCATGACGGTGACCCCAAGGCAGCCTGGCCACGACGACGTTCTCCAGGGCCGTCAGGCCGGGCAGCAGGTGAGCCTCCTGAAATACGTAACCGAGGGTGGTGGCCCGGAAATGGGTGAGCTCGGACTCCGACATCTCCCACAGCCGCCGGCCAAAGACCGAGATTCGTCCCGAGGTCGGCCTGTCCAAACCCGCGATCAGGTGCAGCAGCGTGCTCTTGCCGGATCCCGACGGACCGACCACTGCGACGCCTTCGCCACTAGCAACCTCGAGATCGACCGATGCCAAGGCGACGACCTCGGTGCCGCCAACCGAGTAGAGGCGCGAGATCGAGTCGGCGACGATTCCGTCAGCTGGCAACTCGCACCAGACTTCGCAAAGCGCCTGTCAGGCGCATCGGCTCGCGGCCATTACCTTTACACATGACATACGGCTGCCGAGGCAACCCCGTTCCGACCGGGAACGGCACTCTGCTGGTCGGTGTACCAATGGGGTGGCACGGTACATGCTTGTCGCCAACCAGACCATTCAGAGTCCGGAGTTGTGCGACGCAGCCCTGCGCTTGCAAGCCGATGATGAAAACGCCGAGCTCACTCTCGTCGTGCCGGCAACCAGGGTCGTACGAGGCTTGACGTGGGATGAGATCGAAACGAAAGCTGTCGCCCGAGCGCGGCTCGAGGCGGGAGTCGAGTTCCTGCGGGCGGCTGGATGTTGCGTCGTGGATGGATACGTTGGGGATGAGGATCCTGTGCTCGCAATCGAAGACGAGCTGCGCCGCAGGCGCTACGCCGGGATCGTCGTCTCGACGCTCCCACCAGGGGTCTCCCGCTGGCTCAAGCTCGACGTGGTGAGCCGGGTCAAGCGCCGACTGCCTGCCGACCGTTTGGTGGTCCACGTCGTTGGCACGACCTCGAACGTCGGGCCGCCGGTGGAAAACGCGACACGAGTCACTTGATCCTGGCCGCTTCGGCCACGAATCCGGACAGGAGCTGAGCCACGCGATCTGGCTGGTCTTCTTGGGGGTGATGGCGCGCGTCGGGGATTTCGGCAATTCGTGAACCGCGAATCGTGGAGGCGAGCAGGCGCGCGGACTCGAGAATCGCCGCGTCATCCGCAGCACCGACCAATATCAGGACCGGAACGGAGATACCTGCGATGTCGGAAATCTCGAAATCTGGCAGCGTCCCGAGCTTCACCGCTTGGTATGAACGTGGATCGGCAATGGTCTCCAGGGTCCGTTGCGCCTGCTCCTCTGAGCCAAGCCAGAGAACGCGTGCGGCTTCCAGCGCTGCTGCGGTGTCGCCGTCGGCGCGCGCCGATCGCCACTGCGTCATGAGTCGTACGCTCTCTTCGGGCGCCGTCTCCAAGTTCATTCCAGGGCCGATCAGCGTGAGGGACCTCACCACGTCCGGCTGGAAGATGGCGGCAGCCATCGCAACGTCAGCACCCATCGAGTTGCCGATCAAATGCGCGCTACTTAAGCCAGCCCTCGCCACAACGCTCAGGAGATCCACAAGGAGGTCGTAGCTACCTTCGGCGGCAGGCGATTTGCCAAAGCCACGCGAGTCGAACATGACCAGCTGATGGTCGGCCTCCATCCTCTGGACGAGCGACTGCCATGATCGTAAATCGGTGAGCGCGGAGTGAAGAAGTAAGATCGGCTCGCCACTGCCCCGGCTCTCGAACCACAGGTCTTCCGTACTCATCGGCACCTCCTCGGCAGTCCGCCGCGTTTGACGTGGCGGCTGAGCGCCTAGCTTATATGTCACATCCGACATAATGCATATCGGTGACCGCCGAGCGCGACCAGAACTATCGGTGAGTCAGCCTGATGCTTCCCCAGTTGAATCGCAGGGCGAAGACAAAGGACAATTCCATGTCCAGATCCTGCGATGTCGATGATGGAACAACATGCGATGTCACTGCCAAATTCGCCTCAATGCTGGGTGATGTAGGCTGCCTGGCAAGTACTGGTCATCGCCGGCAGTGATCGTGAGCCCGACGATGTAGGGCTTGATGGGGTTGTACTCGTACTCCTGGAATATCAAGCCGACCGCGGCCTAATCGATCAGTTGCTTCTGAACTGTCGCGTAGTCCTTGTTGTGCAGGTTCTGGTCAAGCTCGACGTCCGCCTTCTTGACGAGGTCGTCATAAGCCGGAAGGTCGACGCATCCCCAGTTGAGGCTGTGGCATGCGTTCTTGAAGAAAAGGTCGACCTAGTCTTGCTGGTCCGGGTAGTCCGCGCCCCATCCATCGGGACCGTAGATATCGAAGTTGCCCTTGTGGGTGCGGCTGGTTACGGTCTTGCTGAGTCGTCGGTCGCGTGCAGGATCGCACCCGTACGGTTCGGGCCCCGTCTTGAATCCGCCAGGGTGCTCTGCACAGATTGTTATCCAGGGCCCCGTCGCCATTGCAACCGGCGAGCACGAGGTGTGTGTGGCGTTCGCTCGCTTGGGCGACCTGATCCGATCCTTAGGCCTTGAGGAGTATCAGGGACACCTCGAGCGTGATGTTCGGGTTGACCTCGACAAAACCGTTTCCAAGCTCTGGGAGCTGAACGCCAAACTCGTCCACCTGGACAGTCGCGTGACCGGCGGCAGTCACCTGACGATCATTGAGCCTCACATCGAGCCCGAAGCTTGCCGGCTTGGTGACGCCGCTGATCTCGAGGTCACCGGCGAGGGTCGCGCGCTGGACGACGTCGGTCGTCGGACTCAACTTGAGCGCGGCAGGGTAGGGCTGAAAGACCACGAAGGGATGCGTTCGCGCACCAAGCCTGTCGCGTGCGGTCTCGTCGCGGTCTGACGTGTTCAACCCGGGAAGCTCATCGACGCTGCGCAGACCGCGGACGTCGACCACGATGCAGCCGGTCACGACCTCGAGCGAGACGTCGGTCCCGCCGACCAACAGCCAACCGCTGAGCCGGTCGGTGCGCGCGACCGCCTCATGCGGCGAGGTCAGTTCGGCAAACTGCTCGCGGGCACGGTAGCCCGCGATCGAGCGGGGCTGGATCACCCACAGGCCTCTGACCCCGGTCGACGTCGCGTTGCCGGGAACGGCAGGTCTCCGACAGACCTGGGCCAGGGGGTCGTCAGGCGAAGGAGACGGCGCCTCGGTTCTCGGTGTCGCCGTGACCAGGCCCAGCGCCTGGGGGCGCGTCTGGTTGAAGTAGGTGATCGCGGCCGCGGTGCCCACGATTAGGAGCAAGCCGAGCGCGGCGAGCGCCTTCCACAGGACTCCGATCCTCATGCGGGCGGTACGCGCGCCGGCAGCGGTCGGTTCCCTACAGAACGTCGCGGGTTCCACCTCAAGTGCTGCCAGTGGTATCTCCTGGCCGGCACCGAGAAAGCCGCCACAATCCGGGTCACGTGGACCTTTCGCACGTGACCGTACGCTCGACTCGACGATCGGTTCCGCAAGTCGGAGGCTGGCGGTGCTAAACGGGCCGACTCAATGAGGATCGATTGTCTGCTGGGCGATCGTGGCGGCGACATGGCGAGCGGTGTGCGCTCAGTTAGTAAGCCGTGAGTCGGTTTGGCAGCCCGTCAGACATCGAGTATTTGTGAGTCCGTCTCAACTCTTGGACCACCAGCTCCCATCACCGAGAGTTCGATAGAGCCGCCGGCATGAGCACGGCAATCTATAGGGGTGCCGTTCATCCATAAGTCGGTTGCGGTTGCACTCAGGCTAATCGGACTGCCTCCAGCATCCGATTTGACTGGACGCACAAAAGCGTTCGCCCCTAAGGCAGCTGCAACGGCGGATCGAGAGCCGCAGAGTAAGTACCGACCCTCGACCCACACGATAAGCGTGTCCATGGTAAGCGAGTTCTACAACTTATGTCAAGATCGACATAATAGAGCCTCGCTTGCCGTAGTAATGGTCGCTAGCTTCCTGTAGCGAATCAGCGAGGAGACTCCAGCACCGACGGAGCGCTCCCGCGATGCAGATAGCGTTCCCGCCTGAACAATCGCCCAAAGTAGGATCGCGGGTTTCGCCCCCCCACATGCGCTTACGAAGAGTTGGCCGGTGGGTGACAAGGGTCGTAGAAGGAGTCGGGGCCCTGAGAAGAAGAGGGCGCCCACACGGTGCCGGCGCCCTCTCCAAACGTCTGGTCTAGTGCGACTGGATCGAGATGTTGACCCAATAGTTGTCGAAGAAACTGTTGGAACCGGCTCCCTTGACGTAAGGCTTGATTAGAAAGGCGCCCACTGAGTAAAACATCGGGATGTAGACCACGTCGTCGATCAGCATCTGGTTCAGCTTGGCGTAGTCAGCCTTGGCCTGGTCCAGCGGCTCGGCGTTAGCCTTGTTCAGCAGATCATCGAAGGCGTTGGTGGTATAGCCGGTTGTGCACCCGGAGTCGGGGCATCCGACGTTGCTGCCCCACAGGTTGTTGTACCAGTCCTGGGGGTGGTTGTAGTCGGCCTGCCAGCCGTCGCGGGACAAAACGTAACCGCCCTTGAGGCGGGCCTTGATGAAGGCCGAGTGCGCAACGGGCACCAGGTCGACGTGCACGCCGAGGTTCTGCTGCCACTGCGCCTGCATGAACTGCGCCGCCGCAACGTTCAGCGGGTTCTCGGGGTCGTAAGCGTACTTGAGACCCGCGACTGCGCTTGCGCCGCCGCCCTGGGCCAACAGGGCCTTGGCCTGTGCGGCGTCGAACTTGGAAAGCGGGTCGGTGGTGTCCATGTGCCCGATTAGTCCCGGCGGGATCAGTCCGCCGGTTGCCGGGCTACACACGATGGCTTGGCAGACGGTCTGTACCATCGCAGCCTTGTCAATCGCTAGCGCAAACGCGGTGCGCAGCGCCTTGGCCTTGTCTCCGCCCGCCAGCGTGAACGGACCCTTCGCCTGACGCGACGAGTCAGAAACCATGTTGAAGCTGACCCAGTAGCTCCGAGCCTTGGGGTGCAACAGGAGCTGCGACGACTCGCTGCTGGTGCCCTTGATGCGAATGATGTCGGCCACAGGCAGGTTGCTGTAACCGCCGTAGCCGACGATGTCGTAGCCACCCTGCTCGTACTTGGTGATCGCCGTCGAGGCGTTGTTCACCGAGATGTCGATCTTGACCTTCTTCAGAGTCGGCTTGGGGCTGCCCCACCAGTTGTCGACCGCGTCGAACTCGACCGACTGCTTGGGGGTGTAGGAAACCATCTTGAAGGGCCCGGTTCCGATGGCCGTCGCCGGGTTGGACCACCAGTTGTCAGGGCTCTGTTTGACTGCGTTCTGGTCGACGATCCAACCCGTGGTCCCAGCCAGAGCCATGGCGCTGAGGAACCACCCAGCCGCGTGTGAAAGCTTGACCTGCACGGTGTAGGGGTCAGGCGCCGTGAGACCGGTCATCGTCACCGACGGGTCGCTCTTCTCGAGCAGTGTCTCGAGCTCTGCGCCCGCCTTCGTGTTCCTGGCCACGATGTCGTAGCCGACGATCGCGGAGAGGCTAGACGCGTACGAGCCCTGGTATGCAGCGGCCCGGTTCCACGAGTAGAGGACGTCCCTAGAGGTGAACTTGTCGCCGTTCGAAAACGCAGCGTCATGGCGAAGCTTGAACACATAGGTAAGGCCGTTGTCAGTCGCGTCTGGGACCGCAGTCGCTAGGTCGGGCACGACGTTCAGGTCTTTGTCGAACCTGACCAGCCCGTCCTGGAAGTTCTGCTGGATCTCCTGGTCCGTCTCCGCGTCTGCAACCGCCGGATCCAGGCTACCGAAGTCTCCGAGAATTGGAAAATTGAGAGTTTGATCCGACGCCAGATTCGTATTCGGTGTGGTTCCACCACCACACGCCGCCAGCACAAGACCACAACACGACAGCGCAGCCGTGACCCTGGCGAAGCCTAAGACGGGAGGTCTCATCAAGCAAATTCCCCTATTTCTTACAGCCGGGTCCTGTGCTTTTTTGCGCCAAAGGCAACCACCAGAAACATAGGCGCCGCTCAGAACCCGTCCTGTTGTCTTCTTCCCGAGTCGATCTCGGGGCGAGAGTGCGCCGACAACAGAGCCACTACTCAGTGGGACGACATCTGATGATTCTGGGGTGCCTTACCGTTTATGTCAAGTTCGACATATCGGGGCCACCGCCGCCTTTCCCGTCCCCAGGAATCCCCCACGCGCTGGGCGACATGGAGGACAGTTCCGCGTCCAGACCCCGCACCGCGTCGATGATGGAACGACAGGCGATGTCATAACCAAAGTTGCGTCAGTGCTGAGTAATGTAGGCGTCATGCCAGAAGAGGCTGCCTGGCAAGTACTGGTCATCGCCTGCCGTGATCGTGAGCCCACGCACATAGGGTTTGATGAGGTTGTACTCGTACTCCTGGAAGATGAACGCAACGGCGGCCTGGTTGATCAGCATGTCCTGCGCTGACTTGTAGTCCTTGTTGCGCGCGTTCTGGTCAAGCTCGGTGTCGGCCTTCGATACCAGGGTGTCGTATTGAGGCGAGCTCCAGCAGCCCCAGTTGAAGCCGTGCGGGCACGGCAGGGTTGGGCTGCTGATGAAGATGTCGAACCAGTCCTGCGGGTCCGGGTAGTCGGCGCCCCATCCGTCGGGTCCGTAGATGTCGAAGTCGCCCTTGCGGATGCGGCTGGTCACGGTCTTGCTGTCGATGACCGCGAGCTGGATGTTCAGTCCGAGGTTGGTGTTCCACTGGTCGACGATGAACTGGTTCAAGGTCTTGTTGCGGGTGGTGTTGCGGGTCAGGAGCGTGAACTTGTTGAGCTGGTCAGCCGTGACGCCGGCCTTCTGGAGCAAAGCCTTGGCCGCGGCGGCGTCGAAGCTCTGCGCCTTGTTGGAGGTGTCGTAGCCGGCCATTCCCTTGGGGATGAAGCTCAGGATCGACTGCTGAATATCGTGCTGAACCTGCTTGTTCAGCTTGTCGCGGTCGATCGACTTCGCAAACGCCATCCTGACGTCCGGGTTGTCGAACGGAGCCTTCTTGGTGTTGAAGTCCATCCAGAATGTGGTGAGCTTGGGGTAAACCTTCGCCTCTTTGCTCAGCTTGGGGTCGTTGCGCACGACGTCCACGTTCGCCAGAGGCACTGTGATCATGTCCAGCTCGCCTGTCTGGTATTTCGCGTACGCGGTGTTGGCGTCGGTGATGAACCACAAGACGATCTTCTGGAAGTGTGGCGCTCCGCCCCAGTAGTTCGGATTCGGGACGAGCATCACGTGGTCCTTGGAAACGATCTCTGAGATCTTGAATGGGCCGTTGCCGATGATCGTCGCGGCTTTCTGCGCCCAGGCCTCTGACTTGGTCGTGTCGGAGGACGGGAAAGTCCCGCCGGCAGCCTGCTCGATGACGTCCTGGCGAATGGGCGAAGCGACCCACAGGGTCACGACCCACTTGAAGAACGCCGCCGGGTGCTGGAGTGTGATCACGAAGGTATTCGGGTCAGGAGCCGCGAGGCCAAGTCCCGAAAGGAATGTGTCGATTGCGCTCGCGCTGGCAACGTTGACGCCGGCGTATCCGTCAGCACCCTTGATAGTGGCATCGAAGAACGGGTCAACGTAACCGGCGGCCAGGGCGGGATTCAGCAGGTGCTTGTACCCGTACACCCAATCCGCAGCGGTAACGGCCTTGCCGTCGCTCCACTTCGCGCCCGAGCGAAGCTTGAAGGTGTAGGTCAGGCCGTCGTCCGAGACCGAGTAGCTCTCGGCCGCGGCGGGAACCACGTTGGTGCCTTGCGCATTCGAAGCAAGGAGAGTCTGGAAGACGTTGCGGCCGACCGCAGCCTCATAGGTATAGGTCTGCTGCGTCGGGTCGTAGCTGTTCGGCTCGGTGCCGTCATTTGCGTTCAGCGTCTGCTTGTCGGCCGCCGCCAGGTTCTGGCTTTGTGTGCCGCCGCCGCAGCCGCTCAAGGCAACAAGCGACATTGTGGCGACCGTTAC
>WNGI01001512.1_pt1 | contig 19475 bp, 16 predicted proteins | sample 5400621 | NCBI WGS metagenome assembly WNGI01 (sample SAMN13153374, study PRJNA577476) | soil metagenome | isolation source: 20 cm soil or saprolite under Garry oak tree replicate 1 | place: USA:California | collected 2016-06-15
GTCAAAGGCGGCGCACAGGTATACCCAGCTGCTCCTCCAGGCATTGGGTGTCGAAAACGGGTCCCGTAAAGCGACGAGTAAGCAGACCAAACGATCGAAACAACTTTCAGCCTGAACAGTGTCTCCCAAAAAAGCCCAACTCCGCGCCACTAGGCTCGGCAGATTCCTATTCCTCCTAGTGGTAAGTCTATTGATCCCGGCGATCGCCTCGGCGCAGCGGACTCCCACGCTGCCCACGGTCCATACTACCGGGACATCTCGCACGCTCTCGCTCGACGAAGCCGTTCGCATCGCTGAGGCGCAGAGCGAGGCGGTCCGCATCGCGCGCGCCGGAGTCCAGAGAGCCGAGGGTCAGCAATACCAAGCGCGCAGCCAGAGGCTACCGCAGCTTTCCGGATCCGCCGCCTACACTCGCACCCTGGCATCGCAGTTCTCTGTCGCCGGCGGCGGAACGGCGGTCGATACGACCAAGCCCGCGCCGCCCCCCAGTCCGTGCGACCAATATCTTCTCGACGCGACGGCCACTACGGCCGAGCGGCTGGCAGGGCTCGAGGACGCGTCTCGTTGTGCTCTCGGAAACAACCCGTTCTCGTCCTTCGGCAGCCTTGGCTTTGGAGCGAAGAACCAATACAACCTCGGCCTCGCCTTCTCGCAGAGCCTATTTGCCGGCGGGCGCATCTCTGCGCAGAACGCCGTGGCAAACGCGGGTCGTCACTCGGCCGACATTGAGCTGACCGCACAGCGGGCACAGCTCCGCCTCGATGTTACGCAGGCGTATTTCGACGCAGCGCTCGCCGACAGGCTGGTCGCGCTGGCAGAGTCGTCCGCCGTTCAAACCGACAACGTGCTGAAGCAGACGCGACTTGCCCGGACGGTCGGCAATGTTTCGGAGTTCGACTTGCTGCGTGCCCAGGTTACCAGCGCGAATCAGCGGCCGATCGTGATCCAGCGTCAAAGCGATCGCGAAGTCGCCTACCTCAGGCTCAAGCAGCTCATCAACCTTCCGCTCGAGGCTCCGCTGCAGCTGACGACCGCCGTTGATGATTCCGCGGCGACAAATGCTGCTCTCGCGAGCATTGGAATCAACAGCGACACGGCTGCAATCGACCGGGCAACGGTCAGACAGGCGGCCGAGGCGATCGATGCGCAGCAGGGACTTCTGAGGGTCGCGAAAGCGCAGAGGTTTCCTACTCTCTCCCTGACCTCGGCGTATGGCAAAGTCGCGTTCCCGCAGACCGGGCTTCCCCAGTCGGGAAGCTTCCGGACAAACTGGACCATCGGCGTCGCGTCGCAGTTCCCGCTTTTCACCGGTGGCCGCATCAAGGGCGATCAACTGGTGGCAGAAGCCAATTTGCGCGAGGCGCAGGCCCGGTACGATCAGGTCCGCGAATTCGCCGCGCTCGACTCCCGGGTGACGATTAACAATCTTCTCCAGGCTCGCGCGGCGTGGCAGGCGAGTCAAGGCACAGCCGAGCAGGCAGCTCGCGCGTACGCGATCGCGGAAGTTCGATATAAGGAAGGCATCTCGACGCAGCTCGAGTTGAACGACTCGAGAATCCTGCTTGAGCAGGCTGTCACGAATCGCGCGTTGTCAGCGAGAAATCTGCAGGTCGCGCGAGTGAAGCTGGCGCTCCTTCCTGATCTTCCGCTGCAAAGCACCGGAACGACCCAGACTCAGAGCCAGTCGGCAGCAACGCAACAAACGCAGTCGCAGCAGAGCACTCCGTCTACTCAAGCCGTGCAGACGCAGGGACAGCAAACAACCGGCATTCCACCACAGTAAGCACTCAGAAGAGAGTCATACATGAAGCTAAATCGCAGTATTTCGAGAAAGAGCGCGGCTGTTTTGCTGGGTCTTTCTGCCGTGATCGTCGTCAATGCATGCAGCAAAAGCGACAAGGTCTCGGCGGCAGAAACGGCGAAATTGGAAACCATGGTGGTGGGGCCGGAGAACATCACCGTTGCCGCGAATGGATCCATCATGACGGGACCCTCCATCTCCGGAACACTCGAGCCTGACCGAGAGGCCGTACTTCGCGCGCAGGTCTCCGGCAGCGTTCTCCAGACATATGCGGATCAAGGTCAGGCAGTAAATGCCGGCACCGTGCTCGCGCGCATTGATGCGTCGGGAATTCAGGACGCTTACACCTCGGCGCGCGCTGGGCTCGTCTCCGCGCGCAACGCGGCCGATGTGGCAGCGAAAGATCTCGCGAGAAACGAGAAGCTTCTCGCCGCGGGGGCGATTGCCGAACGGGATATCGACCAGTCGCGCCGGGCATCGATCGCTGCGCAGGCGGCTCTCGAGGATGCGAATTCCAGACTAGCTACTGCCGAGAAGGCATACCGGAGCACCACCGTCACGGCACCCTTCAGCGGTGTCGTGAGCGAGCGCCCCGTCTCGGCGGGCGATGTCGTCCAGCCGGGTACGGCGCTGTTCACCGTCGTCGATCCGTCGAGCATGAGGCTCGAAGCCTCGGTTCCGGCCGAGCAGCTGGCTTCGATCCGCATCGGTGTGCCGGTGAATTTCACAGTCAGCGGCTATCCGGGTCGCCAATTCGTGGGGCGCATCACCCGCATCAATCCGACAGCGGATCCGACGACCCGCCAGGTGCGCATCTACGTCTCGATTCCCAATGAGGGGCGCGCGCTCGTCGGCGGGCTGTTCGCGAATGGGCGAATGTCCACCGCGACAAAGATGGGGCTGGTCGTTCCGCAGTCCGCGGTCGATGTGCGCGGGTCGATTCCATCCGTTGTGCGGATTAAGCAAGGCAAGGCGGAGAAAGTCCCGGTAAAAATCGGCCTGACGGACAAGACATCGGAGACAATCGAGGTGTTGTCGGGTCTGCAACCGGGCGACACGTTGCTTATGGGCGCGGCCATGGGAATAACTCCGGGAACTCCCGTAAGGATCTCGGCACCGACGGCGAATAGCGGTAAGGGGAGCTGATTCTATGATTATTTCAGATTTTGCGATCAAGCGCCCGATGATCACCGTCGTAACGATGGTGGCGCTCGTGGTATTCGGACTGTTCGCGCTCTGGCGCCTTCAAACCGACGAGTTTCCTGATATTCAGCAGCCGGTCGTGCTGACTTTCATTCCTTATCCGGGTGCATCACCGGAAGGCGTCGAGCGCGAGATTCTGAAGCCGGTCGAGGACGCGATCAAGGGAATCTCCGGCGTCGACAAGATCTACGGCACCGCCGGCGATGGATACGCTCAGATCATTACGCTGTTTCTATTCGAGAAGGATCCCCAGATCGGCTCGCAGGACATTCGCGATGCGATCTCCGGAATCCGCTCCGACCTTCCGGTCGAGATGAAGGAGCCGGTGCTACAACGATTCGATCCATCGGACCAGCCGATCGTGTCGATGACGATCGCCTCGCCGGCATTGACTCCGGCGCAGCTCACACGACTCACTGATCCTGACATCACCAGCAAGCTGAGAGGAATTCCGGGCATCGCCCAGGTGCAGCTGGTTGGTGGCGTGAAGCGCGAGATGACGATCCAGCTGAGACCGCAATCGCTTCAGGCGGCCGGTATCAGTGTCGGCCAGGTCGTCGGGGCGCTGGAAGCGCAGAATCTCGCCGCGCCGGTTGGACGGCTCAACGGAAACCTGGACGAGCGAACGATTCGTCTGCAGGGGCGTCTCGAGGGTCCGCAGGATTTCATGAACCTCGTGGTCGCCGAGCGCAACGGTCAGATCGTGCGATTGGGTCAGGTCGCCGATGCGATTGACGGCACGCAGGAGCAGCGCTCGCTCGCCCTCTACAACGGGAATGAGGCGGTCGGCATCAACATCGTCAAGGCGAAGGGCTACAGCACGACCGATGTGAGCGCCAAGGTTCGCGCCAAGGTGGCTGAGATCCAGAAAACTCTTCCGGCAGGCGTGAAGATCGATGTCGTGAAAGACTCGGGCCTCCGCGTCAAGGCATCGGTGACCAACGTCGAAGAGGCGCTTCTCATTGGAGCGCTCCTGACGGTGCTGGTAGTGTTCGTGTTCCTCAACTCGTGGCGATCGACTGTCATCACGGGTCTGGCGCTGCCAGTGTCGGTGATGGCGTCGTTCATAGCCGTGTGGGCGTTCGGATTCACGCTCAACACCATGTCGCTGCTCGGATTGTCGCTCGCGATTGGAATTCTGATCGACGACGCCATCGTGGTGCGCGAGAACATCGTGCGCCACATCGAGATGGGTAAGGACCACATGACGGCGTCGCACGAGGGCACCGACGAGATCGGTCTTGCCGTCGCTGCCACGACGTTCTCGATCGTCGCGGTATTCGTTCCGGTGGCGTTCATGTACGGAGTGGCGGGACAGTGGTTCAAGCCGTTCGCCCTCACGATCGCTGCGTCCGTCCTTGTGTCGCTGTTCGTGTCGTTCTCGCTCGACCCCATGTTGTCGGCATACTGGGCGGATCCGCAGGTGGAGGCGGGCGAGCACCGTAATCCGATCGCGCGCACGCTCGAGAAGTTCAACCACTGGTTCAACCGCATGGCACAGCGCTACAAGGGGCTGATTGCCTGGGCGCTCGATCATCGGGTGGCGGTGGTTCTGCTTGCGCTTGCCTCTTTCGTTATCGCGCTCGCGCTTCCAGCCGTGGGGCTCGTGGGTGCGAGCTTCTTCGGGTCCGAGGATCAGTCTGAGGTCAACGTCGCTATCGAGACTCCGCCGGGGTCGAATCTCGCGTACACGAGAATCAAGGCTGAGGAGGCGGCTCGGTTGGCACGCCAGCACAAGGAAGTCACTTTCACTTTCACGACGCTCGGCGGAAGCACGGGCGACGTGAATGTCGGAAATATTTACGTGCGACTCGTACCCAAAGCTGATCGCAGCATCGGCGCCGAGGCTTTCGGCCGTCAGCTACGCCAGGAAGTCGGGCATATCGGTGGCGCAACTATGTCCGTATTCACCAACGACTTTCAGGGAGCGCAGAAGCAGATTCAGATCGAAATGCGCGGTGGCACTTCCCAGGAACTGGCGACGACTGCTGAAGCGATCGCCGAGCAGGTGAAACAGGTGAAGGGCGCGGTGGATGTCGGGTTGTCGACCAAAGGCCAGAAGCCGGAGCTCAACGTCGAGCTGAATCGCGGACTGGCCGGTACACTCGGAGTCACCGTGGGTCAGGTGGCGCAGGCGCTGCGTCCAGCTTTCGCCGGAATCAAAGCCGGCGACTGGGTAGATCCGACCGACGAGACACGTGAGGTAAACGTGCGCCTCGCTCCGGAATCCAGACAGCGCGCCGCGGACCTGGAACAACTTCCCCTCGTAGTGACCGGACCGGATGGTCAACCAAGAACGTTGCCCCTGGGCCAGATCGCGACGGTTACGCAGGGGCTGGGGCCGGCGCAGATCACCCACTTGAATGGCGATCTCGTCGTGACCGTTCAGGCGAACACGTCAGGTCGTCCGCTGACGGAAGTGATGAAGGACATCAACGCGCGAATCGCGAAGATCACTTTCCCGCCCGGCGTGCACATGACGCAAGGCGGTGAAGTGGACAGCCAGAACGAAGTATTCGGGCGCATCTTCGCGGCGCTCGGCATCGCGGTGATGCTGATGTACCTGATCCTCGTGATGCAGTTCGGCTCGTTCCTCGAGCCGCTGGCAATCATGATCTCGCTGCCGCTGTCGCTCATTGGCGTCATGTTGGCGCTAATGATCACGGGCACGACGATCAACATCATGAGCCTGATCGGAGTGATCCTGTTGATGGGCATCGTCGCCAAGAACGCGATTCTGCTCATCGATTTCGCCAAGTGGGCGCGCGAGAAGGACGGAATGCCGAGGCGCGAAGCGCTGATTCAGGCGGGCGCGATTCGTCTGCGTCCGATTTTGATGACCACGCTGGCACTCATCGCGGGCATGTTACCCGTCGCGCTCGGAATCGGTGAAGGCGCCGAGTTCCGTGCGCCGCTCGGGCGCGCGGTGATCGGCGGCGTGATCACGTCGACGCTCCTCACGCTAGTCGTGATCCCGACGTTCTACGAGATTCTCGACGAGTGGAGAGAATGGGTATTCAGGAAGTTTGGCGTGTACAAGCAGCGCACTGCCGAACACCCGATCCCGCGGGCGGCCAGGGCGACGGCCGCTGGAGACACCGTGGAGAAACTGGCATAGATGGCTGCGGGCTGGAGATGTCAGTATTCGGCGAATGCGTCGTCGGGGTAGCAGTAAAGCCACCGCTCGCCGAGCTCGGCAGACGCAATGACTGGGTGACCACTCGCGCGCGCATGCTTCGACGCGTGCTTGTTGGGCGAATCGTCACAGCAGAGCGTTTTGCCGCATTCCTGGCAGGTCCGCAAATGAACCCAGGATGCGCCGATTTTCACGCACTCTTCGCATTCCCGCTTCTTCGGAAGTTTGACGGTTTTGATCGCGCGGATGTGAGCGCACGGGGCGTTGGCAGTCATATCAGTCACTCTCCATCAGCGTGGTGCGGTGACGACGATCGAGGTTGCACCCCTCGCATCGACCCAGACGTGCGTCGGAGTGCGTGCGATGCGCATGACAACCATGTCGCATCCGGGGCAGCGCATCACCGTACCCATCCCATGCGCGTAGACGACGAGTGCGCCAATCGTCCGCGTCGTCCCACAGCCGGCACACTTTGCGCGAGCGGCTGTCAGATCGGGAACGAATAGCTCGCTCAGAATTCCCGCCGCGGCATTGCCGTCGACTGGCTGCATGTCGACGCTCGGTTTTCGTGTAGCACGTTTCATCATCGGCTCCTTCCGCTCAATAGAATTGTTCTAATGCTAAACCGACCCACCGGTCGGACCGAACCGTTCCGTCTTGACGAGAGCCGGCTGGTGGCCGAGCTCGACCAGGTTGGCAGCTACCGCTTCGACCAAGGGAGTCGGGCCACAGACATATACGCGCGGCTGTTCGGTCGCCGGCCATGCGACCGCTTCGAGCATAGCGCGGTCAATCCTGCGTTTGAATCCCGTCCATCCATCAGGCTGCTCGCGCGTCAGCGTGTGATTGACCTCGAGGGTTGTGTCCTTCTTTGCCAGGCGGTCGAGCTCGTCCCGATAAATCACGTCGTCCCACCGGCGTGAAGAGTACAGCAGTCGCACCGGAAGTTGGTGCCGGGCCATGTCGGCCGCTCCAAGCGCGATATCACGGTGGCGCACCATCGCCATCAACGGCACAATCCCCGAACCACCGCCGATTAGAAGGAGCGGTCCTCCGGTTGCAACATCCCAAACGAAGTATCCGCCGATTGGGCCGCGAAGCTCCAGCTTATCGCCGGAGCGCAGCTCATCGGAGAGATATGGCGAGACTTCACCATCGTCGAGGCGCTCGACGGTGAGCGCAAGCCGGGAATCTTCCGGTGGGGACGCGATAGAGTAGCTACGCTCAGTCTGGTACCCGTCTTCCGCTGTGAGTCGTACGTCCACGTGCTGCCCGGCGCGATGGCCAGGCCACCCCGGAACGTCGAGGGTGAGCGTGCGGGTCTCAGGAGTTTCGTTCACGACATCGATCACCGTGGCGAACCGCCAGACAATCTTCGGTGCCGCGCCAACGCTGGTCACTCGTCGCCGGCGTACCGTTGCTCGCGCCAGGGATCGCCGTAGTTGTGGTAACCCAGCGATTCCCAGAACCCCGGCGTATCGCTTTCCATGAGCCGGATCTCACGAACCCACTTCGCGCTCTTCCAGAAGTAGAGATGAGGCACCAGCAGGCGAGCGGGGCCGCCGTGCTCCGGCGGGAGCGGAGCGCCGTTGTACATGAATGCGACCCATGCCTTCCCTCCCATCACGTCGGCGAGTGGAAGGTTGGTGGTGTAACCGCCGTCGCACCTCGCCATTACGTACGGTGAGGACGCGATTCCTTTCGCTGCCGCTTCAGAGAGAAGTGTGTCAACCGAGATACCTTCCCACACCGTATCGAACTTGGACCACTTGGTGACGCAGTGGATGTCTTTCGTGGTCGTCTGGCGCGGAAGCGCAATGAATTCGTCCCACATCCAGCGAGCACTCCGACCGTCAGCACCGGTCAGCGTAAAGTCCCAGGCAGTAAGCGGAGTGCGTGGCGTCGGGCCCGCGGAGAGAACTGGAAAATCCCGGGTTTCATACTGGCCGGGAGGAAGTCGCCCCGCAGTATCCGCGGACTGTCGTCTTCCCCGAAATCCTCGAGAGATCAGTGACAGAGGCTCCTCCTCATTCCTGCAGCGCCTGATGCACGAAGGAAACTGCTATGGATCCCTCGCCTACCGCTGACGCGACGCGTTTGATGTTGCCGGCTCTTACATCCCCAACAGCGAATACTCCGGGCTTGCTCGTTTCCAGAAGATGCGGAGAACGAGCCAACGGCCAGTTCGCGGCAGACAATTCGTCCGGCGAGAGCTCCGACCCGGTCTTGATGAATCCGTGATCGTCGAGGGTGACACAACCGTCCAGCCAGGTAGTGCTCGGAGCGGCACCCGTCATGACGAACACATGGCGAAGGTCCTTTCGCTCCGTCGTCCCGTCGCCACGCCGTAAGTTCACGCTCTCGAGGTGATCATCACCCTCGAGCGCGGCGATCTCGGTATGTGTGTGCAACGTGATTCGCGGATCCTCTTCAATGCGCCGGATCAGATATCGCGACATAGTGTCGGCCAAACCATCGGATCGTACGAGCATGTGGACGTGTCTCGCCGACTGGGCGAGGGACACCGCAGCCTGTCCCGCCGCGTTGCCGCCGCCAACGACGCAAACCTCTTCACCGGCGCACAACTGCGACTCGATGAACGTGGCGCTGTAGTACACGCCGGCATTTTCGAACTGCGAAATATTCTCCAGCGGAAGCTTCCGGTATTCTGCGCCGGTCGCAATGATGACCGTACGCGCGAGGATTTGCGCACCGTCATCGGTTTCGATGACGTACTGCCTCGTGTTGCACCTGAGCCGCTTTGCAGCCTTCGTGACCATCAGGTGCGCGCCGAATTTCAGTGTTTGAGAGTACGCGCGCGCCGTCAGCTCCTGACCCGTGATCCCGGAGGGAAACCCGAGGTAGTTCTCGATCCTCGAGCTCGATCCGGCCTGTCCTCCCGGAGCACCAGCTTCCAGCACCAACACGTCGAGGCCTTCCGATGCCGCGTACACAGCTGCGGCGAGACCCGAAGGTCCGGCTCCGACGATCACCGCGTGGTGCATCTGCGCCTGGTCTATTGGCTCGTTGAAACCGAGACAATCAGCGATATCGCGATTGCTCGGATTCCGCAGAACGACCTCGCCGCGGCAGATAATTACGGGGATTTCGGTGACGGCAACCCGAAATCGATCCAGAAGCTCCTGAGCGCCCGTATCACGATCGAGGTCGATGTACCTGTACGGATGGCTGTTTCGCGTCAGAAATTCCTGAATGCGAAGCGTTTCCTGCAAGTGTATGGATCCGATTAGAACGACGTCACCGATGCCGCTCGCGACCAACCTTGCCCGCCGCAGGAGAAACGCGCGCATGAAGATCTCGCTCAAGTCGGCGTCTGTCTGCACGAGCTCCAGCAGCTGCTCGTGATCGACCTCGATGACCTCGCCTGCTTCGCCGGCGCGGATGGAAAAGACCGCTCGCCGACCTGAAAGGAGGTTGAGCTCGCCCGAGATCTGACCGGGCTTATGTACCACGATGATCGTCTCGATGCCGTCAGACAACCGGACAATGTCCAGGTGTCCGGAAACCACCACAAAAAAGCTGGCGTTTCTGGCGCCCGCTTTCACGAGCACCTCGCCGCGCTCTACCTTGCGCAAGTGGCCGTGTGCGGCGACGCGCGCGATCTGCGCCTCGGTAAGCGTCGGAAAAGCCTGATCGCCTGCCGTGTCCGTCGACGGCAGCGCGACCTCGGGATCCGCGGCCGTCGACTGGAGTCCCTGTATCAGCGTCGCATCAGTAGTCGACAAGCGTTACCCATTCCGGATTCGGGATTGATCGGCGGTGGCTGCTGTTGCAACCTGTGAGCTCGACCCGGTCGTGGTCAAGGCCTGGCCACGCGAGGCATGACACTCTTTTTGCATTCGATCTTCCGATTGGCCGACTAGGTGGGCTATCGACCAATCGGTGATCACTGCCCCAGGTATGAGTACGTCTGGCTTTGGGAAGTTGAAAATGCCTCTTCGCCGGGCAATTCCGTGCACGTAAGTCTCTGGGCCTGGGTCCTTTTCGGAACCCTGGTGCTATTGGCTCTTGCCCTCGACCTGGAACTTCTCCACGGAAAGCGCGACGAGCAGCGCCGGCTCACTCTGCGAGCAGCTGCGCTAAGAAACGGCGCCTGGGTCGCTCTGGCACTGCTGTTTGGTCTCGGTGTGCTCGCGGTGTACGGGCGGAGTGCCGCGCTGACCTACGTCACCGCCTATTTGCTCGAGCAGTCCCTCTCGATCGACAATGTCTTCGTTTTCGTGTTGATCTTCTCCGAGCTGCGAATTCCACCGGCCCAGCAGCGGAGCGTATTACTCTGGGGTGTGCTGGGTGCGCTCGTTATGCGCGCTTTGTTGATCGGCGCCGGACTGCTCCTGCTGAACCGGTTCCATTGGGTCGTGTATCCTTTCGCCGCGCTCATCATTTTCGCGGCGTTTCGCCTGGTGTGGGGCAAGCAGAAAGAGCAAGAGCTGGTAGTCGCCGCGTGCTCGATCTGCAACACATGGGTGGCGCGACTCATCCCCATCACTCCGCAGTATCACGGCGGCAGCTTCGTAGTGCGCCAGGCTGACCGTGGTGGGCGGCTCGTTGCTACTCCACTTCTCGTGGCGTTGATCATCGTCGAGACCACCGATATCGTCTTCGCACTCGACTCTGTGCCTGCGGTCCTCGCGATCACACGCGATCCTTTCATTGTCTACACCTCGAACATCTTCGCGATGCTCGGCCTGCGTTCGCTCTACTTTGTTCTGGCGGGAGTCGTCGATCGCTTCCGCTATCTCAGGGTCGGACTCGCTGCGATTCTCATTTTTTTCGGCGCGAGACTCTTACTGGGCGAACTTCTCGAGGTTCCGACAGGAGTGTCACTGGGTGTAATTGCGGCGGGGCTCGCAATCTCTGTGGCTGCGTCGATCAAGTGGCCTGGCCCGAGCACTCATCCTGCCCCGTCCGGTTGAGAATCGTGATCGATCCAATGGAGGAGCGTTACTTCACGAGCTGATCCAGTAGCGAACATCGCGCAGACGCCACGCGGATTCTTCGTGCGCATGAGCGATGTCCAGGCGCGCGCGACCGCGTCGAAGGTGAAAGTAATTGTCCCCTCCGATCCCAACTAACCGTTCAGGCGCGCATCTCCGGATTGCGGGTCGTCGATAAAGTGGGGCTCGCCGGGAATGCGGATTTCACATCGTCGTAAGTCACCTGGTCGATCGCGTGCTGATTCGCCCATTGAAGCGCAAAGTCGGCGACTTCCTCCCAGCCGTCCTGGCCAACAGTGTGGTGGGTGCGATTTGGAAATTCTCTGTAGTCGGTGACTGCGGTCGAGTTGTTGATGTACTTCCGGACATTGGCCCTGTTGACTGAGGCCGGCACCGTATGATCTTTGCCGCCGGCGATGAACAGGAGCGGCGCCCTCGTGCTGTTGGAATAGTCCACCTTGGACGCAGCGCTCGGGTTAAATGGGGAGAGCGCGGCTTCCCAGAGAATGTGCGCGGCACCCGGAATTGCATATCGGTCGTAGACTTTCTTTGATGCGACCGGATCCAACTCGTTCGTGAAGGCGTAGTTGAACTGGTCGGGCGTGAGCGCGATGGCCTTATTGAGCGAGAATGGATTGCCAAGAATCGGGAATGATGATCGGATTTGTGACAACGGGAGATTGAGAACTCCTGCTGTAGCCGCAGCGTCGATGCCGACTCCAGCGGCGCCAAGTCCGCGGTCGAGCAGAACCTGCACGATCAGTCCGCCGAAAGAATGACCCATCAGAATTGGCGGATTCGGGAGCTTGGTGATGATCCGCACGTAATGGTCGATTACGGTCGAGAGCTTCAGGCCTTTGAGCGGCGTCGGATCACGCCGCAATGCCTCCACCTCTCCTTCGAGCCCCGGCCACGATGGCGCCATGACGGTGTACCCCGCCTTCTGGTACCGATCGATCCAGTGTTCCCAGCTTCGCGGAGTGAGCCAAAGCCCGTGAATCAGAATTATGGTCGGCTTGTTGGAGCCACGTCCGTTGGTGCTCATGATGTTCTCCGTTGGGTGATGCCGCGAATTTTATTTCGACGCGCCCATCGCGGCCTGCTCGATGAATCGCGTGAGCCTCTGTAACAATTTTGTCGCCGAGGCTTTCTCAGGTTCAGCGGTATGCGTTTTCTTCTTCGCCAAGATGACGCCAAATCAGATTCAGGCGCGTGCCGCGTTGGGGACGGCTCGCTTGATATCCTGCTGGACCGAGATCATTCTGCTGGCGGCGATGAGGAGAAGCACTCCGCTGAAGATTGCGAATCCTGCAAGCACACCCAGGAGCGTGGCGAGAGTCGCCGCGGGGTTCATGAACGCGAACACCCCTCCGGCAATCGCTACGAGAGCGAACGCCATTGTCCATCCCCAGGAGAGTCCGACGCTACGCTCCTGCCACGCAACGTACGCCGCTATGAGTCCCGTAAACGTGAGCCAGTATGCCGTCCATACGACCGCGAACGTCAGCGAGAGACCGGGGAAGTAATACAGCGCCGCCACGCCGAAGGCGACGCCGACAATTCCGGCGAGCAGCATCACCCACCAGTGCTGCACCATGCCGCGGACACCGAATGAGCGGACGATGTTGACGATTCCGTCGAACAGTGACCACAGCGCAATCACAAGCGCGAGCGCAACCACAGACGTCATCGGCCGCCAGATTATGGCGATACCAACGACCAGGGATAGCAGGCCTCGAAGCAAGAGCGCCCACTTGGTTGTGTTGTAGGCATTCTGGATGTCGGACGCGATCATGACAGCTCCTTTTCTGGTGGCCGCCGGGCGGCGTTAACGTATCGACAACAACCAATACGCTGCCCCGACAATAAATGAAAGTGGTTTTTTGATCGGCCACCTCCCGCCAGCCATCGCGCCTGTAAACAGGTGACTCACTTGGCAATGCTTTGTGCGGTTGTCGTGGTTCGTGCAGTCGTGATGAGTGCCACCGCGCAAATCACGATGGCTGCCGCAACCCCGGTACGAAGCGACAGTTTTTCACCCGCAATCGCCCATCCGAGCAGGACAGCCACGATTGGATTTATGTAGGCGTACGTACCGAGCCGCGCCGGCGAGACTTTGTCCAGCAGCCAGATGTATGACGTGAAGCCGAGCAGCGACCCGAAGGTGATGAGATAGAGAAGGCCGATCGCAGATGCGTTTGAGATGCCATGGATGTCGAAATGGGAAGACTCTCCAGCAAGTGCGCCGACTATCAGCAGCAGCGCGCCGCCACCGAGCATCTCCATGCCCGTGGTGAGCAGCCCCGACTCAGGTAGCTCCGCATCGCGCGACCAGAAGGAGCCGATCGCCCACGACAAGGAGCCGAGTATGAGCACCAACGCGCCAAGAGGACTCACGATTCCATGGCCGCCGATATCGGATGGTCCTACGAGCACGATGATTCCAATGAAGCCGAGGACCAGTCCGACCAGAACAGCACCGCTCGGACGCCGACGCGGCGGCCGGACCCATTCGATGATCACAAGCCAGAATGGAAGAATCGACACGAGGAGCGCGGTGAGGCCCGACGGGACGAACTGTTCCGCCCACACCACCGCTCCATTTCCACCCAGGAGCAGAAAGCCGCCAGCGATGATTGCATTGCGCCAGTGTACGCGCATCGGTCTGGGAGCTCCGCGAGATCGCGCCCACAGGTACAGCATCCCACCCGAAACCAGGAATCGAATTCCGCCCATGAAGAATGGGGGAATCGTCTCGACGGCATAGCGGATCGCGAGATACGTCGATCCCCAGATCACGTAGATAGAAGCGAACGCAGCGATTATCTGCGCGCGCGAAGCGTGGCCGCGTTTATGGTTCAATGCAGTCGATTCAGTCGAGCGACGTAGTGCGGCGATCGCGCTTCTTGGTCGAGTGTCGCTTCTTCGACTCGAGTCGCGCCTCCTTTGCGGCCCTGGTTGGCTTGGTGGCCCTTCGCTTCTTTGGAACGATCAGCGCTTGTCTAACCAGGTCAGCGAGTCGCTCTTCCGCCAGATCGCGGTTCCTGCTCTGGCTCCGCATGTCGCTCGCGACGACCCGGATACTTCCCTCCGTCGTGAGCCTGGAGGCAAGCTTCTGCCTGAGACGAGAGCGTTGTTCCTCGGTCAGCGCGCGGGACCCGACGACGTTCCAGAAAATTTCTACGCGCGACGATGTCTTGTTGACGTGCTGCCCGCCGGCGCCGGAAGCGCGCGACACGCGCACGTCGAGCTCGCGGCGAGGAATCGAAAGGGCATCGTTGACCTGAAGAAGATTCTCGGCGGCTATTGGAGCGGAATCGCTCATCAGCGCCAGCGGAACAGCTTGAGCGCGGCGAAGAACGAGACTACTCCCCAGACGAGTATCACCAGTATTTGGGGACTGACCGCGGCGAACGATGCTCCCTCGAGCATGTTGGCGCGCAGCGCATCATTCACCGCCGTGAGCGGCAGCAACTTGATGAAAGGCTGCACCATGCGCGGGAAGTTCGCCGACGAGAAGAACACACCGGAGAAGATCCACATCGGGAGCATGATGAAGTTCATGATTCCCGATACAGCTTCCGTCGTGCGCGCGCGTGATGCGGTTAGAAGTCCCAAACCGCCAAAGGAGACTGCCGCCAGCACACAGATCAGAAACAGCAGCGCGAGTGAGCCGCGAAGCGGGACCCCGAAAGCCCAGTGTCCGAACCCGACGAGAGTCACGACTTCCAGAATCAGAAAAACGAGGCGCGAGCACAGATACGAAAAGAGATACTGCGCGCGCGACATCGGTGTCGCCATGAAACGCTTGAGCAGCTTCTTGCTGCGCGCTGTGACAATTGAAAACCCGAGTCCCCAGATGCTGCTCCCCATGAGGTTCATGCCGAGCAGGCCGGGAATGAGGAAGTCGATATAGCGCGAGCCGGCCTCGGTTACGTAAGTATCGGTCGCGCGAACCGCATCCACTCTGCCCGCTCCGGTCTGGACCGCGCGGTCAACCATCAGCCGCGCATTTACCGCCTCGCTTCGCCCACGATCATAGACATAGTGGACGCTGTCCTTTGCGGATCCGGGAACGACGAGCAGAGCAACCTTTCCGGTGCGAAGCGCGAGCGCCGCGGCATTGTCGTTGTACGTCGAGACGACGAGCGTGGAATCCCTGGTGAGAGATTGTATTACGGCGGCGCTTGCAGGCGTGCCCGTAACGACACCGACCTGCACCTTGTCCGGCCCGCGCTGCCTGAACGCGATCCCCAATCCCGCTGCGAGAAGAATCGGGAAGACGAAAGTCCAGAAGACTGCCTCAGGCTCGCGTATGAACTCACGGAAGCGAACGAGGGTGAGCTGCACCATCGAGCTTTTCATGAAGCTACGGCGCTGCAGAGGCTTCAGCTCCGCGCGCGCCATCTCGTCAGTGATCGGAAAGGGAATTCGCTCACTCATCGCGCAGAGTCCTTCCCGTAAGCGACACGAATACGTCCTCGAGCGTGGCCGATGTGGTTCGAGGCTCCGGCGGAGGAAGACGCGAGACATCCACGGAATCGATGAGCTCGCGCGGTGTTCCCATCGCGATCACGTGGCCGTGATCCACGATTGCCACCCGGTCGCATAGTCGCTCGGCCTCTTCCATGTAGTGAGTGGTGAGAACGATCGTCTTTCCCTCCGCCTGGAATTGTGAGATCAGATCCCAGAGCTGTCGACGCGCGACCGGATCGAGACCCGTCGTAGGCTCGTCGAGAAACAGGAGCTGTGGATTGCCGACCAGCGCGCACGCGATCGCGAGCCGCTGCTTTTGTCCGCCCGACAACGCGCCGACCCGTGAATCGCGTTTCTCTTCGAGCTCGACCTGGTTGATTACTTCTCCGATATCGCGCGCCTCACGATAAAAGCTCTGAAAGAGAGTCAGCGTCTCATCTACCGTCAGCTTTTCGGAGAGCTGAGTGTCCTGAAGCTGGATTCCGAGCAGCTCCCGCAGATCGCGCGAGTCCGACTCCCAACGCCGGCCAAGCACTTCGACGCTGCCCGAGTCGGCGGCGAGAAGACCTTCGCAGATCTCGATCGTAGTCGTCTTGCCAGCGCCATTGGGGCCGAGGAGGCCGAAGCACTCCCCTGTCTGGACCTGGAGGTCTAGACCATCGACGGCGACGACGTCATCGTAGGCTTTCCGGAGTCCCTGGACTCGGAGGGCCGGCGCGGATTTATCGAAGGGTGTCACTATGGGACGACAAGAAGTGTCACGACCAGAGGGCAATAACCTGTTTGATGGGACTTGAAACTCGGTCTAACCTGTTACCGTAACATGGTATAGCGTTGGCTATAGACCTGGGCACCGTCCCTGCCAACTCTGGGTTTCAAACCCGAAGGAGAAACTATGCAGTCCAAAGCCGTGTTGGTACTGAGCACTGCTTTCGTTTTCGCGTCGGCCTCAATGGTCGATGCACAGATATCCAACGTCACGATGCTGCCTTCGCGATTTTCGTTCGGGGGCGATTTCGCAATCTCGCAGCCTAAGGGCGAGTTCGCGAGCAATGTCCCAAACGGCTACGGGTTCGACCTGACCGGAATGTTCAAAATAGACCCGAAAGGCTACTTCAATATCCGCGCGGATGTGGGTGGTGTTCAGTACGGACGTGAAACACTGCGAGTCAACTTTCCGAATACCGGACGCGTTTCGCTGGATGTGGAAACTGACAACCGTATTGGATTCGGTGCCATCGGTACGCAGCTCCAGATTCCCGACGGTTGGTTCCGTCCCTACGCCAACGCTGCGATAGCGGCAACGTATTTCTGGACCGAGTCGTCGCTCTCGGGAACGGACAACACCGGAACAGCATTCCGCACGACCAACTTCGACGACTGGTCTCATGCGTGGGTGTTCGGCGGCGGGGTGATGATTCCGTTCGGGAAATCGATTGGCGCCCTCAATCTTGGAGCGCGGTATCACTACGGTGCCCACGCCACGTATCTGAGAGAGGGGGATATCACCGACAATCCCGACGGTTCCATCAACATAAACCCGCGCAGCAGCAAGACCGATCTCGTCCTCTGGCAGCTCGGCGTTTCCTTCACCATTCCTCGTCCGACGAGACAGTAGAGAATGCTAACGCTCCTCGCCGCCGTCGTTTTCGCGCAGTCCCAAGTCGCCGTTCAGACCGGCAAGGAGAAACAGGACAGCGTCGCGCGCGCGAAGAGCGATTCAATCGCGGTCCGGAGAGATCAGGTGCGCGATTCGCTCCGTGCGCGGGCGCGAGTCAAGGACTCGGTCAGAAAAGAAATCCGCGTTGCCAAGCAGTTGCCCGTCACGACGGCGGTTCTCGCAAGCGCATTCAAGGATCCCCGTGCCAGAGAGCTTCTGCTTCGCGCGCGCGAAGCACGACTCGCCCAGGACTCGAGTCTCACCGGCTACGATGCGAATGCCTACGAGCGCATGTCCGTGGGAATCGGATTCAAGCGCATCGGACGCGACCGGCTGCTGATGCGGAGCGAGAGAGCGTCGCATGTGATGTGGCAGCGCGGCAACGGCGCGGTCATCGATGTCAAAGGCCAGCGCAGCGCCTTCCCGATGCTCGAGGGAATAGACAACGAAAACGTCGACCTTGGCTCCGACACCGATATACCATACGCTCCGGGGCGTGAAACGCTCTGGATCGCGGGAGATCTCGCCAAGGCGAACGTCAACGAAAACGAGATAATTCATCCGCTCGCCAAGGGTGCGGAGGCGTACTACACCTACCAGTCGGGAGATTCCGTCAGCTTCCAGCTTCCCGGCGGGCAACGCATCGAGCTGCGCGAGCTCCGAATTCGCCCGCGTCAGCCCAAGTGGAACGTCGCGGTCGGCTCGCTCTGGTTCGATGCAGCGACGGGCCACCTCGTGCGCGCGGTTTATCGGATGGCGCAGGAAATGGACATCATGGCCGTCGCCAAGGAAGCGAACGAGGAGGAACACGATCCCGATGACGACATTCCCCGTTGGGTGAAGCCGATGATTACGCCGATGAAGGCGAATGTCAGCGCCATCACGGTCGAGTACGGCCTTCACGAGGGACGCTTCTGGCTTCCGAGATCGCAAACCATCGAAGGCAATGCGCAGGTGAGCTTCATGCGTGTTCCATTCAAGCTCGAGCAGCGCTACACCTACTCGAGTGTGAACGGACCTGAGCCGGTGCCAGACGTAGCAATCGCGGTGATGGACACGGCGACCGATTCCTTATCGCGCGCCGGGCGGAGAGAACGCCGTCGCGACGCGTGCAAGGTAGGAACTGAGCGCGTCCGGAGACAGGTCAGATCAGACGAAAACCTGCGGATTCTGATCAGGACGCCTTGCGACACCGTCGCGCTGGCGCATTCGAGCGAGCTCCCGAAATCCATCTACGATGAAGGCGAAGCGGTGTTCGGAACGGCCGAACGCGATGCGCTGGTGTCCGAGGCGCTTACGCTCGGGGCACAACCCGAGTTTGCTCCGCAGCGGCCTACGGTTTCATGGGGACTGCCTTTCACGCGATTCAATCGCATCGAAGGACTCTCTAGCGCGTTCGCGGTCGAACAGGTGCTCGGCGGCGGGTACTCGACGCACGCGCTGCTGAGGCTTGGAATCGCCGACCTGTCGCCCAATGGAGAGCTATCGGTCGATCGCACCGATGGCCGCCGAAAGATCGGAGTTGGCGCCTATCGCCGACTGGTCGCGTCCAATGACTGGGCCGATCCGCTCGGCTTCAGCAGCTCACTGTCGGCGCTCTTTTTCGGACGTGACGACGGATTCTACTACCGCACGTGGGGTGCGGAGCTCAAGGGTGAGAAGGATTACGGGCTGATCAATACATGGCGCCTGTTCGCAGAACAGCAGTTCGACGCGACGGTGCACACGGAATTCTCGATCGCGCATCCCGGCGGAGTGAGGGGAGATCTCACGAACATCAATGCCGTGAATGGAAAGATTGTCGGACTCGCGGTGGGTCATCACTCCTCCTACGGACTCGATCCCCACGGATTCCGCGCTCTGACGGACATCAAGGTCGAAGGTGCGACGGGCACCTTCGACTATTCGCGCGGCTCTCTGCAGACCACCCTCTCGCACGGCCTCGGGAGCGCGCTCGATGGCGCGCTCACACTCGGGGCCGGTACGTCAGGCGGTCAGCTCCCGATACAAAAGCAATTCTTCCTCGGCGGAGTTCAGACGGTGCGCGGTCAAAAAGCCGGTGCAGCGATTGGGGATTCATTCTGGATGAGCAGCCTGGAGCTCGGCACGCGTTCGACGGGATTCCGCAAGATCGTGTTCGGGGATCTCGGCTGGGCCGGGGATCGCACGAATTTCTCGCATCCTGGCCGTCCGCTTAGCGGGGCCGGTGTCGGCGCTTCGTTTATGGACGGACTGATCCGC
>WNGI01004528.1_pt1 | contig 19472 bp, 17 predicted proteins | sample 5400621 | NCBI WGS metagenome assembly WNGI01 (sample SAMN13153374, study PRJNA577476) | soil metagenome | isolation source: 20 cm soil or saprolite under Garry oak tree replicate 1 | place: USA:California | collected 2016-06-15
TGCCTGCGCGGACCGCTACGACCCGCGCATCATCCTGCTCGACAGCCAGGACCCGCCGTTCGAGCAGGCCGGCGGGGAGATCGGGCCCGACCAGATGTCCTGGCTCGCCGAGGTGCTGGAGAGCGGCTCTGGACCCGCGCTGGTCTTTTGCCACCATCCCCTCGACGAGCAGGACCTCCGCGGCCACCGGTACTTCGCCGTGCAGCCGGACCGCGCGCACGTCCGCAACCGTGAGCGGGTCCGCGGGCTCCTCGAGCGCAGCGGGCGGGTGCTGGCGGTGTTCGCCGGACACCTGCACTGGACACGCGCGGCGGTGATCAACCGGATCCCCTATGTGACACTCGGGTCGCTGGCCGACTGCGCCTACACGGACGGCCGGCCCGCCGGGACGTTCGCGGCCGTCACGATCCGGGGCCGCAGCGTCGAGGTCCGGGTGTCGGGGCTCCAGCCGGAGCAGTTCCACTTCGGGACCGCCTGAGCCGGGCAAGAACGCCCGCGGCGGGACTCCCCTTTCCTATCGGCGAAGGACATACGCCGGTCATCATGCCAACGACCGCCGAGAAGCGGCGCACCTTCCGCCAGCTCCACGAGTCCGGCTGCTTTGTCATCCCCAACCCGTGGGACGCGGGGTCGGCGCGTTACCTGCAGCATCTCGGGTTCAAAGCGCTTGCGACCACGAGCTCCGGCGCCGCGTTCTCGATGGGACTGCCCGATACCGACTGGGCGCTGACCCGCGATCCGATGCTCGCCCACATCCGCGCCATCGTGGAGGCGTCCGACCTCCCGGTGAACGCCGACTTCGAGTCGGGGTACGCGGACGCTCCGGCAGCGCTGGCCGAGAACGTGCGGCTGTGCGTCGAGACCGGCGTGGCGGGGCTGTCGATCGAGGATAGCACCGGAGAGGCGTCGAGGCCGCTCTATGCGTTTGACCTTGCCGTGGCGCGCATCCGCGCCGCCCGCGCCGCCATCGACCGTGCCGGCGGAGATGTGCTGCTGGTCGGCCGGACGGAGGGCTTCATTGCCGGTGTGCCCGACCTCGACGAGGCGATCCGGCGGCTCACCGCGTATGCGTCGGCCGGTGCCGACTGCCTCTACGCCCCCGGCATCCGCACGCGCGAGCAGATCGCGGCCGTCGTGGGCGCCGTCGCCCCGAAGCCGGTCAACCTGCTCATCGGCGGCCCCATCGGGTTGACGGTCAGCGACGCGGCCGGCCTCGGCGTACGCAGGATCAGCGTCGGCGGCGCACTCGCCCGCGCTGCCTGGGGCGGGTTCATTCGCGCGGCGAAGGGTCTCACCGCGGGGACGTTCGACGCCTTCGCGGACGCGGCGTCCGGCGGCGAGCTAAACCGGCTGTTTACCGAGGATGTGAAACGGCGGTCGCGATAAAGAATTCGTCCGGAGTCGCCCGCCTAGGCGCTCACCCGCGGCATCCAGGCCGGCCGGGTGGCTTCGAAGCGCGTGATCTCCCGCTCGTGCTGGAGGGTAAGACCGATCGGGTCGAGCCCGTTGAGCAGGCTGTGCTTCTTGAATGCGTCGATCTCGAACCGATCCCGGCGCCCGAACCCGTCCGTCACGGTCTGGGCCTCGAGGTCCACGGTCAGCTGGTAGCCCTCGCGCGTGCCCGCGGCGTCCATGATCTGCCGGACCCGGTCTTCGGGCAGGACCACCGTCAGCAGACCGTTCTGGGCCGCGTTTTCGGCGAAGATATCCGCGAATGAAGGCGCCACGATCACCTTGAACCCGTAGTCCTGAAGCGCCCACGGGGCGTGCTCCCGGGAGGAGCCGCAGCCAAAGTTCCGGCCGGCGACCAGGATTGTGCCCTCGCGGTACTGGGGCTTGTTCAGGACGAACTCCGGATTGGGCTTCCCATCGGGGAGGAACCGTTTGCTGTAGAAGAGGAACTTCCCGTATCCGGTCCGCTCGATCCGCTTGAGCGTCTGAGCCGGAACAATCAGGTCCGTGTTGACGTCCGGCTGGTCGAACGGAACGACGACGCCCGAGTGCGCCTTGAATGGCTCCACGCCGCTAGACCCTCCACTCCCGGATGTCCACGAAGTGTCCCTCGATCGCCGCCGCCGCCGCCATCGGCGGGCTGACCAGGTGCGTCCGGCCCCCGGGGCCCTGCCGCCCCTCGAAGTTGCGGTTGGAGGTCGACGCGCAACGCTCGCCGGGGCCCAGGATATCCGGATTCATCCCGAGGCACATCGAGCACCCCGCCTCCCGCCACTCGAAGCCGGCGCTCTTGAACACGCGGTCCAACCCCTCGCGCTCCGCGGCCGCCTTGACCTGCTGGGAGCCGGGGACGACCATGGCCCTGACCTTCGAATGCACCCGGCGGCCGGCCACGACACGGGCCGCCGCCCGGAGGTCTTCGAGCCGGGAGTTTGTGCACGAGCCGATGAACACCCGGTCGATGGCGATATCCTGGATCGGCACCCCCGGCCTGAGGGCCATGTATTGCAGCGCGCGCTCGATCGCCTTCCGCGCCTGCGGGTCGGCGTGGGATGCGGGATCGGGCACGCGGCCGGTCACCGGCTCCGACTGCGAAGGATTGGTCCCCCACGTCACATAGGGTTCGAGCGTCGCGGCGTTCATCTGGACGCCCGTGTCGTACGTCGCGCCCGGATCGGTCGGCAGGGTCTTCCAGTAGGCGACCGCCTCGTCCCAGGCTCTTCCGGACGGGGCATACGGCCGGCCTTTCACGTAGGCAAAGGTGGTCTCGTCCGGCGCCACCAGCCCGGCCCGACCGCCGCCTTCGATCGTCATGTTGCAGACCGTGAGCCGGCCTTCCATGGAGAGCCCGCGGATCGTCGACCCGGTGTACTCGATGATGTGGCCGGTCCCACCGCCCACCCCGAAGCGGCGGATCACCCCGAGGATCAGGTCCTTGGGCGTGGTCCCGAGCGGCAGCTCGCCGTCGACCCGGACCTCCATGGTCTTGGGCCGCCGCTGGGGGAGGATCTGGCTCGCCAGCACGTGCTCCACCTCGGAGGTCCCCACGCCGAACGCGACCGCCCCGAGCGCTCCGTGGGTGGCCGTATGGCTGTCCCCGCAGACGATGAGCATGCCGGGCTGGGTCAGCCCGAGTTCCGGGCCGATGATGTGAACGATGCCCTGCCGCTGGCTGAGCAGGCCCTCGAGCCGGATGCCGAACTCCCGGCAGTTCCGCTCCAGGGCCTCGATCTGCACCCTGCTGATCGGATCGGTGATCGGCTCCGTGCGGGGAGTCGTCGGCACGTTGTGGTCGAGTGTGGCAAACGTCAGGTCCGGCCGCCGCACCCGGCGCCCGTGCAGCCGCAGGCCCTCGAAGGCCTGGGGCGACGTCACTTCGTGCACGAGGTGGAGATCGACATAGAGCAGGTCGGGCTCGCCCGCGTGGCTGCGCACGACGTGGGCGTCCCAGATCTTGTCGATCAGGGTCCGCGGCGTCACGGTCCCCCCTTGCTCCCGGAGCCGCTCTTCGGGGCGGCGGCGCCCGAAGAGACACCGGCGCTTCCTGTGCCCGCGCCGTCCTTGGCGCCGCCGGCGCCCTGCGATCCGCCGGCCGACCCAGATCCGCCGATGGTCTGAGTTCCGCCGGCGCCGCCGGACCCCCCGGCGGCCGCCACACGCGCGCGGTCCGCGAGACGGAGCTTCCCGGTCTCGCGGTCTGCGACCTTGCTCGCCCCGTAGCTGTCGGGCTTGGTGATCGCCGCGTAGCCGCTGCCCTGGACCATCCCGACGACCTCCCGGATGATGCGCTTGGTCTCTCCGCGGTCGCCGACGTCGAGGTGGATCTCCACCGCGAGCTCACTGAACCCGTTCTTGGCCAGCTGCGCGCTGACCTGGCTCGCGGTCTCCAGGCTGAGCGAGGTCTCGTAGAGGATGCGCTGGCGGAGGCTCTCGATCTTGCGGTTGCGGAACTTGTGGTAGAAGTATCGGCCGCCGTGGCCCACCCGGTGAATGATTACCGCCGTCACAAAGCAGGTATCGTCGCCCAGGAGCGAGTCGGTGCCGATGATCACGTTGTAGCTCTGCCCGGGCTCCTCGTGCATGTAGTCCACGATGTGCTTGAACATCCGCTCAAAGCTGAGCTTGCCGTGGGTTGGGCTGATGAACTCCATAGACGCTCCTGGCCCTCAGTATACCCAAAGCCCGCGGGGGTGAGCAAGGCATGACCGAGCCCCGCCCGCGGTGCCGGCCCGCCGGGCTATGCGTACGGCGCCTTGGCGAGCTCCTCACCCAGCGCGCGGGCGAGCGGCGCCACCGTGTCTTCGCCGAAGGCGAGCCGCGCCCCCGCGGCCTCGAACAATTGGGGAAGCGGCCGGCTGCCTCCCAGGGCCAGCGCGGACCGGTAGCGCGCCACGGCCTCGCCGGCGTTCGAGCGCGTCGCTGCGAGCCAGATCTGCAGCGCTCCCAATTGGGCGACGCCGTACTCGATGTAGTAGAAGGGCACCAGAAAGATGTGCAGCTGCGAGTGCCAGCGGTAGGCCAGCGCGTCTTCGCACCCCGACCAGTCGAGCCAGCGGTTGAAGCGGCGGTACGTCCTGACCCAGGCGTCCCGGCGCTCCCGCGGGGTGTGATCGGGGTGCGTGTAGAGCCAGTGCTGAAACGCGTCGACGGTCGCGACCCACGGCATCCCTTTGGGCATCAGGATCCCATCGAGCAGGTCGCGGAGGGCGCGCCGGGCGTCTTCGGCGCGGGGATAGATCGTCCCGAGGTAGGGCGCGCTCAAGAGTTCCATGCCCATCGACGCGACCTCGGCGAACTCCAGCGGGGTGTTCCGGTAGGCGAGCAGCGGCTCCTCGCGCGCGGCGATGGCGTGAAACGCGTGGCCGCCCTCGTGCAGCAGCGTCCGGACGTCCTCGGAGGGGGCGACGTTCAGGAAGATGAACGGCCACCGGCGCTCGGCGAGAGTCTGCTGGTACCCGCCGGGCGCCTTCCCCTTCCGCCGTTCCAGGTCGAGCAGTCCCTGCTCGCGCATGAACCGGAAGTGCTCGCCGAATTCGGGGAGCACCATCCGGAACGCCGCCTCGCAGCGATCCAACAGCTCTTCCGTCCGGTCGAACTCGGGCAGCGGCGGCCGGCGCAGCGGATCGGCCTCCAGATCCCACGGCCGGAACGCCTCGACCCCGAGAAGGCGCTGCCGCTCCCGGGCGACCTGGTCCGCCAGCGGCGTGAAATGCGCCTCCACCGCCGCGTGAAATTGGAGACACTCCTCCGGTCCGTAGTCGAACCGCTCGCGCGCGCGGAAGACGTAGTCCCGGTACGAAGCGAAACCGGCGTTTCGGGCCATCCGCATGCGGATCTCGCGCAGCCGGTCGAAGAGGTCCTCGAGCGCGTCCCGGTCCTGCCGCATCCGCTCCGTCGTCAGGGTCCAGGCCTCGCGCCGCACCACCCGGTCGGGATCCTCGAGATACCTGGCCATCTCCTGCAGGGTGTGTTCCCTCCCGCGGTAGACGACCGTCATGGCGCCCGACAGTTTCTGGTACTGCTGCGCCAGCTCGGCTTCCGTGACCTGGAGCGGCAGGTTCTCCTCGCGGTAGAGGGTGACCCGGTTCTCGATCCGTCGATCGAAGAGGCGGTAGTACGGCGGGAGCGCGCGGCGGTGCGGATTCTTCACGTACGCCTCGTCCAGCCGGTGGCTCAACTGCTTCCACCGGGGACTGATCTCCCTGATGAACTGGAGATAAGCCTGCTCCCGCTGCGGATCGTCGGTCTGGGAGGTCATCGCGATGTAGCGGCGGGACCCTTCTTCAGAGACCCACGCGGCGAGCTCGCCGGCGTCCTGGAGGCACCGCTCGAGTCCCTCGGGCGAATCCGGCACCCGCGCGGCCAGCGCGTTGCCGAGCCGTTCGATCTCGTCCCACTGCCCCGCGCTGGCGTCTTTGGGCACGAACCGGCGGGGAAACGGTTTTCGCGGGTCAACGGGCTGCGGCATCGGCGGGCGTCCCGGACTACAGTTCCCGGCGGCCCTCCAGCGCCCGCGCCAGCGTGACCTCGTCGGCGTATTCGAGGTCCCCGCCCACCGGGAGGCCGTGGGCAATGCGGGTCACCTTCACGCCGAGCGGCTTGATCACTTTGGCGAGATAGAGGGCCGTCGCCTCCCCCTCGACGCGGGGGTTGGTGGCCACGATCAGCTCGAGCACCGTCCCTCCTGCCAGACGCCGCAGCAGCTCGGCGATGCGGAGATCGTCGGGGCCGATCCCATCGAGCGGCGAAATCGCTCCCTGCAGCACATGATAGAGCCCCCTGAACTCCCGGGTCCGCTCCATCGCGGCGACGTCGCGGGGATTCTCGACGACACAGATCACCGACTGATCGCGCTTGGCGTCTGTGCAGAGTTCGCACGGATCGGTTTCGGTGATGTTCGCGCAGACGGAGCAGTAGCGGATGCGCCGCTTCGCCTCGAGGATGGCCGACGCCAGCGCCTCCGCATCCTCGGCCGGCATCGAGAGCATATAGAAGGCCAGGCGTTGGGCGGTCTTGGGGCCAACCGTGGGAAGCTTGCTCAGCTCCTCGATCAGGCGGACGAGGGGAGGCGCGAAGGAAAACATCCGGACGTCAGGCGCCCAGGCCGGGGAGTCCTGGAATCTGCATGCCTCCGGTGACGGCCTTCATCCGCTCGGCGGCGCGGTCCCGCGCCTTCCGCAGCGCCTCCCCGGCGGCGGCCAGGATGAGATCCTGCAGCATCGTGACATCGGACGGGTCCACAACGCTGGGGTCGATCGCAATCTCGACGAGATCGCCCTGACCCGTCGCGACGGCCCGGACCACGCCCCCGCCCGAACTGGCCTCGATCCGCTCCCCGGCCAGCTCCGCCTGCACCCGGGCCATCTCCTCCTGCAGTTTCTGCACCTGCTTGACCATCTTCTGCATGTTGAACATGCATCACTCCACTCCCGGTGAGCCGCAAGCGCCGGACGCCGGCTACTCGGGCTGACGGATCTCCTGCACCGGGTTGCCGAACCGGCGCACGGCCTCCTGCACGAGCGCATCGCCCGCCGGGGGGGCCGCCGCAGACGGAACCCCCGGCGCGGTGGCCGCCGGCGGGACGCCCCCCGCCGGAGCGCCCGGCAGGGCCGCAGCCTCCCCCAGCACCGGCCGGAGCCGGAGCGATGTTCCGAGCACCGCACCCAGCAGCTCCTCCACGAGCCGCCGGTTCTTGTCATCGCGAAGGTTCTCCAGGTGGAACTTGTGCCGGACCGCGAGCACGAGATCGTTCCCCTCGACGGCCTGCGGGGCGCTCTCCAACAGGAACGCGTGGACCGAGCGGGTCCGCTGCTTCACGGCATCCATGAGCTGCTCCCACCGGGCGCGGACGAGCTCGATATCGATGCCGGCATGAGGCTGGCCGGGGGACGCGGCCTCGGCGCTCGCGGACGCGGGGAGCGCCGCCTCCACGGCGTCGGCCCCGCCCTGCGGCCCGCGGTCCCGAGGTGCGCGCCTCGGAGGCGGCGCCGCGTCAGGCTTTCGGGGGGCCGGGGGGCGCTCGACATCCGCGGCCTCGCGGCCCTCCGGATGCTCCAGGGCCTCGAGCCGCGCCGCCAGCCCGTCGATCGAGGCGTCCATTTCCGGACGGCTCAGCTTCAACAACGCCATCTCCAGAACGACCCTGGGCTGGGTGGCGAACCGGGCTTCGGCTTCCGCGGCCGTCAGAATCCGGATCTTCTGGAGGATCGCCCCCGGGGCGAGGCGGGCGCTCTGCGCGCGGAGGACCGCCAGCCGGTTCTCGCCGGATTCCACGATGTCCTGGGGGTCCCGGACGACGGCGACCACGAGCAGGTCGCGGAAATGCTCCACCAGGCTGCGCAGGATCTGCCGGACATCCCGTCCCTCCGCGATCACGCGATTGGCGATCTCGAGACACGCGGCCGCGTCGCCGGCAATCACCGCGTCCGTGACCTGCTGGGCCACTTCTTCCTCGATCAGTCCCAGGACCGACAGCACATCGGCTTTGGTGACCCGCCCCTGACAGAACGCGCTGAGCTGATCCAGCACGCTCTCCGCGTCGCGCAGGGCGCCATCGGCGCTTCGGGCGATCAGTTGAAGCGCCTCGTCGTCGACGGTGATGCCTTCGCTGGCGGCGATCGTCCGCAGCCGATCGACAATCGCGGCCTGCGGAATGCGCCGGAAATCGAATCGCTGCGTCCGCGAGGTGATCGTCGCCGGCAGCCGGTGCGGCTCGGTTGTCACCAGGATGAACACGGCGTGCGGGGGCGGCTCTTCCAGCGTCTTCAGCAGCGCGTTCGCCGCCTCCGCGGTCAGCATATGGGCCTCATCGATGATGTACACCTTGTACCGGCCCTCCACCGGAACGAGCTTGACCTTCTCCCGGAGGTCCCGGATCTCATCGATGCCCCGATTGCTCGCGGCATCGATCTCGATCACGTCCAGCGACACCCCGCCGCCGATGGCCCGGCAGGCGGCGCAGACGTTGCACGGCGTCGCGGTCGGACCGCGCTCGCAGTTCAAGGCCTTGGCCAGGATCCGCGCGGTCGTCGTCTTGCCCGTTCCGCGATGCCCGCTGAACAGGTAGGCGTGGACGATGCGGTTCGCCGTGATCGCATTCGCCAGCGTCCGGGTGACGCGATCCTGTCCGATCACGTCCGCAAACGTCTGGGGCCGCCATTTCCGGTAGAAAGAGACATGGGACACAGGGGTCACCTCACGCAGGGCTCGGGTCCTATTCGGCGAACCATTGGGGCACTCCTGGAGGTGTGGACATCGTGGGAGTGTTGGAGACCGTGATGTATCTGCTGCCGGTCGCCGCTGCCGGCCTGGTGTTCTTCGACGCCCGCAAACGGGTGTCGAGACTGGCCACCGCGATGTGGACCCTCGGAACGCTCGCCACGGCGGGGCTGGCGGCGTCCGCGTATCTGCTGGTCCGGCCTCGAGCGGCGTCGTTCTGGGGCCTCGGCGAAGTGGCGGCCCTGCCCGCCTTCTTCGTCCTGGCGCTGGCGCCGTTCACCTTCATGATCGAGAACTTCGCGCACCTGCCGGACGTCCTGTTCTCGCTCAAGGGAGTCCTCGTCCTGACGCTGCTCCAAAATGTCGTGTTCGCCGGCGTTCCCTTGTACGTCGCCCTCGTCAAGTACCGGCAGCCTCCCGCCGGCATCGGCCTCGCGCCCCTCCCGTCAACGCGCACGCTGATGATCGCGGGCATCGCGTCCGCCGCGGCGCTGTTCGGCAACTTCGTCGGGCAAAACCTGACGATCTTCGGCGTGGGGCTGGTGATCGGGCAGAAGGCCGCGTCGGATCTGGTCCTGCGGCAGGAGATCCACCTGCCGATCTTTCGGCTGCTGCAGCAGCTCCACCGGCCTCGCGATGTGGCCATTCTGGCGATCATGGTCGGCCTCATCGTGCCGGTCGGCGAGGAGCTCTTCTTCCGAGGACTGACCTACGGGGCGCTGCGCCGCCTGATGCACCGCCACCTGGCCGTGCTGGCGAGCGCGCTGTTCTTTGCCGCGGCGCATTTCGAACTGGTGGAGCTTCTGCCGATCCTGATCCTCGGAGTCGTCCTGGCCTTCCTCTACGAATACACCGGCTCGCTCGTGCCCTGCATGATCGCGCACGCGGTCAACAATCTGGCCGCCCTGGCCCTCTTCTACCTGACGCTGCCCGCCCACTGACCTCCCGTCGCTCCACCAACTCTCTCGGCCGTGCACCCGCCGTCGACAACACCCTCGAGACGGTCCCCGCGTCGCCGGCTCCGACCAGGTGACCCCGCGGCACACGAGACGCCTTACGTACCGTTGCTTCCTTCCGGACCTGGCGGGGTTGGTAAGATCTCGTTGCGCGGGACCCGGCCCTCCTTGCCGCGTGCGCGGGCCTGGCCCTCAAGGGTGAGGCCTCGGACGGGAGTTCAGCCCCGCTGTAGCGGGTTGCGGGTGACAGGGAACCGCTAGCTCCCCGCCTAGCACGGCCACCTGCAGTATAGCACCTATCGAAGGACCGCGGAAACGTTTAGGGCTTCGTCACCATCAGATACAGCACGATCAGCGGCAGGAGCGTGGCGATGCCGCCCCAGACCGCCCACCGGTTCGACAGGCGGCCGAACTCGGGCGGGAAGGTCCCCGTCCGGCGCCCCTCCTCGCTCGCCGCGACCAGCTGCCGCTGCGTCGGGACCAGGACGATCACCCAGATCAGGACCGTCAGCCAGAAGAAGCCCTGTCCCCATTCCAGCCACCGGAGTCCATGCAGGGGCCAGGGGCGCCGTGCCGCCATGCCGTACCCGCCGATCAGCACCAGCAGCACCCCGGGGAGCGTGAACACCCAATCGGCGAGGGCCACGGTCCGCTGCGCGAACGCCACCGTCGCCGGGTGGCCCGAGCGATCGGCGAGGGTTTTCCAGAGCGCGGTGACGATGATGTTCCCGACCAACAGCACGACCCCGAGGAGGTGGAGGAGCTTGAGCGTCGTGTACATCCGCTCCGCGGCGGCCGCAGCCCCGGTGTGAGGCGTTTAGAACATGAGGATGTGGAACCGCGGCGGCGGCCAGTAGATCACCATGGCTTCGCCGACGATGTTGCGCACAGGGACAAAGCCGAACGCCCGGCTGTCCTCGCTGTTGCCGCGGTTGTCGCCCAGGACGAAGATATCGGACGCCGGGACCACCGCGGGCCCGTAATCCCCCTGCGTATCAACGCGCAGGTAGGGCTCGCGGAGCGGCTGGCTGTTGACGTACACGCGGCCGTCCCGGATCTGGACGGTCTGCCCGCCCACGGCGATGACGCGCTTGATGTAGTTGCGCGAGGCGTCGGTCGGCGGATGGAGCACGACGATCTCCCCGGGGTGGGGCGGCCGGAGGTGCTGGATGAACTTGTTCACCAACACGCGGTCGCGGGGCAGCAGGCTGGGTTCCATAGAGAACTGCTCCACCTGGAACGCCTGGGCGACCGAGACCATGATGAAGTGCGCGAGCAGAAACGCGATCACCAGGGTCTTGCCAAACTCGATGGCGGTCTTGCGGATATCCTTCCAGCTCATCCCGTCCTCGCTTCATCCGGTGGCGGAAATGGGTAAGATCTCCACCCGCCACCGTCCCCTCTGAGCCGATCCGTTCCTAAACGATTCTACCGCAATTTGCAGGTATTTCCGAGGGGCGCCTGCCCCCGGCCGCCGGAGCTTACCGCCCGGCGCCTGGCCCTCTCCATCCCCGTGTCATTACGATGTCAACGCCTGACTTCCCTTACCGATTCCGGACGAAATCGGCCCCCAATCTGATGATTCCAGATCATCCGTTCTGGTGGATCCCTACCGGCAGGGATTCCGGAACGCGCTTGGGGCTTGCGCGATGGCCAGGTACTGGTGAACAGCGGATTGCCAGGTCAACAATCCCACCACCTGATCCTGATCATCGAGCACCGGAGATCCGCTATTCCCAGCCTGGGGTGGGTTGGTGAATTTGATGGTGAACATATCTGTTCCGTGTTCGTGGAAGAACTCGTCGACCTGTCCTTTCGCCGTCCACTTGTACATGATGGGAGAGATATCCCCAAAGCCGATGACCCGGACATGGCCGTGCGGGTTCCCGCCAATTTTCAGGAACGGGAAATCGGGGTTGGGACCGGTATGGGCGGTCGCGATCACAGACCAGGTGCCGCTGATCTCCCTCCCCCGCTCCTTGAATGGCATGGTGGACGGCGTCAGCATGATCTCGGCGACGTCTCTGGAGAGGTCGACTCCTGAGTTCGGAGCAGGTTTCGTGGGATCATGAAGGAGCCGGCTCGCGCAGACCACCGCCGCGTCAAAAAACTCCTTTCCCACAATGGCGAGCAATCGGGAATGTTCAAGATCATGCACGGCTCGATACACCAGATGGCTGACGGTGAGCGCCGTTCCGTCTGACTTGATGAAGAACCCCGTTCCAGACTCCTGCAGGCGGTAGTTCCTATTATCCTGAGCGGAGAACACTTCTATCTGAAAGACGGCATCCGCGGGATCAGGGAACTGTCCGCGTGCTACAGAGGTGGGCACCAACAACAGAAGGGCGATTGAGACCCACGCCACCCCTGTCATCTCATCCGCCCCCCCCGGCTGAATGAGTCAGTGTGGCGGAGGGGGTGGGATTTGAACCCACGAGGCGGTTGCCCGCCTACACGCTCTCCAGGCGTGCCGGATCGGCCACTCTCGCACCCCTCCGAGCGAAATCAATTATAGCATAGGGCCTAGCGGCCGAACTCAGCGTTCACGTCGCCGCTCCCGCCGTTGTTGCCGAGGGCAAACCCGACCTTGAGGGGATTGTCGGTCGGGAGGTTGGGCACGTTCGCCCCCTTGATGCTGAAGAAGTACCCGTTGTCGCCGGTCGGCGCCAGGTTCGCTTCGAGGGCAACGCCTTTGATGGTCCCCACGAAGGCGTACATCCCCTGCCCGGTCTGGGCAAAGGATCCGGCTGGGATCGTCGCCAGGAACGCGCCCAGTTCTATCGTCACAGGCTGCGTCTCGAGTGAGAGCGAGCCTCCCGGACTGGGAAGAGCGCCCCGGCGACGTGGTTCCCGAGTAGGACTGGGTGATCCGGTTCCCGCCTGCGTCGGAGGCTTTGACGTAGACGGTGAAGTCCCCGCCGTCCGTGCCGACAACCTCGAGGGTATATTGACCTGCCAATTGATTCGCCACATCCAAGGCCTTCAGGGGCGGTGGATCGGGAGCCGATGGATTATGTTCGGCCCTAATGGTGGTCTTGGAGTAATTGGACACCGGGATCTCCTGGAGCGAGGTGTTGTGGACCGGGTCGTAGCCGGTCCGGCGCCCCTGAGGATCCGTCAGGATGAGCTCTACCGGGCCATTCGTGTACACTCCTAGGGCTCTTGGAGTGCTGCGGACTTGGGGCGCCGTGGCTTTGGCGGTGGAGCGGACGGCGACAGGTTTCACGTCCTTGTATTGCGCCCACAGGAACGCATGCGGCCGCTCCGACCCTCGCGGCCGAGCATCGCCAACGATGATCCCGCTCGGATCGACCCCGAACGCGTTGGATTCCTCAAAACCCGGGGGAAGAAACGCATGCAAGTCCACAGCGCTGGAGGCGCTGCCGCGCCACACAAGCGCGTGGTGATGGTGTCCGGTGGCCGCCCCGGCGGCCCACCCCGCCTGACGGCCGCCGGAGATGCCGAGAGCCTGAGAAGAGTCGAAGCCGGAGGGGTGGAGGTCCACCACACTCGCGGCGCTGCCGCGCCACAACAGCGCGTGAATCTGTCCCTTGGTGGCCGGGCCGGAGCCCCACCCCGCCTGCTGATCGCCGGAGATGCCAAGGGCCTCGGAGGAGTCAAATCCGCCGGGGCGGAGATCCGCAAAGTTTGCCGCGCTGCCCTTCCATACCAATGCGTGGTGGTTTCCCCCGGTGGCCGGACCGGACCCCCACCCCACCTCCTGATCACCGGAGATGCCGAGGGCCTCGGAGGAGTCAAATCCGCCCGGGTGGAGGTCCACCACGCTCGCCGCGCTCCCTTTCCATAATAGTGCGTGGTGGTGGCCTCCTGCGGCCGGACCGGAACCCCAGCCTACCTGCTGTCCGCCGAGGATTCCGAGGGCTGCGCTGTTGGCAAACGCACCAGGGTGCAGGTCTACAGCGCTCGCCGCGCTGCCGCTCCACAACAGCGCGTGGTCATGGCCCCAGGTGGCGAGGCCTGAGCCCCACCCCACCTGCTGCCCCCCGGAGATGCCGACCGCTTGGGTATCGAGGAACCAGTCGGGGGTGAGATCCACCACGCCGGCCGCGTGGCCGCGCCACAAGAGCGCGTGCGTGTGGCCCCAGGTGGCCTGACCGGAACCGTCCCCCACCTGCTGTCCACCGGCGATGCCGTACGCTCCGGAGTCGGTAAACCCGCGGGGAAGGAGGTCGACCGCGATGAACGAGGGTGTCCCGGGCTGACTCTCGGTGCTGCTTTGACCCCAGGCCAAGTCGCCGCTGGGGGTCGCGAGTGCAATCGCGACCCCCAGCAGCAGGGCCCTGCCGATCTTGCCCGAGGCCAGAAAACGCGATGTGTGGTCTGTCATCGCTCTAAACCTGAAAATGCCCACGCCCGAGCAAGCGTAGACCATCGGGCCGCCAGCCTGGTGATCGGTCAGGATGGCCGGCAACGCCGGAGGCCCGGGACAGAGCCCGGGCCTCCGCGGAGCCACCTATCGCGTTGCGTTACTTGGCGCGCGACGCCGCGAGCAGCACCGCCCGCTTCGTGTACACCGAGGCGAGATGCGCGCGGAATTGCCCCGAAGCGTAGAGGTCCCCCTGGGGGTCAACGCCCTCCGCCGCATGGGCGGCGGCCTTCGCCGCGGTCGCTTCGTCCAGAGACTGCCCGATGAGCGCCTTCTCAACCGCCGTGGCCCGGTAGGGTTTCCCGGCCACGCCGGTGACGCCGATGGCCGCGCTCTGGCACTTCCCGCCGCTCATGGTAACCACCGCCGCGACACCGACCACCGCATAGCCGCTCGCCGGGTGGGGATGCTTCTGGTAGGCCGCGCCGGTGCCGCGGGCCAGCACCGGGACGCGCACTTCGGTGATGATCTCCGTGGGCTTCAGTGCCGTGGTGAGCATCTCCACGAAGAACTCGCCCGCCGGGATCGTCCGGGTGCCCTTAGGACCGATCGCCACGATCTCCGCGCCCAGGGCCAGCAGGGCCGCCGGATAGTCCGCGGCGGGGTCGGCGTGCGCCGCGCTGCCGCCGATCGTCCCGCGGTTCCGCACCTGCATGTCGCCGATGACCGCGGCGGTTTCGGCGAGCAGCGGACACTTCTCCTTGAGCACCGCATCGCGCTCGATCGCATCGTGGGTGGTGAGCGCGCCGATGGCGACCTTCTGCCCGTCGGCCTTAATCCCGCTCAGCCCGCTGATCCGGCCGATGTCGACGATCACCTTGGGCTGCGCGAGCCGGAGCTTCATGATCGGCAGCAGGCTGTGCCCGCCGGCGAGGATCTTGGCGTCGTCCCCGTGCTTCTCCAGCAGACCGATCGCTTCTTTGACCGACTGAGGAGAGAAGTACTCAAAGGCTGCAGGAATCATCGTGCTTTCACCTCCCGGCGCTGGCCGTGAATGGCATTCCAAATTCGCTCCGGTGTCAGCGGCATGTCCAAGTGCGTGATGCCGTAGGACCGCAGGGCGTCCACCACCGCATTGACCACAGCCGGCGTGCTGGCGATCGTGCCGGTTTCGCCCACGCCCTTGACGCCGAGCGGATTGTGGGGGGACGGCGTTTCCGTCCGTCCGGTCTCGAAGGTGGGAAACATATGCGCCTTGGGCACGGCGTAATCCGCCATGGTGCCGGTAATCAGCTGCCCATCGGGACTATACGCCGCACCCTCGTACAGCGCCTGCGCGATACCCTGAACGAGCCCCCCGTGCACCTGACCGTCGACGATCAGGGGGTTGATGACCCGGCCGCAGTCGTCGACGGCGACGTACCGCTTGAGCGCCACCTGTCCCGTCTCCGCGTCCACCTCCACGACGGCGACGTGCGAGCCGAAGGGGAACGTGAAGTTCGTGGGATCGTAGAACGCGGAGGCCTCCAGCGCCGGTTCGACCCCCGGCGGGAGGTTCCACGCCAGGTACGCCTGCAGCGTGACCTCCTGGATGGTCTTGGCCTTATCGGGGCTGCCGCGGACGTAGAACCGGCCCTGGTCGAACACGATGTCCTTCTCCGCGGCCTCGAGCAGGTGCGCGGCGATCTTCGCGGCCTTCTCCCGCACCCGGCGGGCGGCCAGCACGATCGCGGCGCCGCCGACCACGGTCGTGCGGCTGCCGTAGGTCCCCCACCCCATCGGCCCGGCGGCCGTGTCGCCGTGCACGACCTCGATATCGTCAATGGGAAGCCCCAGTTCGTCGGCCACGACCTGGGCGAACGTGGTCTCCTCACCCTGCCCGTGCGGCGACGTCCCGGTGAAGACGGTCGCTTTGGCGGTCGGGTGCAGCCGCACCACGGCGCTCTCCCACAGTCCGCCCTGGAAGCCGGTCGAGCCGACCACGGACGACGGCCCCAGCCCGCAGATCTCCACGTAGGTGCTGAGCCCGATGCCGAGCAGCTTGCCGTTCCGCGGGCCGCGCTTCTGCTCCTCACGGAGGCGCCGGTAGTCCACCGCGGCGAGCGCCTTGTCGAGGGCCGGGCCGTAGTTCCCGCTGTCGTAGGCCAGCCCCTCGGCGGACGTGTACGGAAACTTGTCGGGCGGGATGAAGTTCTTGCGGCGAACGTCGGCGGGATCCAATTTGAGGTTCGCCGCCACCAGGTCGACGATCCGCTCGATGAGGTACGTCGCCTCCGGCCGCCCCGCCCCACGATACGCATCGACGGGGGTGGTGTTGGTGAACACGCCGTAGACCACGTAGTCGAGGTTGGGAATCGTATAGCAGCCCGTCAGCATCAGGCCGTGGAGGATCGTCGGGATCCCCGGCCCGGCGGTGGAGAGGTAGGCGCCGAGGTTGGCCCAGGTCTTCCCGCGCAGGGCCGTGATCGTGCCGTCGCGGCGCGCCGCCACCTCGAGATCCGTGATGTGGTCGCGCCCGTGGATCGTGGCCAGGTAGTTCTCCCGGCGGTCCTCGGTCCACTTCACCGGCCGCCCGGTCTTTCGCGCGCAGAACACGACGATGGCCTCGTCGGCGTAGAATGGGATCTTGCTCCCGAACCCCCCGCCCACCTCGGGCGCCACGATCCGGATCTTGTGCTCGGGCAGCCCCGTCACCACGGACATCAGGAACCGGGCGATGTGGGGGTTCTGCGTCGTGTACCAGACGGTGAGGTCGCCGGAGCCGCTGTTGTACCGGGCGACGACCGACCGGGTCTCCATCGCGTTGGGGATCAGCCGCTGATTGAGGAAGCGCTGCGCGATCACGACGCCATCGCGCGCGGCTTCCTTGAACGCCGCGGCCGTCGCCTCGCCGCTGCCGAGGGCCCACTTGAAGGCCAGGTTGTTGGGGACGTCGGCGTGCAGCAGAGGAGCGCCCGCGGCCATCGCCTGCTGCTGGTCGACCACCGCCGGCAGGACCTCGTAGTCGACCCGGACCTGTGCGGCGGCGTCGCGCGCCGTGTAGCGGTCCTCCGCGACCACGACGGCGACCCCATCCCCCACGTAGCGGACGGTGTCAACGGCCAGCGCCGGATGGGGCGGCGTCTTGAGGTCGGCGTTGGGGATGAGCCATGCGGTCGGGATCGGGTTGATCACCCCCTGGAGGTCTTTGCCGGTAAAGACGGCCACCACTCCCGGCTGCCGCCGCGCCGCCTCGACGTCGATCCGCTTGATCCTGGCGTGGGCATGCGGACTTCGGACGATCTCCGCGTACGCGAGCCCGGAGATCTGCAGGTCGTCGGTGTAGGTGGCCCGCCCCGTGATCAGGCGGGGATCTTCACGCCGCTTGATCTTCGCGCCGAACAACTTGCTGACGGCCATCGGCTCCCCCTCCCCTCACCTCGGCGTGGCCCGCCCGGCCGCGCCCCGCATCTTGCGGGCCGCGTGCTGGATGGAGTTGACGATGTGCTGGTAGCCGGTGCACCGGCACAGGTTGCCCTCGATGCCCATGCGGATCTGCTCTTCGGTGGGGTCGGGATTGCGCTGGAGCAGGTCGACGGCGGTCAACATCATGCCGGGCGTGCAGAACCCGCACTGCAGCCCGTGCTCCTCCCAGAACCCTTCCTGAATCGGATGGAGCTTGCCGTTCGTCGCCAGGCCTTCGACGGTCTGGATCGAGGCGCCGTCGGCCTGAACCGCCAGCAGCGTACAGGACTTGACCGCCCTGCCGCCGATGAGGATCGTACAGGCCCCGCAGTTGCTGGTGTCGCAGCCGACGTGGGTGCCGGTCAGCCCCAACACGTCCCGGATGTAATGCACGAGCAGGAGCCGCGGTTCGACCTCGTGCGCGTAGGCCTTCCCGTTCACCGTCACCTTGACAGCCCGCTTCACCGTTCCGTCCCCCTCTCCTCTCGCGCCGCCCCACAAGACCGGGCGCCGGCCGCCGGTCTCGCGGCGGACGGCGCCTGCGTCAAACCCTATCGCCTTCTATTCTTGTCTCTCACCGAAATCATCTGCCCGGTCGAACATTCATTCTTGGGGCGGGCTGCAGCATACTCACCCGGTTGCCTTCCGTGTCGAAAAACGATACATATAACCCCACGCCGGGGATCTCGTCTGGTTCGCCAGGCTTTTGACCGCCGATCACCTTTCCGCCCGCCTCTTCAACTTTCTTCATATGCGCCCGAATGTCATCTACCGCGATCACCACCGAAGGGTATTGCGAGGGTTTCGTCTTCTTGAAAAACCCTCCGTTGATGATGCCGGGCTTCTTCGGGCCGTTTTCGTCAGATTCGGTTGTCGTCACAATCACATACTCGCCCATTTCCGCGCCCAACTGTTTGGTCTGCCACCCGAATGCACGTGTGTAGAAATTGGACATGCGCTTTTGGTTTTCCGCGGGCATTTCGAAGTGGACGACCGGATTCATTTTCATATTTCTGCCTCCTGATATCTTCCTGATCAATGAACTCTGGTGGGTTGAGGCTGCGGTAGTTGGGCCGGCGTCGTGTGCGTCGTGCGAGTGCATTATAGCGAGCCGCCTCGCAGCGAAGCAAGGGTTTGTTACGGCCGGCCGGAATACCGTGCTAGCATGGGCTCGCCGGGCGCGCCGCAGCCGGTCGAGGCGCGCGGCTCGCACAGCCCGCCCGTGCGCGTCGGGAGAGCGTGGTGAGGGGGGCAGATACGCATGACGCGGCGGGCAGTCCGCACCGATCGTGTGTTTGCCCCAACCGGCGCCGCTCGTCTGATCACCCCGCTCACATAGGGGGCCCAACGCCGGGCGAGCGGCCCAACGGAGCATGGGGCCGGGCCCTGATGTCGGACCCGCGGGTACGCGGGCGCGGATCGTTTGATAAGGCTCGAATCCTTCGTCGGAAGGATCGCCCCGAGCGCGAAATTCTCCCATACTTCATAATTGGAGCTTCAGGTGGGGAGGACATGTCATGAAAACGCTCTTGCCTGCTGTCACGGCATTGGTGATCGCGTCCGCCTCCTCCACGGCCCTGGCGGCCGTGACGGGATTGACAGGTGGCGGCCAGCCCTTCGACAACATGCAGCCTTCTCTTGCCGTGACCCAGGTCACGCCTCTTGCCGGCATTTACCCGAGCAGCGTGAGCGGCTTCCCCTCAGGCGACACGCTCGGTTTTATCTATGATTTCGCCGGCAATTTCGCGCCGGGCACCAGCCTTCCAGCGCTGGGGCAACTGCAAACCATAAGTCAAAACACGGCGCTCTTTAGCCTGATCGGAACAACCTATGGCGGCAATGGACAAACCAACTTCGCGCTGCCCAACCTTCAAGGCACCGCAACAACGGGAGTCAGTGCGGAGTCAGTCCTCGGCCTGGGGACCGGAACCCCTGTGGTCAGCCTCACCACGGCGCAGATTCCTCCGCACGATCACACACTGCCCGGGGGCGGGGTCACGGGGACGACCGGCGGAGGCCTGCCCTTCAGCAACGAGCAACCATCGATGACACTCCAACCCCTCATCGCCACCGCG
>WNGI01001515.1_pt1 | contig 19459 bp, 16 predicted proteins | sample 5400621 | NCBI WGS metagenome assembly WNGI01 (sample SAMN13153374, study PRJNA577476) | soil metagenome | isolation source: 20 cm soil or saprolite under Garry oak tree replicate 1 | place: USA:California | collected 2016-06-15
CAGCCGGGCCAGAAGTGCAGATCCTTCACGAATGTGCCGTGCGGGATCATGACCGTGGGTTGGTCGTCGTCCCCGAACAGACGCGGCGGAGGGTCGTAGACGCCTACCACGTCGTACGGCAATCCGCCGATCTTGATGCGCCGGTTCATCGGGTCGCGCTGGCCGAACAGATTCTCCGCCAGCTTGTTGTTGATCACGGCCACGTGCGCGTTCGACGCATCCTCGAGATACGTGAACGACCGGCCCGGACTGATATGACCGCCCTCGATCTTGGGCCAGTCGGCATTGCGCCCGCGGATGCCGATGGACGCCAACCGGTGGCCTTCGAATTCGATGTCTGCCGAGGTCCACTCGTCCACGACGACGAAGGCGACGCTGGTCAACTGCGTCAGCTGGTCGGCTTCTTGCATGGTGATCGCAGGCCGCCGGCGCCAGGGCTGGGGATCCTCGGGATCCTGATCGTTCTGGCCGCCCCAGTACCGCCCGACCCAGAACGTCTTGGGTCCGAGCGAGGCCAGCATGTCGGAAATCCCCTTGTTGAACCCGCTGATCAGTGCGCCGATCACCATCACGACGGTCACGCCGATGGCGACGCCGAGAATGGTGAGTGACGCGCGCATCTTGTGCGCGCGGAGCGACGTGAGCGCGATGCCGACGCCTTCGAAGATGGGCGTCATGGGTTACTCCTGTCGCAGCGCGGTGATCGGGTCGAGCCGCGCGGCTCGCGTGGCGGGATAGACGCCGGCCACCACACCGACGCCGGCCCCCATGATGACGCCGGCGATCACCGAGCTGGGCGAGATGCTGGCCGGTAACGGAGAAAGCGCATTGATGAGCACGGTCAGTCCGATCCCCGCCACGATCCCGAAGGCGGCACCGACGGTCGCGATCGCGGTCGATTCAGCGAGGAATTGTTGCAGCACGTCGCGGCGGCGTGCGCCGAGCGATTTGCGCAGCCCGATTTCCCGCGTCCGCTCGGCGACGGCCATCAGCATGATGTTCATGATCACGATGCCGCCGATCACCAGCGATACGATGACGATGCCAGGCATGACGATCATGATGATGCGGCTGATGCCGGCCCAGAAGCGTTGCACGCCTTCCGATGTATCGAGCACGAAGTTGTTGTCCTGCTGCGGTCGCAGGTGGCGGCGGCTGCGCATGATCCCCTCCGCTTCCGCCATCGCCTCACGCATCTCCCCTTCGGAATTCGCCTTGACGAGAAACGCGTCCACGATGCCCGGCGGATTCACGAGATTCTGCGCCGGCGAGAGCGCGGGCACCACGACGAACCGGTCGAGCGGGAATCCCATCAGGCTGCCCTGATGCTCCACCACGCCGATGACGCGGTAGGGGATGCCGCCGATGCGCACGTTGCGGCCGATGGGTGGCCGGTCGGTGAACAGCCGTTTGGCAACCGCTTCGCCCAGGACCGCGACGGGAGTGCCGGAGCGGTTTTCCTCCCCCGTGAATGCCCGTCCCGTGGCGATGCGGAGGTTCTTGATGTCGAAATAGCGCTCGCTCGCGGTCGTGAGCTCGATGTCCCGGGCCTCCTTATTACCAAACGACACGGTGACGTTGTCGCTCGACTGCCACGCCGTGATCACCGGCACGGTGAGCGCGGCCTCCACGGCGTCCGCATCGCTGAACCGGATGCGGGGACGCCGTTGCCAGGCCCGCCAGACCGAGTCCGGCACGTTGGGCGTGAAGATGGGCCGGCGCCGCAGCTGAAACGTGTTCACGCCGAAAATCGTCTGCGCGAACTTCTCGGTCATGTAGCGATTGACGCCGTTGGCAATCGAGCACGAGCCGATCAGCGACGACACGCCGACGAAGACGCCGAGCAGCGAAAAGCCGCTCTTCAGCTTCTGCGCCCGAATCGTCTGGATCGCGAGATGGAAGGCCTCGAACGCCCGCACTCAGGCCGCCTGGCGCTGATCCGTGGCGACGAGTCCATCGTGCAGCGTGATGACGCGCGCCGCGTTCGCCGCGATGTCGTGTTCGTGGGTGACCATCACGACCGTCTGTCCCTGGCGGTGCAGCTCCGCGAACACGCCCATGATCTCGGTGCTGGTCGTCGAGTCGAGGTTTCCCGTCGGCTCGTCGGCCAGCAGGATGGACGGCTCGTTCACCAGCGCGCGTGCGATGGCGACGCGCTGGCGCTGGCCGCCCGACAGCTCGTTCGGGCGGTGATCCATGCGGTCGCCGAGGCCAACACGCTGCAGCGCCTGCGCCGCGCGCTCACGCCGCTGGTGGGCGGAGATGCCGGCGTAAATCAGCGGCAGCTCGACGTTGTGCAGCGCATCGGCGCGTGGCAGCAGGTTGAATGTCTGGAACACGAAGCCGATTTCCTTGTTGCGAATGCGGGCCAGCTCGTCGTCCGCGAGGTCGCTGACCTTCTGGCCGTTCAACCAATACTCGCCGCTCGTGGGCGTGTCGAGACACCCGACGAGATTCATGAGCGTCGATTTGCCGGACCCTGACGGTCCCATGACAGCCACGTACTCGTTCTGGCGGATTTGCACGCTGACGCCGCGCAACGCGCGCACCAGCTCCGATCCCATGTCGTACTCGCGCGTCAACTTGTGCGTCAGGATGATGACGTCGGGCAGCGGCGTGTCGCCCGTGCGAAACTGCTGGACGGTGCTCACGAGCGCTTCCGATTCGCCGTGTCGCTGGACTCCTTGCTGGGACGTACTCGCGCACCTTCCTTCAAGTCGCGGACCGCCTGGTACGGGCCAGCCACGATCGTATCGCCCTGGCGGACGCCCTCCACGACCTCGAAATGCTCTTCGCCGGCGATGCCGACCTTCACCGGCCGGAACGTCGCGATGCCGTTGTGGACGACGAAGACGCCCTCCGATTCCTTCTTTCTTCCTTGCGACCCGGCGCGCTTGCTGGTGTCCGGCGTCGCGGCCTCGGCCCGCGGCGGTCCGCCGGAGGCGGCCGTCTTCTGCTCCGTCGAGATGGGCGTGTTCTCGCGCACCGTGAGCGCGATGATCGGGATCGCCAACGCTTCCTTGCGCGTGTCGGTTACGATCCGGGCGGTGGCGGAGAGATCGGGACGCACCGCGGCCGGGGGATTGGCGAGCGTGATCTCGACCTGATAGTCGACCGCGCGGTCGTTCTGCCCGGTCGCCGCGGACGCCGCATTCAGGATGGCGCTGTTGGAGACCTTGGTGACGCGCCCGACAAACGTGGTGTCGGGGAATGCATCGATCGTGACTTCCACGGAATCCCCGAGCTGCACCCGCACGACATCCGTCTCATCGACCTGCACCGTCGTCTGAATCACGGACAGGTCGGAGACGGTGAGCAACAGACCGGTCTCGCGCGAGAACGTTCCCGGCACCGCGACTTCGCCTTCCTCGACGGCGAGGCGCGTAACGCGGCCGTCCATCGGGGCGATAAGGTGCGTCTTGGCCAGCTGATCGCGCGCCTCCTGCAGGCCGGCGCGCGCCTGCTCGACCAGGTGCTGCGAGGCCGTCAGGTTCGCATCGGCGATGTCGAATGCAGTTTGCGCCTGCTCGAGCTGCTCCTGGGATATCAGGTTGGGATTCTGCTCCCGCAGCTCCTTGGTGCGCTGCAGCGCCCGCTGCGACTGATCGCGCGTCGCGCGCGCCTGCACCGCCTGGGCTTCGGCCGATGACATCCCCGCGGTGGCCCGCTGCATGTTGGCCTGATAGATCGTCGGATCGATCTGCAGCAGGAATTGTCCCTTTTGGACGAGATCGCCCTCGCGGACGGCAATGCGCGTAATCCGGCCGGTGATGTCGGCGCTGATGTCGACCTTCTTCTTCGGCTGGATCTTGCCGCTGGCGGTGACGGCGGCGACGAGATCGCGGCGACCAACGGTCTCGAAGCGCACCTCGACGCCTTTTTCCCGCTTCGCGCTGGCGCTGACCATGATCAGGACCACGACCAGTACCCCGATCCCCCCGCCGAGCAGCACTTTGTTTCGCTTGGACATGTCGAACTCGATCCTCTCGGGTTAACGCAAGCTACGGCCGACCGCCGCCTCGAGCGCGGCCACGGCCTTGTGATAATCGTACGTCGCGTTCACATAATCGCTCTCGGCACGCAGGGCCTGAACCTGGGCGTCCAACAGCTCGAAGAACGTCCCCGAACCTACGCGGTAGCGCTCCGTGGCGAGCTGCAGCTGCTCCCGCCCGGCCGTGCGGTTGGTATCCTGTATGCCGACGCTCTGATACGCGGCCTGCAGGGTGAGGTAGGCCTGGCTCACGTCGGTGTGCACACCCAGCGCGCGCGCCCGCACCGATTCTTCGAGGTCGTTGTGATCCGCCCGCGCCTGCGATACGCGCAGTTCCTGCCCGAAATTCGTGAAGATCGGCAGACTGACGGTCAGGCGTGCCTGGAATGGCTGTTGTGTAAACTGGAACGGGAAGGCCGAGTTCGCGTCCCGCAGCGCCTTCTCATCGACCACCGGATTCCACAAGTACTGCCCGCAGCCCGCCGCCGACAACCCCGCACCTGCGCGAACCGAGTCGTTGGACAGGCAACGTCCGTACTGGATGTTGGCGGTGTTCTGCGCGCCGGTGATCAACGGATCGACGTTCGTGAACTGCTGCGTAAAGCCGGACCATCCGGCCGATAGGGCCACGACGGGACCCCAGGCCGACGCCGTCGACCGAACATTCCACGCGGCGGCGTCCTCTCGTGCCCGCAACGCCTTGAGGACGGGGTTCTGCTGTTCAGCCATCGTCAACAGCTCCTTCAGCTGCCATGGCGGGGCGTGCACGGTGAACGTATCGGTGAGCTGCACCTCCGTGATGTCGAGCGGTGGCGTGACACCCATCTGCTCGAACAACCGGAGCTTCTCGACGCTCACCACGGTCTCGGCCCGCAGCACTGCCACCTGAGCCTGACCGCGTGCCACCTGCGCCTGCCGCACGTCGATGAGCGTGGCCTGACCGACGCCGTATCGTGCGTTGGCAAGCTTGAGGAATTCTTCGTTGCGTTGGAGCGTCTTGTGCGCCAGGTCCGCCTGGGCGATTGCCTGAAGCACCGTGAGGTACTGTTGGGTTATGCCGGTGATGAGAACATTCTCGGCGCCAGCGATATCCTGATCTGTCGCACGCTGTTGGGCCTTTGCCAACCCCGGTTGCGACAACGTCGCGCCGGAAAGCTCATACGAGAGACCCAGCTCATAAAAGGAAGCGACGGTCGAACCCGATTGGGAGAAACTTTGTGCCAGGAATGTTTGCGAGCCTGGACCGCTGTAGGTCATCCCGCCCGATGCGCGGACGTTGGGAATCAACAGGCTGGAATAGGCGTTGCGCACGCCCCACGCCGCCGGGCCCCTGTTGTTCTCGGCGCGCCGATAGAGAGGATTGTTTTCCCGGGCGACCGCAATGGCATCGGCGAGGGAAAGCGCCGCCCTCGGCTGGCGGATCGTCGCGGTGGCGGGGGGGGGTGGCGCTGTGGGCTGTTGTGCTCCAACGGCAATGGGGGTGGCGTTGGCCGCTAGTAGGCCCGCCACGATCATCACGTGTTTCATGGTCGTCCTTGCAAGGATATGTCGTGAGGTCGGACCCCCTTACGCGCGAGTCCTAAACGGGGTTTCGGCCTGCGACGGAACCTAGTTCGGGGAACCGCAGCAGCAAGGTCAGCCGCCTGCAACACGCTCCGCAATGAGGCGTCGGGAGGGTACTTCGACCTTCATGAGGCGGCCTGCGGTATCCAGCCACAGCTCGACGGTCTCGCCCGACTCACGCGTCAGGGTGATGTGGCGGAGACGCGCCGGGTCGCGGTTCAGCGTGGTGGGGCTGACTCCCTGGTCCTGCACCTGGACGATCTCGCGTTTGAGTGCGCGCGGCAGAATGGCCGTCAGCTCGGTCGCTTGGGACGACGCGATCCAGCCGGCGAACAGATAGAGGGCGAAGACCGAATCATCCAGGACGACCGTGCGCTTTCCCGTGGAGAACTCACGGGCCCGTTCCGCGTCCTTCGCGACGGACCGGACGGTGAAGCGACCCCGACCCAGTTGTCCGAGGATGCGAGACGGCTGGCGCGGATCGGCAACGTCGTACTGGAGCGTGACCGGCATCGTGTCATCGTTCACTTCGAGAATGGGGGACAGCACGATCACGGGCCGCGCTCGATCGTACCGGATCGTGGTTGCGAGGCTCCAGCCGGGAGTACCACCTGACAGACGTCCACGGCTGATCCGGAACGACTCGCGGGCCACCTCGAGCGTGTCCATGCGAACCAGGAGGACCCCCTCATCCACTGGGGTTCCCAGAACGACGGGCTGTTGGAGCAGCGCGAGAACGAGCAACCCCGTCGTCACGCGGCTACCGCTCCCAAGACTCGCGTCGCGATGCGATCATGAATCATCTTATACAGGCGCGCGCCCTTTTCGGCCGATGCAAGGCTGGGGCGTCCCACGGAACCCGGGGAGTGGGCGGGAACCGACCCCGCGGCGCGGTGCCGGAAGCGGGCTACCTGGCGCTCGGAGAGCTCGAAGTCCTTGGCGAGATCCATGCGGACGAGCTGGGGGGCGAGGTACAGCATGAGCGACGTATCGAGCTCGCCGCCGTGCACAGGCCCGCTGGGATCTTCGAGATAACCGGTGAAGTCGAGCGCAAAAACATCGACGGTGAACACGCGGGCCTGGCGGGTGCGGAGCGTGGAGAGAGCTTCCTGATGGGGATCGTGTCCGTGCGCTGTAAGAATAATGAAAGCGGCCACGCCACATTGCTCCCATGAGCCGAGCAGATCGTTCATCCAGCGATGCAGGGTCTTGCGGCGCACGGTGGCGTTGCCGGGGTAGGGGCGTTTGGTCGCCGTGTTGACGCCATAGGCGATGGTCGGAGCCCGCAGGATTCCGAAGGCCGCTGACAGATCGTCGGCGAGCCGCTCGACGATGAACGTATCGCAGCCAAGGGGCAGGTGCGGGCCGTGTTGTTCGCAGGTGCCCACCGGCACCAGGAGTCTTGAGTCGCGCGCCAACGCCGTACGCACGGCATCGGGGGTGAGGACACTCAGGTGCAGCGGCAAGCTCACGTCGTAATCGCCGGCTGTCTGGCGAGTCTCGCCGCAGCGGAATGGCTGCGCAGCGATGCCGGGGTGTGGGCCTGGCTGGCAGGCGTCGCCGGCCTGGCGGCGTTGGTGCTGGCGCTGCGCCCGCCCGCGCTGCGGCAGCCTCTGACCATCAGTGCCGCGGCGGCGAGCGTAGTGCTCGGAGCCGTGTTGGTGGGCGGGGCGCTGCGCGTTTGGCGGATCGAGTGCTGCTGGCCCACATTGCGCGAGCAAAGCGTGCCCGGCACCTCGCGCGCGCTCCAAGAGGCGCTCGGCGAGGCCATCGCCGAGGCCCGCCGGCTTGCCGAGCGAGGAGCCAGCGCGGCTTCGCTGCCGCGCGAGGCCGTCTTCGATCGACTCGAGGACGCGGTCGCGTCGGACTTCCCCATCGAGCGCAGCGTCGCCGTCATCCAGAGTCCTCCCGATGCGCATGCCGTCGCGTGGGCCGGGCGCCATCGGGTGATTCCCGAGCAGGACACGACCGAGCTGCGAGCGGTCATGTCTCCATTCTACGCGTTGCTCGAGGCGCGGCGCCAGACGCAAACGGGGACATCGGTAGGGAGCGTGCTGCTGTCGGCCGGGCCGGCGATCGCGGACGGCGACCAATCGCTGGCCGCCGCGTTTGCTCGCAAGCACGACGTGTCGCTCCACTTTTTCCCCGCAGGGCAAGGGCCACGCGACTCGAGCGTCTTCGAGATTTGCCCGCCGCCGAGCGGTTGCGAGCACGGGGACACGCTGTTTTCCGTCCTCACGATCCCGCTGTCGCAGGGCGATGCCAAGCTCGCGGCACTCGCGCATACCGCGTGGCTGGCGCGCCTCGCGATGGGGATGATGCTGCTCCTGCTGCTCGGCGCGGCAGCGCCCGGCACGTGGCGCTGGGGCGTGTTGCTGGTCTCGGCGTGGGTGCTGCTCCGCGCTCCGGTCGGGCCTGCTGCCTTCTTCTCCCCCGCAACGTTCTACCGGCCCCTGGCGGGAATCGGCACGTCGGCTGGTTCGCTCTTCGTCGTGGGCGTCGTATTACTCGTGGCGGCCACCTGGTTGCGGCGTCGCGGGATCGAGCGGCGCTGGTGGGGGATCGCCGCGGCGGCCCTGCTGCTTATTGCCGCGCCCTATCTCGTCCGCTACTTCGGCCGGGGCATCGCGCCGCCGGCGAGCGGCGTGAGTATCGGCCTGTGGCTGTCGTGGCAGGTGGCGCTTGCCGTCACCGCAATGGCGCTCATTCTGCTCGCCGCGGCGCTGGTCCGGGGATCCAGCGAGCCGGAGCGGATCTCGTGGGTGCTGCCCGCGGCCTGTGCGTGGGGGGCGCTCGCGGCGATCGGTGGCCTCTGGCTGTGGAGTCCGAACGGCGCCTGGCCCGAGTGGTACACGTTCCTTTGGCTGCCGGCGCTCGCGGGTGTGATTCTGCCCGCGCCGCGGCGCTGGGCGCTCGTCAGCATGGCGATCGTCGCGGGTACGGCAGCGGCACTCGTTGCCTGGGGTGCCGCGATCGAGGGACGATTGTCGCTGGCGAGCCGCGATGCCCTGCGGCTGGGAAAAGAAGGTGACCCCGTCGCGGTCGCGCTGCTCGAGCGGTTCAGCCAACAGGTGCTCGCTCCTTCGCAGCCACCACCCCGTAACGCCAGCGAGCTGTACGCGCTCTGGGTTGCTTCGCCCCTCGTTGCCGAAGACTTCCCGGCGATGCTCGGGCTCTGGAGCGGCGGGGACTTGATCGCGGAGCTTCGTCTGGCGAGTCTCGACCTCCGTCCTGGACTGCTCTCCAAGTTCGCGGAGACTGCGGTCGAAGGACCGTGCATCGAGCCGCTGGAGAAGATCCCCGGCGTTCACTACGTCCTGATTGCGCCGCTCCGCAACGGTACCGTTCTGACCGTCGGTGTCGGTCCGCGCACGCGACTGCTGCCGCCGGATCGTGTTGCGCGCTTTCTGCGCGGCGATCCTGGCATCGAGCCTCCCTACACCATCTCCCTTTCATTACCCATTGCCGGCGTGACCGCGCCGCGCGCGGGCGGCGCACTCCAGTGGCGGCGGCTGGGGTGGTCGGCGCGCGGCGAGCGGCAAGTCGAGCTTCCGGACGGCGTGCGGCACGTGCACCTCCGCGTCTCGCTGCGCGGTCCGTGGGCGCTGCTGGTGCGCGGCGTGCTCGTGGTGGGGCTCGACGTGGGGGTGCTCGCCGGGGTGTGGTTCTTCGGCCTCGTCATCGCTGCCGGGTGGCGCGCGCCGGTGCCGGCAATCGTCACAACACTGCGGACGAGTTATCGCGCGCAGCTCACGACGGTGCTCGCCGGCTTCTTTGTGCTGCCGATCCTCGGTTTTGCCGCGTGGAGCTTTGCGCGGCTCACCGATGAGGCACGACGTTCCGGCGATCTGCTCATTCGCCAGACGCTACGCGACGCGGCGAGCGGCGCGGAGAACATCGCTCAGGGTCGGCCCGACGACGCGCGGCAATCAATGATCGAGTTGGGACGACGGCTCGACGCGGAGCTGTGGCTGTATCGTCGAGGCCTGCTGGTCGCGACCAGCTCACCGGTGCTGGCGGAGCTCGGCCTCGTCGATCCTTTCCTGAACCCCGAAGCGTTCCGGGTGACGCTCGCGGACGAGCTCGAGATCACCATGGACGCGAGGACTGCGGGGCGACCCACGCGTGTGGGCTATAGCATCGTTGCGGCCGGACCGCCCGGCGAGCAGACCGTCCTCGCGGTACCGCAGCTGCTCGACGATGAAATGGTGCGGGAGCAGCAGGAGGACGTCGCGCTCGCGCTCGTCCTCGGCACACTCGCCGGGCTCGCGGCCGCCATCTATCTCGCCGGGCTCGCAGCCCGGCGTCTCGCGGAACCGGTTGCCGCGTTACGGGCCGCCGCGCTCGCGGTGGGGCGGGGCAGCGAGCCGCCGGCGTTCCCGGCCGGTGCGCCGCGCGAGTTCGAGCCGGTGCTGTCGGCGTTCGATCGCATGGTCACCGACGTGCGTCGCAGCCAGGGCGCCCTCGAAGAAGCGCGCCTCCGCACAGCGCGCGTGCTGGCCAACGTCGCGACAGGCGTCATCGCGGTCGATGACGGCCTGCGCGTGACGATGGCCAATCCGCGCGCATCCGAGCTCATGCTCGGCGGCGGCGAGACGTTATCGCCGGGCAATGTGCTTCCGCAGGCTTCCCCTCCCGGTTGGGCGCCGGTGTGGCAGGCAGTCGCGCAGTTCATCGCGGAGAATCGCGATGTCATCAAGGAGCTCGAGTTCGAGATCGACGGCCGGCAGATTCGTGTGCAGCTCGCGCTGCTCGGCGCGGCGCCGGATGGCTGCGTCATCGCGCTCGACGACGCGACCGCGTTGACGCGCGCTGCGCGCGTCCTCGCCTGGGGCGAGATGGCGCGCCAGGTCGCGCATGAAATCAAGAATCCGCTCACGCCCATCCGGCTCGGCATTCAACATCTGCAGCGCATCCGCGGCAAGACGCGCTCCCCGGAGTTCGAAGCGACCCTGGACGAAACGGCCGGCCGGATCCTGGCGGAGATCGACCGGCTGGACGGCATCGCGCGCGCGTTTTCCCGTTTCGGCGCGCCGCAATCCGAGCAGCTGCCGCTCGAACCCGTCGATCTTGCGGCGACGGCGCGGGACGTGGTGCAGCTCTACGAGCTCGGCTCGCCGACGCGCTTCGAAGTCGTCGCCGCGAACGGCGTGCCCGCGCTGGCGCGGAGAGACGAAGTGAAAGAAGTGCTCGTGAACCTTCTCGAGAACGCGCGGAATGCCGATGCGAAACGCGTGACGGTGCAGGTTGCAGCCAGCGGCCGGCAGCTGACGGTCTCCGACGACGGCCGAGGCATTCCGGCGGAAGCCTTGCCGCGCGTCTTCGAGCCCACGTTCTCGACGACGTCGAGCGGGGCCGGCCTGGGACTCGCGATTGCGCGCCGCCTGGTCGAGAGCTGGGGTGGTGCGATCACCCTCGAAAGCGAGCCCGGCAAAGGGACACGGGTCACTCTGACGCTCCAAACGGCTGCCTAGAAACGACCTACAGTGACGTTCCTCACACCGCGGATTTGGAAAAACGACCACAATGTGCAAGGTTGTGGCGGCTTTTTTCCCCTTGGTCCGAAAGGTGCTCTGTGCGAACCGCAGTTGTCGCCGTTACTCTGGCTGTCCTGGTGCTCGCTCCACGAGCGGCTCACGCGCAAATCTCCTTCGATGCGCGCCGCCTCGGCATGGGCGGAGTGTCACTGGGTCGGGACGGCAACGCGAGTCGCTATAATCCCGCATATCGCGCCGTAAAGAACCGCAGTGGCGGCGGTACCGGCGCGCCCAAAGTCACGATTCCGGTCCCGCTCGGTCTCTACAGCTTCTTCAGACAGCACCCGATCAACAAGCTGACCCATGATCCGACGTTCAATCCGGATTCGGCGGGGTTCAATCCCGTCGAGCTCCTCAATCTCATTCTGAGCCCGCCGATCTTCCTCGATCTGCGCAAGCCGGCCGCGCCGACCAACAACGTCGAGTTCACGATCGGCAAGAATCAGCTGATCATGAATCTCGGCGCCTCCAGGGTGCTGATCCCCGATCAGACATTCGGCCTCGGCACGAGCGGCCGGCTGCTCGACCTCGGATCTGGCATCGGTCCGTTCCACATCAGCGTGATGGGATTCGTCCACTACGACGTCGGCTTCACGCTCGACTCGGCGTTGCGCAGCGTGCTCAAGGATACGGTTCCGGTTCGCCCGGGTTCGAGCTACTTCATTATTACCGACGCCCTCGCCCAGACGGGAGTCACGCCGACGGTCAGTTACGCGGGACGCGTGTGGCACCAGACGGCTGTGAGTGACAGCGGGGCGCCGGGAGGCGCGAACGCGAACGCCGACGATGGCGTCTACTTCGGCGCCGCGGCGCACTACTACTTCGGCGCCACGTACGGCCGGGGCGTCGGCCCCTCCGGCTTCACCGTCGGCAATCCGATCTTTGGCGTCACGCCCACGGTCCTCTTCGACGGCATCGTGCACACGTCGAACGGGCCGAACGGCCACGGCGTCGGCGGTGACGTCGGCGTCGCGTGGATTTCCGGCCCGTTCGAGGTTGGCGTCGGCGCGAACGACATTGGTGCGCAGCTGACCTGGTCCGATACGAAGGTCCAGCGCATTCAGTACGACCCGAATGGCGACTCGATCAGCACGACCATTCTGGCGAACCACGTCCAGTCCACGACCAAACTGCCGATCAGCTACATCGCCAATGCGGCACTCCGCATGGGCACCGGCACGACGGTGGGTGGCGACGTCTTCAACGCGGGACGCGGGACGGTCATCCACCTCGGCGCCGAGCAACGGTACGGGCCGTTTGCCGTACGTGGCGGCGTGGCGCGCGACGAGCGCAAGAAGCTGCAATTCGGTTTTGGTGGGGGTCTGCGCATGGGGGCGTTCGGATTGGACCTCGGCGTCTGGACCCACAGCAACACGCTGGCCGACCAACGCGCCATGACGATGGCGACGTCCATCTCAGTCTATTAAGGGGCAACCCATGAAGGCTCTTGCGACTGCCGCGTTGCTGGTGCTGGTCGCCGGCTGCGGACAAGGCAAAGCAATTTTCAACGTCGACGTCTACAGCTTCATGGCGGGGTCGGGACGGGACACGATCCGGTATGCGATTCCGCCGGCGTCGTCCGCGTCTGCGTCGACATTTCTGAAGGTGCAGCTGCCGCCCGGCTTCGGCAGCTCAGTCGTCGACTCCGTTCGCATCACCGCGGGAAGCGCCAACCTGATCAACAGCGCGGGGACGGGGACACTCGGCTTCTCGTTCTTCTTCGCGACCGACTCGGTGGGAACGCTGTCGGCGCCGTCAGCGCTCAACGTTCCCGCCACGACTGTCAGCGGGAATGCGACCTTCCCGGTCGCGATCTCCGGCGACTTGAGCTCCGCCATCCACAGTGTCTTCGCGAAAGACACAGTCTGGATGCGCATTGTCGCAACGGGAACCAACTCGGGTTTGACGCCGGTGACGGGCAAAGGGGCCCTGACGGCGCTCGTCATCCGCGTCGTGCTGCAAGACAAGATTCTCTGAGGCGCCGCGCTTACTTGACCGTGTAGCCCTTGCCCTCGAGGCAGGCGGTCATCGCCTTTTTGAACTGCACGATCTTGTCGTTCGCCACCGCGACCGCCTGGTTCGCGCCGGCCTGTTCTGCCTGACCTTCGGCTCTCCTCTTCGCGCGTCGTCCGGCCACCGCACCGCTGGCCGCTCCAATGGCCGCTCCCTTGCCGGCGTCGCCCGCAGCCGCGCCAATCAGTGCACCGGCCGCCGCGCCGCGTGCCGCGCCACCGACCGCTGCGCCCTGCGTTGCGCTGGACGCTTCCTTGCCTGCGGCCTTGGCAGCTGAATCGGTATTTGCCGTGACCTTGGTCGGATCGATGCCGCTTTGCTGCTGCGCCCAGTCGTAGCATTGCTGCTCTTCGCTGAGCTGCACGCCCTTCGTCTGTCCGGCGGTCGGAAATACATACAGTCCCATTTGCGTGGCGCGTGACGGCATGCTCGCGCAGGTGTACCCGGGCGGACACGACCCGTCAGCCGCTGGGGCAGCCGGGGGAGTCGGCTCTTGAGCAGCCAACGACCCGGCGGCCAGGAATACTGCGATCCCGCTGAAACTGATGATGCGCATTGCTTCTCCTCCTATCGAATGCGGGGATGGCGAACGGTGAACATCAGGCGGCGAGTGCCACCGCTGGTGCGGTAACCCTTCCCGTCGTGGTCAACCGCATCCTTCATCGTCCGCCACCGAATCAGTCCTTCACAAACCTGCATCCCATCTCCACCAGCGAGGGCGACGAAACTCGCCGACGTCGCGCGCGCCGCCGCAGGCGGCTGCGCCATGCCGGATCCGACCAGCGCACGGACGTCGGCGACATTGCGGTCCCGGTACGGCAACGCTTGCCGCGAGGCGAGCATGCGGGCATTGCACCTTGGGTCAATGCCAGAAATGGCATGCGTGGGACGAACGTCGCATACCCCGTGAGCAGAGGCACGCGCATGCTTTCGCTCTCATGCGACGCATCTCCGTCGGCTCGCCGCGCTGTGCCTTGCCACCGACGCGTCCGCGTAACGGCTGGCGAACATCTTGACGGCTATTCCGCCCTGGTCCGAGCACTAATCGCGACCGGTAGTGTCGTGGCGTCCCTCGCCACGACTCCGCTCTCCGCTCAGAAGGTGGATACGGTCGTCATTCGCAACGGCGACCGCATCGTCGGCGAAATCAAGGCGCTCGATCGCGGCGCGCTGACCTACAAGACCGATGATGTGGGTATACTCACGATCAAGTGGGACAAAATCGACCGCATCGTGAGCCCGCGGTATTTCGAAGTGGAGGACCAGTCAGGCCGGCGCTTCTACGGCAACCTGCAACCGTCGGAGGCGGACGGGCGCATGGTCGTCGCCGTCAGCTCGTTCGTCGACACCCTCGACATCGTGCGGGTCATCCGGATCTACCCCATCGGTCGCAGCTTCCTGGAGCGGGTCGATGGGCACCTCAATCTGGCCGCGAGCTTCCAGCGCGCCAACAGGCTGCGGGATATCAGCGTGGATTTCGAAGCGGAGCATCGCACGCAGGTGCGGCTGACCAAGCTGCAGTCGAACGTCTACTTCCAGGCGCAGGAAGGTGCCGACGCGACGAGCCGCAATTCGATTGCGTTGAGCCAGTTGCGGATGCTCAAAGACCGGTGGCTGCTGACGGCGGCCGGGCAACTCCAGCAGAACGAGGAGCTCGGCCTCGCGCTGCGCGGCCTGCTCGCGGCCGGTGGGGGCCGATTCCTGAGTCAGAGCAACCGCTCGGAGGTTCAAGTGCTGAGCGGGCTCGCCTACACCAACGAGCGCTTCTACGGCAGCTCAGCCACGTCGAACCTGGAGCTGCTGCTCAGCGGCCAAGCGAACTACTATCGGCGCGATTCGCCCAAAACCACGCTGGAATCGACCCTGACGTTCTATCCGAGCATCACCGACTTCGGGCGCGTTCGCACCGAATTGGACGCGAGCATCTCACACGAGTTCATCAAGGACTTCAACGTCGGTCTCACCGTGTTCGACAACTTCGATAGTCGCCCGCCGGCGGCGAGTGCGTCGAAAAACGACTTCGGCGTAACCTTCCTGATCGGGTGGACGTTCTAGGCGCACACAAGCAGGCTGCTAGAACGATCCCGCGCCGAACTCCAGGACATAGGTCAGTTTGTTGATCGTGTGGAATCCGCTGTACTTGACCCCCAGGCGCAGGCCCCAGTAGTCGGTCAAGTGGTGCAGCGGTTTGATGGGCGTTTCGTTGATGTTGACGCGAAACTTGATTCCCGTCTCGAAGACGAATCCCCAGTTCCCAGTGACGGCGCCAGTCGAGTCGGTGATGTGGGCGTTCTCCGCGCCGGCCGAAAGGTAGGTGTCGAGCCAGCGAGACGCGGAAGGCGTGTACAGCGCGGTCCAGCCGAAGTCCTGCGGACGCGGTCCCTCGACGTACATCCGCTGCACGATGTAGCCTCCGGTCATCGGATCTTCCAGGTGCTTGACGATGAAGAACGGGAACGACCACACCAACCCCGCTTTACCGTCGTTGCGATAGGCGATCGACAGCGACTTGATCACCGCACCCTCCTCGAGCGCTTTACCCCATCCCTTCACGTCGCTCAGCGGTTCCTCCGTCGGCCAGTTCGGAATCACCTTGTCTTCCATGAGGTGCGCGAGCCGGTGGTCATCCCCCGCGCTCGAGAGCGGCGGAAAGGGGCGGAGCTCGTAGACCGCATTCGACGCGGCGGCGCGGCGCCGTAACACCCCTTGCAGGGGGCTATCGTCGGGCAATGGCGGCATGACGCGGTGCTCGGGGCGGCGCAGCTTGGTCATCCAGGATTCATATCCGCCCGAGAACAGCATCCCCGTGCGAATGATGTCGCGCACGCCCCACGCGTCGTTGATGCGGACATTGACGTCGTAGCCACGCGTGAACACGCCGTCACCATTCTTGTCGGTCGCGAGGGCGTGCTTTCCTTCTTCGACGAGGAGGTGCATGGGGAACTGGGTATAGTCATCGGTATTCAAGACGTTCCAGAACCACACCAGCCCATGCGCCTGTGCGGAGACCCGCGTCACAGCGATCACATACGTCGTGGTCGCGCACCGCGCACCCCCGGGAATCCATTTCGTGAATCCCTCCCAGGTGTGGCGCAGAACCGCGATGCGGAACTCCGCCGGCTCGATGTCGTGCGGGTGGGCGCCGAGTCCCTCTTCGGTGGGGAAGTAGGCGAAGTACCGGACCATCACCACGGCCGCGTTGCTGAGATCGAGGCTGTTGCTCGCCCCCCCGTCGGGGGTTCTCACCACCGCGGCCGTCTTTGCACCGGGCCTCGTGAGCACACGGTTCACCTGGTAGTACAGCACGGGGCGGTCCGGCCGCGATTCGCCCGGAAACGGTTCCGGGATCCGGATATTCGGTCCGCTCGCGCCTGCGAGGGACGGTTCGTCGGGCGAAAACCAGAAGATCGGCGCCATGTAGGACACGAAGCGCGGCACCGTCATGCGCGTGTCCGTGCCCCACCAGACGACGCCGGGCACCTTGCTGAAATCGCAGCGCTGCGCGTGGGCGGCCACCGGCAAGAACAGCAGGGTCAAGACAACGGTCCTACCAGGTGCCACAGGCACCCAGGAGGACCGAGAGGGAGGGGTCGACCGGCAGCGAGCAGCTCAGGTCTTCATTGGAGATCGGCCAGCAACATATCGACCGCCTTCGGCACGTTGTCCAGGTTGATTCGGTCCGCGCTTGAGACGTCCTTTTTGTACAACCCTTCCCACGCCAGGGAGCCGGTACCACGGTCGCGCACGATGACCAGGAGGCCACCGGTGGTGTAGTCGACCGGTCTGATGTTCGTCGAGGAGTACGTGGGTGCGCCGTACACGCCCCAGCCGTAGCCACCATACCAGCCGCCGCCCATTGTGGACGTCGTGCCTTGGAGCTCGGTGGTCCGCTTGATCCCGATATGATACGTCACGATCACCTGAGCCTGGGCGGGATCGTCGACTTCTTTCCATCCTTTGCCGGCCAACGTGTGCTCGATGGATTGCCTGACCTTCGCGTGCAACGAGCCGTTCTGCGCGACGGGGTCGAGCTCGTAGCGGCTGACGGTGTCACGCGCGCCCCATGCCCACGTCGCCGGCTTCGGCAGCGGCACCTTTGAATCGCGTCTGACGGTTATGTCCGGCCCGCCGCAAGCGACTACGAGCACGGCGGTGAGCGCGGTGAGTTGGCGGATCACGGTGACTCCTCCTGTGGTAGTCGGATATTGCACTCTGGACAAGCTGCTCCGGGCACGCGAGCTGCAGCCATGAGACCTTGGGGAATTGGCCCGGCGGGCTAGTGAACCACGATGCTGCCCGTCATCTCGGTGTGGATCGTGCAGTGGTAGTCGAACGTCCCGACCGACCCGAAGACGAGGCTATGCGTGCCCCGGCTTTGCGTGGGACTGTTCTGCGAGGCGTCGGCAAAGGTGACGTTGTGCAGGGTGGCGCTGCTATCCCAGACCCACACCACGATTCCCCCGCTCTGCAGGTTCACAAGGTTGGGCTGATAGGCGTTGTCGACAATCCGCACCGTGGCCGACGAGAGGATAGTCCCTCCCGTGACCGTCGAGTCGGTCATGGTCCCGATGATCGGAAACGCCCGCCCCTCGCAGGCATAGACCGCGAAGACCAGGACGACGAAAAAAGGGCCTGCCGCCTTCCTCATACTCCATACCTCTCCCCTTGCGGCAGGCCCGAGAATTGGCCTTTGGGGCAACACCTTCTATTTCTGCCCGAACGCGAACGAGAACCCGAATAGCACATTCACCGTCTTTACCGTGAACCGCGTCTCGCCGACCGTGGGCCCGATCGCCTCCCGGATGCCGCTCCCGACCGAGTAGCCGATGCCGAGGGATCCGGAGAGCCGCTGTCCTGTCAGGGAAACGCCCGTGGTGAAGCGCGACAGATCCACCTTACGAAAGATCGACTGCGCCTGATTGTCCACCGGTGAGACGTCGCTCGCAAATCCTGCATGGACACGGAGCGACGGCGACAGCCGATAGTTGCCGCCGACGGCGACATTCGTCACCGCCCGCGCGCTGTTGGCCGTCGGCGTGAATGCCGGTTGGGCACCGTGGGGGGTGCCGCTGCTGTCGACCGTGATGAGCGTGCCGGGCACCGCGCTGGCGTACAGCTCATACGAGTCGACCGCGCCGTAGTAGTGGACGTCGATTTCGATTTCGCCGCGCTGGGCTAGATAGGCCAAGCCGGCGGACGCCTCGAGCGGGCGCTTGTAATCAAAGGTGGCTGTGTCATCGCGAAACACGAGATCGGTCGACGTCGGAGACGTGAACTGCGACGTCTGCAACGTGAGGCGACTGCTCCCGAGGATCCGAATGCCCGGCGCCGCGATCCGCGCACCCACAATGACCTTGGATGTCGCATTCCACTGAACGCCCGCTGACGGCTGCAGCTGCCAGGTCGATCCTTCGGCGGAAAAGTTTTGCTCGGCGAGCGACGCACTGGTCGTCGTGGTCACGCGGGACGAGATCGACTGATTCTGCGTGAGCGATGTGATGGCCATCCCCAGTCCGGCGCCGAAGCGGAGCCGGCCGGTGCCGACACCGCCCGGCGCATACGCAATCGCCACGCCGGGGATCATGACGTTGAAATCGACAGTGGACGCATACGCGACCACCTGGTTGGCGGCCGGTGAGAACGCGAAATCGATACTGCTCGGCTGCCATACGATCGGCCGTGCCAGGGAGAATCCGAGACGCCATTCGTCGGACTTGATCGTTCCTTTCCCGATCGCGACACTGAGCAATGTGCCGACGGTGTTGATGCGCGACCGCCCCTCACTTGTCCCAAACCCTTCGAGACCCATTTTCGTCCACTCGTACGCGTTGGCGCCCGCGTTCAACGAGGTCTCGACACTGTTCCCCAGTCCGGCCGGGTTGTACCAGTTGGCGCCCGCATCGTTGGTGCGCGCGAGAAAGGCTCCCGCCTCGATGCCTTCGCGCTGGCCGACCGGCAGGCGATCGTAGTTAGGCAGAATCAGATTCGGAGGCACGGCGACGGTCTGCGCGACGATCGCGAAGGGGAGCAGGAGCACGCCGCCAGCCTACGGCCGGGCCGGGGGAGCGGGTATTGAGCCTTAGGACAATGTCCCGGGGCGGACCCATGGGCATTCTAATCCCATGACTACTGCCCGCTCTGCCAGGACGTCCACGACCCTCGTGATCCTGGGGGCAGTGGCTGTCTGGACCGCGCTGATCGTGGGGGGTGCCGCTCGCGGCATCATCCGGCCGGATCCGTTCGCCCGCCGGATCGCCGCGACTCTGTCGGACCCGCGTGTCGCCAGGTATGTGGCCTCCCGGATCACCGATGCCATCGTTGCCCAGCGTCCCAACCTCGTGAGCGTTCGTTCGCT
>WNGI01001516.1_pt1 | contig 19458 bp, 13 predicted proteins | sample 5400621 | NCBI WGS metagenome assembly WNGI01 (sample SAMN13153374, study PRJNA577476) | soil metagenome | isolation source: 20 cm soil or saprolite under Garry oak tree replicate 1 | place: USA:California | collected 2016-06-15
CACACCGATCTCCACGTCAAGATCACGAACGGCTGGGGCATGGCCTTCCCGATCCTCCTCGGTCACGAAGGCGCCGGCGTCGTCGAGCACGTCGGACGCGCGGTGACCTCCGTGCGGCCGGATGACCGGGTCGTCATCTCGTGGCGCGTCCCCTGTGGCGCCTGCGCGATCTGCCGACGCGGTGATCCGGTCCTCTGCCAGACCCAAAGGGCTGCCCAGCCTCGCGTCCGCCGTGCGCGCGATGGCCAACATCTCGCCCGCGTCCTCTCGACCGGTACCTTCGCTACCCGCACGGTCGTTCATGCGGCCCAGGCCATCCCGGTGCCGCGCGCGATTCCGCTCGACAAGGCCTGTCTCTTCGCCTGCGGCGTCGTGACAGGAGTAGGCGCGGCACTGAACACCGCGAAGATCCGCCGAGGGTCGCGCGTCGCGATCATCGGCTGCGGCGCCGTGGGCCTGTCCGTCGTGCAGGGCGCGCGTATCGCCGGCGCCGATCGGATCGTCGCCGTCGACCTCACGCCACAGAAGCTCGAGTGGGCTCGGCAGTTCGGCGCGACGGACGTGGTCGACGCGCGCAGCGGCGATCCCGTCGCAGCCGCTCGTGCGGCTGCCGGCGGGCCGCTCGATTACGCGTTCGAGGTCGTGGGCCTTCCCGCGACGGTCGCACAGGCCGTCGGCATGGTCGGGTACGGCGGAACTGTGGTGATCGTCGGCGTCCCACCGACAGATTCGACGGTCACGCTGCCGCTCGCGCGGGGCGGTCTCTTCAACAAGAAGGTCACCCTCACATCGTGCAGCGGCGGCGACATGGTCCCGTCCGAATTCTTCCCGCGGCTCATGCGCTGGTATCTGGACGGCACGCTGCGGCTTGACGAAATGGTCACGCGCGAGATCGGACTTGAGGACGTGGAAGACGCCTTTGCCGCGATGACCAGTGGGACCGTGATTCGGTCGGTGATTCGACTCTAGCGTTGCCCGCGTCGGCGGAGCCGCCATTTCATGCGGCGGATCGCCGAGACACAGTCACTCTGAAGCGGAATGCGCTGCCAGCTGTGCGAACTCGTCCACCGTGCCATTGCCCAAGATGTCCGAGGTCTGGGTCATCGCCATCGCGATCAGGCCGCGGCTGGGATCGTTGAACCAGGTCGTGCCATAACCGCCATTCCATCCGTACCGGCCCGGAACGGGAAACGCCTCGTCGGGTGCGGTGACGACAGCCATGCCGAAACCCCAGCCGTGGCCAGCGAGCACCGGGCCTCCGGTTGCGATCTGCTCGGGGGTCAGGTGATTGGTCGTCATCAGCGCGACCGATTTCTTTGACAAGAGCCGCTCGTTCTGGTGAACACCCTCGCTCAGGAGCAGTCGAGCGAATGCCAGGTAGTCGTCAACGGTCGAGAGCAGGCCTGCCGCACCGGATGGAAATGCCGGCGCCTTGGTCCACTCGCCCGGGGCCGAAAGCTTCTGCAGCTCCAGCTTCCCGGTCTGGAAATCCGTCATGTAGTGGCTCGGCAGCCGGCTGGTCTTTTCCGCGGGCAGGGAGAAGCCTGTGTCGCTCATACCCAGCGGCTCGAAGATGCGCGTCCTGAAGAACTGCGCGAGCGGCTGACCCGAGGCGCGCGCGATCAGGACGCCCAGTACGAGCGAACCGGTGTTGTATTGCCACCGTTCACCGGGCTGGTACATCAGCGGCAATGTCCCGAAACGCTTGATCCACTCGTCGGGGTCGTGGGGCGTGCGCGGATCCGGCGGCCCCATGACGAGGTCCAGCTCCTTGGCCGCGTTGATGATCGGGTATGGCGGGTCAAAGGTCGGCTCGAAGATCAGGCCGTGTCCCATTCGGAACGTGAGCAGGTCCTCGACCGTGATCGGGCGGCGGGCGGGAACCGTGTCGTCGATCGGCCCGTCGATGCGCCTCAAGACCTTGCGGTCGGCCAGCTCGGGAAGCAGCCGATCGACTGGCTCACCCAACGCCAGTTTCCCGTCTTCCACAAGAAGCAAGGTCGCCGCGGCGAGGATCGGTTTCGTCATCGAGGCGATGCGAAAGATCGTCTCGCGCCGCATCGGCTCGTCACTGCCGAACGCCATCACCCCGATCGGAACGACGTGCACGTCCTCCCCGTGGGCTAGGAGGATGACCATCCCGGGCAGCTCACCCTTCGCGACGCGAGCCGCCATGGCTGCGTGCGGGCGGTCGAGTCCGGCCCGCGTCGCGGAGGGTCTCATGCTTGTCCCTACTTGCGTGCCGCTTCGAGCGCGTTCACCAGCCCGGCGCCGTAGTAGCTATTGCTGCCCGCACCGCCGGTGCAGACCTGCAGTGGCACCTCAAAGAATTCGATGCCCGGATCGTGAGTGGTCGGGCACGGCAGCTTCGTCGCCGTCCCGCGCAGTACCGCGGCCACCGTGCCGCCTGACATTCCCGGGTGCGCGGCACGGATCAGCGCCGCGACCCCCGCTGCGTGAGGCGCGGCCATCGACGTTCCGTTCAGCCACGCGTAGTAGTAGTGGTCGTCGAAAACGAGACGACCAAGGAATGCCTCGATCTCGAGATCCCCTGCCGTCGCCGAATAGGGCGAGAGCACGCGTCCGCGTGCTGAATCGAAGGTCGGCGTCTGGTAGCGGGAGCCGCCGGGCGCGGTGACGTCGGTGATCATCCCGGTCGTCGAGTACCACGTGAGCAGGTTCTGCGCGCCGGTGGCGGTGACGACCACGACTCCGGAGATCTCGGTCGGCAGCGTGACGCAGCTGTTGTTCACCAGCCGCCTTACCGCTGTGTCCGGCGGAAAGTCCGGGCTGATCTCATCCTTGACCGGGTGATTGAGGTCGATGCCCTCGTTCCCCGCCGCCGCGATAAGCACGACACCACGCTGCTGCGCGTAGTTCGCGGCCCGCGAGATCGCCTGGATGATCGCCTTCTGCTCTTTGTCGTTGCGGCAGTTGAAGAGCCACGGGTCGGCGAAGAAGCTCATGCTCACGACATCGAGCTTCTGATCGCCGGCGTAGATGAGCGCGTCAACGACCGAATCGGTGAAGAAGTAGCCGTTCGCGGTGCCCGCCTTGAGCGAGACGATCGTCGCCTCCGGCGCGACGCCGGCGGTGCCGATGCCGTTGATCGGTGCGGCGACCGTTCCTGCGGTGTGCGTGCCGTGGCCCGCGTAATCCTGGAGCGCAGCCTTGTTGGAGCAGCTTCCACGCGTGACCTGCTCCGCCGGTAGCGAGGTGGGCGTCGTCGCGTAGATGAAGACGCACGACGCGGCAAGGTCTACGTTGGACATGAGGTCGCCGTGATTCAGGTCGATCCCGGTGTCCATCACGCCGACTCGTGCGCCCCTGCCCTTATTGACGGCGTACGAACCGGACGTTGTGGCCTTGATCGCGCGCATGTCCCACTGGCATGGACCGAGCGGGTCGGGCCCGGTCGTCGGCGAGACGCCGTACAGCGCCGCGCAGGCAGCGATCTCGACCGCTTGCGAGCGTGTGCCATCAGGGACGGCCGCCGTCTTCGCGCCGATCAGGGCGAAGCCGGCGTTTCGGGCGGCACCGACGATTGCGCTCGATCCCTGTACCGCCGTCTCGAAACGCGGGTTGGCGGAAGTCACCGAGGCCACCCCGACCTTGTCCAGGGTGAGGACCGCTCCGCCGGCCGCCTCGATCGCCCCGACAGCGGCATCGGAACGGCTCTGGTCCACGATAACTATGTACTCCGCGCTGAATGCCGCGCTCGTGTTCACGCCGAAAGTGAGTGTCGACGCAATGACACAGAGACCTGCCAAAAGACCCACTGACCTTGTCCTGTTCACAGAACTCTCCCCCATTTCGCGCGCCGAGCCGTCGCCTAGGCCCGGCGGGTCGTGAGCATAGTCGCGAAGGCGACCGGCCGGTCGCCCGCTGGCACGGCGTGTGCGCAATGCCGCATCGTGGGGGTCGTGTCGTGCCGGCGGTGGGTGGTCGCGAGGGTCGTCACCCTCTCGATCGTCGTCGTCGCGTGCACGGGTCCAGCGGCGCGGCCGGACGGATCGGAGCCACCCGGCGGCGAGGTCAACAGGGCGCAGCCGTCCCTCCCGCCTGGCAGGAGCGCACCCGCTGTCCCCGCCAAGATGCGATCGGTCAGCGTCGTCGGCGCAAACGTCGCGGCGAGCGGCGACTTCCGGGGCTCCGGGAAGTCGCAGATCGCGCTGCTGCAGGACCCCGCGCGTGATCTGAGTCTCACGATCACAGTGCGCGATCAGAACGCCGATGGCGACACGTTCTCGGACGCGACGTGGCTGACGACGGCCCCGAGCTTCTTCGCCCTGGCGCGGGCGAAGTTCACCGTCGCGGACGTGACGCTCGATGGGAAAGACGATCTCGTGGCGCTGTACAACGACGGCGCGAGCCGCGTTCGCCTGCTCGTCTTCCGCTCGACCGGTACGGCCTTCATGCCGCCGGAACCGTGGTGGTCCAGTGGGGACTACGCGTGGTCGCGCGCGACGAACATCATGGGCGCGACACTGACCGGCGCTCCTCACGACGGCGTTCTGATCGCCTACCAGTACGACAACTTCGACATGCGCCTCCATTACTTCGCGTCCAACGGTTCGTCGTTCTCATACGGAGGCAGCGAGGGCGTCTTCGATTCCGGGGCCGGCCAGTACGACACCTCTCGCGCGCGCTTTGCCGTCGGACACTTCACGCGGACGGGTTATCCCGATCAGCTGGCGGCGCTCTATCAGTACCCCAATGCGAAGGTCCGCCTGCAGATCTTCGACTACGGCGCGGGCGGCTTCGTCATGGACAAGACCAGCGCGTACGAAACGAACGAAGGCGAATACGACCTCACGCGTGCATCGATCGGGGCCGCCGACGTCACGGGTGACGGAAAAGATGACCTCCTCTCGCTCTATGGCGCGGACGACGGAAGCGCGCGCGTGCACGTCTTCGACGCGGCGAGCTCGTTCCGACCTTCGAACGGCTTCGCGGGCGCCGCGACTCTCCCCTCGGCATCAACCTGCGCCGGAGCGACGGCGCTCCTCGTCGGGGACTGGAACGGCGACGGTAAGCCCGACCTCGATGCGCTCTCGCCCGCGGACGGAGCCCAGGTTCGGAGCAACCTGCTGCGGAACCTGGGTGGGAGCTTCAAGCTCACAGCGACGGCCGAAGAGACGCTCTGCCCGCGGTGGCCGCTGACGGGCCTCCCCTTGAACAGGGGCCCGGTGACGAGGCGGCCCCTGTACGTGAAGATCGACAACAACCCGCACGCTCGGCCGCACTACGGGATCAGCAAGGCCGACCAGGTCTACGAATGGCTGGTCGAGGGCCTCACGACCCGTCTCGCCGCGGTGTTCCAGTCGCAACAGCCCGACGTGATCGGCTCGGTCCGGAGCGCCCGCATCACCGACACGCCGATCGTGCCCAGCTTCAGCGGCGCGTTCGTCTATTCAGGCGGCGGGCCTGAGGAGCTGATGCGGCTGCACTACGACGACGCGGTCGCGCACCGCTACGTCGATCTCTCGCCCAGCTACGGTTGGGGATATCGGGTGGGCTTCCGCGAAGCGCCGTACAACTACTTCACGAGCTACGCCGCGCTGCGCGATGCGCTCGCCGCGGCGCCCGGCGGGAACGACCCGGTCAACGTGCCGGCCTGGGACTTCCTCCCGCCATCGAACACCGATGCGCTCGCCGGCGGCTTCAGCACGAGCGAGCCCGCAGCGAACGTCACCGTCCCCTATCGCGCAGGCTTCGCGGTCCGCTACCAGTACGACCCGGCGTCGCGGAGCTACGCGCGCTACCAGGACGGTCTGCGCGAGGTGGACGGCGCAAACGGACAGGTCGTGGCGGCAAAGAACGTCGTGATCATCCAAACGGAGGTCCACTTCACCGACCAGTACGGACTCGACCCCGCGGGCAATCCGAAGCTCTTCATGGAGCTGACCGGCACCAACAAAGGAGTCGTCTTCCGCGACGGCCGAAGGGAGGACATCACCTGGACCCGGCCGGACATCTTCGACGTCTTCGATCTACGCAACGCGGCCGGGGAGATCGTTCGCCTGGAGCCCGGGCAGACGTGGATCCACATCGTGCCGAAGGACTGGAGCATCCCCAGCCAGTAGACGTACGAAGGCGAGGCTCGCATCCGCGACGTCCTGCCGGCGCGCATCGGTCGTGATCGAATGGCCGCTCCCCTCGAGGAACAAAGTCGTCACGGGGCCGCCCAGCCGGCGCGCGAGATCGCGCGCGTCGGCGATGGGGACGAGCCGGTCCGCCACGGCGTGCGCTACCAGCGTTGGACAGGTGATCTCGCCAAGCCTTGAGCGGACCCGGCGGATGCCGGCGATGAGCTCGGCCACGGCGCGAACGGGGACCTGGTCGTAGCAGGTCGCCGCGGCGCTCTGCTCCACCATGTCGCTCGCCGGCGAGGGCCAGCGGCGGACCACGCGCCAGAGGTACGGAGCCAGGTATGCGAGGCGATTTCTGACAGCGAGCGCGGGAGCGTACAAGAGCAGCGCCTTGGGCTGGCGGCGCAGGGCCACGTCGAGCGCCATCGTCGCGCCCGCCGACACCCCGCCGACGATGACCTCGCGGTGATGTTCGGCGAGCTCGTCGTACACCTTAAGCGCGGAGGTCATCCAATCCTCCCAGCAGAGGCCGTCCATGTCGGCAGGACACGTCCCCCGTCCGGGAAGGAGTGGCGCGCTGACGGCGTACCCATCGTAAATAAGGACATTTGCCACGGAGGTCACGTCGTCCGGCGTTCCCGTCAGCCCATGAAGGAGCATCACCGCGGTATCGCGGGGGCTGGGTCGCCGCGGGACGGTATCCCCGTTAATAACGTGAAACACCCAGGCAAACGGCATGCCTAGTGCATTTGTGACGGGCATGCAGGTGCACGTCACCTCGTGTGAGCGGTACCGGCTTCGCGTGACGACCTGGGGCAGCGGCGCACCGCCGCACGCGATCGTGCTCCCCGGCCTCTCGGCGGATTGGCGCGCGCTTGCGCCCCAGATCCGGACCCTCCGCCGCCTCGGTTGGACCGTCCACGTCGTCGATCTCCCGGGCTTCGCGCTTCAGCCATCGCTCCGAGCGGCGGACGCGAACGTCGTGCAGCTGGCCGATTACGTCGCGCGGGTCATCGAGGAGCTGAGTATCCCCCGGGCGGTCGTCGTCGGGCATTCGCTCGGTGGCGGGGTCGCGCTGCACCTCGCGCTTCGCCGGCCCGAGCTCGTGACCGGCCTCGTCCTCATCGCCCCGGCCGCGCTCGGCGTCTCGCTCCACTGGGTCTACAAGCTGTACTGCGTCCCGCTCCTGGGGCGGTTGCTGCTGCGGCCGAGCGTTCTGCAAGCCTCGACGATCCGCCGCTTTCTCCTCGGCAGCGGCCGGCGGAGCGACCATCGCCTCGTGGCACGGCTCGTTCGGCATGGCATCAGCGCGCGATCGCGGGCGCTGTCGGCGCGGGCGATCGTGTGGGCGAACCAGCCGCGGCGTTGGCACAAGGCGCGAGCGTTCCTCCCGGGCGGCGAGCAGCTCGGCATCCGCATCGACGGGCGCCTCGCGGAGCTCAGCAAGGTACCTACGCTCGTGCTCTGGGGCGATGAGGATCGCGTGATCTCGGCCTGCGACGCGAGGCGCTGCAAAGAGCTGCCGCTCGCCGAGGTACAGATCGCACGCGGCGTCGGTCACTCGCTGCCCCTGGAAGCGGCAGGCTGGGCGAACGAACACATCGCGCGCTTCCTCGCCTCGCTGACCGCGACCGTATCGCGAGCCGCCTGACCTACCTCGCGGTCAGTTGCGCTCTGATCGCCAGGCGGCGATCCGCTCGAAAACGCTCCCGTCATCGAGGGCGATCGCCCGCCGGTTGCGCTCAGCCACGAGGCGTGCGGTCCGCGCCGCGCGCTCCGCCATGGGGCGCCGCTCGGGGACGAGCTTGGCGCGCTCCGCAAGCACGCGCGCGACGTGCGTGTGCGCGAGAGACTCGGTGAGGCGCTCGGCGTGAAGGAGGATGGGTCCGAGGTCTTCGTCGGCGAGCGGGGCGCCGCGCAGGAGCCCTGGCCCCTTTCGCCGCGCGAGCCGGCCGATGAGCCCGCGCAGCGTGCCAACGATGTGCCCGCGCGCGGCGGCGAAATCTGACCCGACGCGGCCGTCGAACGAGGCGGTCGCGAGCAATTGGCTCGGTCCACGGCGGAGGAGCGACTGCGGACGCTGCATCGTCCACTTCATGAGGTCTTTCACCGCCATGAGGGACTGGATCTGCGAGGTGCCCTCATAGATAGGAGTGATGAGACTGTCGCGCATGAAACGGCCGACGTCGTATTCGTCGACGACCCCAAGCCCACCGTGTATCTGGAGCGCCAGGCGGCACACGCGCACGGCGCCCTCGGTCCCGTACCACTTCACGAGTGGGGTGAGCTCGCGAGCATCGCGCGCGGCGCGCTGGTCGCCACCGAACATCACCAGGTCTTGGAGAACGGCGGCCTCGTAGGCGAGCGCGCGGGCGCCCGCGACGGTCGTCTCCATGTCCAGCAGCATCTCGGCGATCATCGGATGCTCGCGGATGGGCTTCCCCATCTGAACCCGTCGCGCCCCGTACTCCGAGGCCCTCTCGAGCGCCGCGGTCGCGACGCCGATGCCCTGGATCCCGACGCCGAGGCGCGACTCGTTCATGAAGGTGAGGATCTGCTTCCATCCTTCGCCGGGTTTCCCGAGGGCAGCGGAGCGCGTCCCCTCGAAGACGAGGGCGCACGTCGGCGATCCGCGGATCGTGAACTTGTGCTCCGCGCGCTCGACGACGTAATTCCCGCCCTCGCGGTCGGCGATGAACATCCCGAGACCATCGAGCCCGCTCGATCCGGCGACGCATCGCGCGAGCACGATCACCATCTCGCCCTGACCCGCGGAGATGAACTGCTTGCGGCCCTGGAGCATCCAGCAGCCGTCGCTGCGCTCCGTCGCCGAGGTGGTGAGGCGGCCAACATCCGAACCGGCCTGCGGCTCGGTCATCGCGACCGCGCCCATCATCTCGCCCTTCGCGAGTCGCGGCAGGTACTGCGCCCTTTGCTGGTCCGTCCCGAATCGGTGGATGAGCGCGGCCGGAGAGTTCCAGCCGATCCCGTGCTGCACCTGCGTCGAGAGATCGGCCCGCGCGAGCATCTCCCCGATCATCATCGTCACGGTGAACGGCAGCCCCGCGCCTCCGAAGTCCGGCGGGACGGAGGGCGAGGCCAGTCCGAGCTCCGCCAGACCGCGCAGGTTCTCGAGCATTGGCTCGTTCATGCGGATCTGGCCGTTCTCGCGGATGACGCCGATCTCATCCACCTTCGCCGCCCGCGGCGCGATCTCCGTCGCAATGTACTTGCCCGCGAGGTCGAGGATCTCGCGCCAGGTGGAGACCGTCTCGCCGACATTCGCGCCGTCGCCCTCGACCGCCCGGACGACGCGCGACCACGGAATGACCCTGTCGAAGACCTCGACGAGGTCGGTGTTGCCGCCGAAGAAGTTCGACGAGGTCACAGGCTGAAGTACGGTCGCCGGGACCGCAGCGATTCGGTCGGCGCGAGGCGATCGCCCCGAGCCGCCGCCAGCCGTTCGAGCGATGTGACGATCTGTTGCCGCCGCGCGTCGGCGTACCGGAACGGGCCGCCCAGGAACGGCGGGAATCCAAGGCCGAGGACCGCCCCGAGGTCGCCCTCCGCCGCGGAACGAAGCACTCCCTCGTCCAGGCAGCGCGCGGCCTCGTTAATGAAGGTGAGCGTGAGCCGCTCCGCGATGTCGCCCCCGGCAGGATGCGTCGGCGCGCCGAGGAGCTCGCGCACGCGGCGGTTCGGCGTACGCCGCCGTCCTTCGTAGCGGTAGAAGCCCCCGCCCTTGTGCTTTCCTTTGAAGCCCTCCGCGACGAGCGCGTTCACGATCGTCGGCGCGGTGAGGCCGCGCGCCTTGGCGACGGTCTCGCCGGCGTGCGCCGCGACCTCGAGGCCCACCTCGTCGACGAGCAGCAGCGGACCGACAGGCCAGCCGAAAGCCGTCATCGCGCGGTCGATCTCCTCGATGGAATCGCCCTCGGCGAGCATCGCGAATGCCTCACCGATCATGGTCGAGAGCACGCGGGTGGTGTAGAAGCCGGCGCCATCGCGCACCACGATCGGGGTCTTCCCAAGCGCCGTCGCGGCGGCGACCGCCGTCGCCACGGCTTCGGAGGACGCGGCTTCCGGCCGAACGATCTCGACGAGCGGCATCTTGTGAACCGGCGAGAAGAAGTGCATCCCCACGATGCGCTCCGGCGCGCGCGCGCCGCGCGCGATCTCGGCGATGGGCAGAGCCGATGTGTTCGAGGCGATAACGGTCTCCGTACCCAGTACTTGCTCGAGCTCCTCGATGACCCGGCGCTTGGTCGCGATCTCCTCGAAGACCGCCTCGATCACCAGATCGGTGTTCCGGAATCCGGCGAGATCCGGTCCGCCGCTGATCCGCCCGACGATGCGCGCGGCCTCGCGGCGCTCGAACACGCCTTTCTTCGCGGCGTCCGTGGTGAGGCCGCGGATCGACGAGATGCCCTTCGCGACCGCCGCCGCGTCCCGGTCGCGTGCGCGAACGCGCAGGCCGGAAGCGGCCGCCGCCTGCGCGATGCCCGAGCCCATGAAGCCCAGGCCGACCACGCCGACGCTCGCGACCGGCCGCGGCTTGGCGAGCCCCTCAAAGGCGGCCTTGCGTTGCCGAAGCGTGATCATCGCCAGCGCGGTGAGATTGCGCGCGGTGTCGCTGACCGCCAGCTCGCCGAAAGCTCGCGCATCCGCGTCGAGACCGGCGGTGATCCCCTTCGCGAGGCCCACGGCGACCGCATCGATCGCCGCGAGCGGCGCGGGGTAACGGCCCTTCGTCTCCTCGAGCGTGCGTGAGCGCGCCTGCCGGAGTGCGAGCGCGCGGGCGGGCGCCAGCCATGTAGCGGCGCGCTCGACGACGGTCGCGCCGCCCTTCGGTTTGCGCTTGCTGTCGCGCAGCGCGTGGTCGGCGGCCGCGTGAGCGAGGACCGCGGGATGCACCACCTCGTCCACAACGCCGGCCCGCAGCGCGCGCTTCGGAGAGAGCAGGCGTGCCGTGAGGATCAGGTCGAGCGCCCGAGGAAGGCCGATGAGGCGAGGCAGCCGCTGCGTTCCGCCGCCCGCTGGAATGAGCCCGAGGCGGGTCTCGGTCAGGCCGATCCGCACCGTCGGGCCATCCGCCGCGATACGCGAGTCGCATGCGAGCGCGAGCTCGAGCCCGCCGCCGACCGCGGGGCCGTTTATCGCCGCCACAGTGGTGAACGGCAGAGCCGCCAGGTCGTTCAGCACCTGCTGCATCGCGCGGATCGCCTGCTCCGCTTCGGCCTGCGACGCGCCGCGCAGCAATGAGAGATCGGCGCCGGCCATGAATTGGCCGTCCTTCCCGCTGGCGACGACCAGACCGCGAGGGCGCGCTTCGCGAGCGGCGGCGATCGCGGCGCCGAGATCTTCGAGAAGTCTCACGTCGATCGCGTTGACCGAGTCATCAGGGCGATCGATGACGATCCGTGCGACTCCGGAGGCGTCCGCGGGCACAAAGGTGACGGACCGGCGCGAGGCGGCCGGGACCTCGGCGGTGGGGGCCAGGGGGCGAAGCGCCCCGACTTGGGTGATCACGACGCGCGCTCCAGAAGGATCGCCGCCCCGTTTCCACCCGCCGCGCAGGCGGTGGCGAGGCCGTACCGCGCGCCGCGACGGCGCATCTCGTTCGCGAGTGTCAGCACGATCCGGGCTCCCGTCGCGCCGAACGGATGGCCCAGGGCGATCGAACCGCCCATCACATTGATTTTTTCCGGCGGGATGCGGCCGACGCCGTTTTTCTCGAGGACGACCAGTGTCGACAGCACCTGCGCGGCGAACGCCTCGTGGATCTCGAAGAGATCGATGTCGTCAAGGGTCAGACCAGCACGCTGAAGCGCGATCGGGATCGCGTATGCGGGCGCGATCAGCAGCTGATCGGCCGGATCCACGGCCGCGTAGGCGTAACTGCGGATGGCTGCGAGCGGCTCCATGCCGAGAGCTCGCGCGCGCGCTTCGCTCGCGAGAACGACCGCCGCGGCGCCGTCGGTGAGCGGGCTCGCGTTGCCGGCGGTGATCGTCCCATGCTCCCGGTCGAACACGGGGCGTAGGCTCGCGAGCTTCTCGAGAGTGGAGTCGCGGCGGATGTGGTTGTCGGCCGTGACCGCATGTCCGTTGAGGTAAACAGGGCCGACCTCCCGAGCCAGGCGGCCGTCGTCCCAGCCCGCCGCGGCGCGCTCGTGGCTCCGGAGGGCCCACGCGTCCTGTTCCTCGCGCGGAATTGCGTTGATCGCGGCCATGCGCTCGGCGGACTCGCCCATCGTCAGGCCTGTCGAAGTCTCGCGGATGCCCGGTGCCACCGGGGCGATGTCGGATGCGCGGACCTCCGCCAAGCTGCGGGCCTTGTCCGGCAGGCTCTTCGCCTGCGAGGCGGCGATGAGCGCGCGCGCGAGACGTGGGGTCAGCGTGAGCGGGACGTTCGTGAGCGACTCGCTCCCGCCGGCGACAACCACGTCGGCATTACCGCCGGCGATGTGGTCCGCGGCGCTGGTGATGGCGACGCAGGCCGAGGCGCACGCCAGCCCGACGGTGAACGCCGGGATGCGTGCGGGCATCGAGAGCGACAGCACCACTTCACGGGCGAGGTTGTGGTACGCGACCGGCCGCGCGACGTTCCCGAAGATGACCTCGTCGACCTGGCCGGGATCGAGCTCGGTGCGGGCAAGGGCCTCGGCGGTCGCGGCGCGCGCGAGGTCGAGCACGTCGAGCTCGGCGAAGGCCGTTCCCGCCTTGACGAACGGCGTTCGCGCCCCACCGAGTATCAACGCACGCGGCATCGCGCTTGCAAGGCTAGCGGACAAGCGAGTTTCGACGTTATGAGCATGATGCAGCCGGTGGGCCAATGGGAAGCGTCATACGACCCTGGCGTGCCCCGCCATTTGACGTACCCCAAATTGCCACTTCATGCGCTCCTCGAGACCGCCGCCCGGGAGCGTCCCAAGGCCATCGCCACCGTATTCGGCGGAGCCGTCGGCAGCCGCTGCATCGACGCGGCGCTCTCGTACCGGCAGCTTGATGACCTCGCGGGCCGCTTCGCCGCCGGCCTCCAGCGCCTCGGTGTCCAAAAAGGCGACCGTGTGGCGCTGGTCCTCCCAAATTGCCCCCAGTTCGTCTACAGCTTCTTCGGCACGCTGAAGGCGGGCGCGGTCGTCGTGCCGACGAACCCTCTCTACACCGTCCGCGAGCTCCACAACCAGCTCGCCGACTCCGGAGCCCGCGTGGTCGTCGTCCTCTCGCGCCTCTACCCGCAGGTGGCCGAGGCCGCCGTCGGCACGGATGTCGAGAGGATCGTGGTCACGAACGTGAAGGAACACTTCCCGTTTGGGCTTCGCGTCCTCTTCACGCTCGCCCGCGAGCGCAAGGAAGGGCACCGCGTGGACATCAGCCGCGATTCGCGCGCCATGTGGCTGCGCGACATGGTCGGCGCCAGCGCATCGCCGAAGGCGGTCGACGTCTCGCCAGCGGACCTGGCCGTCCTTCAATACACCGGAGGGACGACGGGCGTGCCGAAGGGCGCGATGCTCTCGCATCGGGCGCTCGTCGCGAACGTCCACCAGTCGAGTGCCTGGCACACCCAGGCGCTGGAGGGCGACCGCATCCTCGCGGTCATGCCGTTCTTCCACGTGTACGGCCTGACCGTCGTCATGAATCTCGCGGTCCTCCGTGGGATGACGATGGTCCTCATCCCACGGCCGGAGCTTCGGCACATCTTCCTGGCGATCGAAAAGCACCGCCCGAGGTTCTTCCCCGGTGCGCCGCGCATCTACATCCTTCTGAATGAATCGAAAGACCTCGCGAAGTACGACCTGACGTCGATCGAGGCATTCCTCTCGGGGTCTGCGCCGCTGCCGATCGAGGTCATGCGCCGGTTCGAGGACCTCACCGGCGGCGGCAAGGTGATGGAGGGCTACGGACTGACCGAGGCCGCGCCGGTCACGCACTCGAACCCGCGCGAGGGAACGCGCAAGCCTGGATCGGTCGGTATCCCGATGCCCGATGTCGACTGCAAGATCGTCGACCTCGAGACCGGGACGCGCGAGGTCGACCAGGGTGAATCCGGCGAGCTCTGCCTCCGTGGGCCGAACCTCATGGACGGGTACTGGCGGCGGCCGGACGAGACTGCCCTCGTGCTGCGCGACGGTTGGCTTCACACCGGCGACATCGTGCGCATGGACGAGGACGGCTACTTCTTCGTCGTCGACCGGGTGAAGGAGATGATCATCGTCTCCGGGTTCAAGGTGTATCCGCGCGAAGTCGATGAGGTCCTGTACGCGCATCCCGCGGTCCTCGAAGCGGCCGCGGTCGGGGTGCCACACCCGTCGAAAGGCGAGGTCGTCAAAGCGTTCGTGGTCCTCCGGCCCGGCATGAAGGCGTCGGCGCAGGAGCTGATGGACCACTGCCGAACGAACCTCGCGCCATACAAAGTCCCGGTGGACATCACATTCCGGAGCGAGCTGCCGAAGACGCTGATCGGCAAGGTGCTCCGCCGCCAGCTCGCGGCAGAATCACCGGAGGTCGCGGTCCCGCCGCTTCCGCGCGCGGGATAGCTACCTTGAGCCTCTAGTCGAGCCGGCGACCGCCGGCGGCAAGCTCATCAGGCAAAGTTGTGATCTCTGACCTCGAGCGCGAGCTCTCCACCGGAGAGCCACGTCCCCGGAGTGATCTGCTCGTCGACCACCTCGGGCATCCAGTTGCCGATCAGGATGACCGCCCGACGTTCGAACGGCGCTCGCGACGTGCGCCCGGTCGCGTCGGTGGTCACGACGGTCCCATTCAGGCGGATCGTGGCAACCCCATCGCGGATCTCGTTGAACGTCTCGTAGCGTTCGATCGTCGCGCTGACGTCGGCGAATGTCCGCGAGGGCGTCGTCGTTCGGTCGAGCTTGTTCAGGTATTCGTGACGGGCCCGAAAGTACGGCGTATCGCCGCCCGCGCCGAACGAGGTCTCGAGCGCGGACCCGGGTACCCAGCTCTCGGAATGGAGGAGAAAGCCGAGTATCGGCGCGACATCGGTCCGCAATGCGTCCGGCGTCATGGTCTCCGGACCGTTGAACCAGCGACGGTTCGCGCCATCCCAGCCGTCGACCACGGCCGGCTTCTCACCGATCATCCGGAGTCGCCCCGTCTCGGTTTGATCCGGCGCGCTGCCGTCGACCGCCTTGTCGAGGATGGTCGCGGTGACCTCGACCACCGCGCGGGTTCCCCAGGGCTTCACCAGGAAGCGGTCGACCTTGAAAGAGCCGAGGTCGAACTTCCGCTTGACGCCCGGCGTCACCGACGCGCTCATTCCGGCGAAGACGGCGTCCCCGAACCTTCCGCTCAGATAGAGCTCCTTCCGGTCGGTCGCCCCGGTCTCCCGGAAGCGATCGAGCGAACCGAGGTAATTCACGAGCCCCGTGCGGACGATGGCCTCAGCCTCGGCGTCGATCGGCGCGACACGAAGTGCCGACGCGACGAGGGGAAACGGCGTCGTGGCGAAAGCAACTTTCGGACTCTCGAGGTTCGCCGGCGGCACCGGCGCGGCCTCGGGTGACGCAGACGGCGCGGCCGACGGCGTCGCCGCGACCTCGACCGAAGGAGTCGCCGCCGGAGGAGTCGCCGCCGGGGCCGCGCAGGCGGCCATGACGAGCGCCATGGCGAAAACACCGATTCGCATGTGAGAACGATACGCGGGCGAGTCGCGTGCACCATCCGCGCTGGAGCACTTTTGTGCTACAGACGGGATAGGAGTTAAGAACGCCGACCGGTCACTTAGTTGGCTACGGAGGCGGACGCGCTCGTGCCCGTGACCTTGGTCGCGCAGGCGTACAGGCGATCGAAGGTGGACTGCTGCCGCATGCTCCGCTTCGAGTGGCCAATGGGCATCAGATGGCAGCCGCCGACCTGCACGTTCTTCGCGAGCCAGTCGAGCTCGCTCTCGAGGTACGCCCAGTAGCGTTCGGCGCTCTCGGCCTCCTCAGTCGCGCGGTCGAGAAGTTCGATGAGCCGATCCGGGATGGCGATCCCCGGGATCGCCACCAGGCGGCGGGCGTGATCGGCTGAGCGCACCGGGGCGAGGCCCATGAGGATCGGGAGGCCCGCGAGCGCGGCGGGCATGCGGTCGATGGCGGCCGCGAACGCTCGCCCGTCGAACACCGGCTGCGTCTGCACGAACTGCGCGCCTGCCGCGCGCTTGCGCACCAGGCGGTCCATCTCGTATCCGGGGTCGTCCGCGAAGGGCGACCAGGCCGCGCCGACGCAGAACGGATCGGCCTGGCCGAGCAGCTCGATGCCCAGGCCCGCGGGAAATGCCCGGGCCAGCTCGATCAGCTCGAAGACATCCAGATCCTGCAGATCGGCGGAATTCTCTGGGACGTCGCCCGTCATGCAGTTGAGGTTCCGCACGCCCAGCGCCGATGCCCCGAGCAGGTCCGCGACGAGCGCGTTCCGCGTCCGAGAGCGGGCGGTGAGCTGGAGGATCGGCTCGACGCCGAGGTCGGCGTGAGTGAGGATCGCGGCCGCGGCGATCGACGACAGCGCTGGTCGACCGCGGAGCCCGTCGGTGATGTTGACGGCGACGATCTCCGGACGCAGCAGTGCTCGCGCACGCTCGATGACGACATCGTGCGCGACCGTCGCGGGGACCGCGAGCTCGGCGGTGATGACGGCACGCCCTTCGTCGAGCGCGCGCCCAAAGCGCGAGCGCCGATCTCCGGCGAGCCTGTTCGAGCCATCGCTTGACGGACCGGGTGTGGGGACGATCACGCGACGATGAAGCGTCAGGACGGTTGAGATTGCGTGTACGCGATCAGTAGAGCTTCTTCGTGTCCAGAACGTTCCGCAGCGGCTGTCCCTTGATGTACCGACGCAGGTTGTCGCAGAAGAGCTCCGTGATGCGGCCGTTCTCCTGCGCCACGGTGCTCGCCGAATGCGGACTGACGATCACGTTCGGCATTTCCCATAGGGGTGATTCCTGAGGCGGTGGTTCGGAGCGGAACACATCCAGCGCCGCGCCGGCGAGGCGTTTCTCGCGAAGTGCGCGCACGAGCGCGTCCTCATCGACGAGCGCGCCGCGACCGATGTTGATCAGCACGGCGGTCGGCTTGAGCAGCGCGAGCTCGGCCTCCCCGATGACGCCTTCGGTCTCCGGCGTGTGGGGCGCGGCGAGCACGAGGAAGTCAGCCTCCCGCAGCATGGCGTGAAGATCGGCCGGAAGGAACAGCTTGTCGACATCAGCCACGGGGGTGCTGGAGCGGCGCGTACCGACGACGCGCATGTCCATCCGCTTGCCGTGGCGGGCGACCTCTTGGCCCACTCGGCCAAGGCCGACGATCGCGAGCGTCTTGCCGGTCAGCTCCTCTCCGCAGTAGCGCTCCCAGCCCCTGGCCCGCTTCTCGCGCTCCATCCGGGCGTAGTCCTTGGCGAACATGAGCATCGCCATGAGACAGAAGTCAGCGAGTGGCCGCGCGTGCACGCCGCTCGCCGTCGTGAGCACGATGTTGCTGCGATCGAGGCCGACACGCTGCACCATTTGGCCGATGCCCGCGCTCGTCGCCTGAAGCCAGCGGAGGCGCGGCGCGACGGCCGGCAGATCGCGCATGTGCGCGCGATCGAAGTCGAAGACGACCTCGGCGCGCCGCAGCATCTCCAGAAATCTCGCTTCCTGCTCGGGCGTCCGTGTCATCGGCGCTCCGGTGTGGTCCGAGACATAGCGCGGGCGCGGCAGCAGCTCGGCATCGTGCAGGACCTCGATCCGCGGGTCGACGGCGCGGATCCGTTCGATGTGCTCGGGCTCCAAGGGCGAAGCGATCAGCACGACCAGCGGCTCGGCCATCAGGACTCGCGCGCGGACGCGTCGCTCTTCGTCTGCCGGCCGGTCACCCAGTCGTAGCGGATGTCGTCGTCGACGACGACGCCGCTGAAGCGCGACCCGGCGCTGCTCGCGCCATCGACGCTGATCACGGCGCCGCTGATGTAGCTGGCGGCGTCGGAGGCCAGGAACAGGACGACCCGGGCCACTTCCTCCGGCTGACCCGGCCGTGCGAGCGGGAGATTCGGGATCCGCTGCGCGAGGCGCTCGGCCATCCCGGGTGGGAGCGGCTTCGGCTGCGTGTCGATGAGGCCGGGGCTGATCGCGTTGACGAGGATGCCGTGGGGCGCGAGCTCGACCGCGGCCACCCGCGAGAAGGTCTCGGTCGCGGCCCGGCTCGACGCATACGCGGCCCCGCCGGCAGCGCCGCGCTGCGCGGCGCCGGAAGAGAAGTTGATGATCCGACCGCCCCGACCGCCAGCGATCATCGCGCGGGCCGCGGCCTGCGTCATGAGGAACGTGCCGCGGCAGTTCACGGCATAGACGCGGTCCCAGACGTCGGCCCGCTCGTCGAGTAGCGCCGCGTGCGGCGCAACCGCCGCATTGTTCACGCAGATGTCGAGCCGGCCGAACGTCTTCACGGCGCGCTCGACGATCGCCTGCGCCCCATCGGGGGTGCTCACGTCCGAGACGATGGACGAGACGCTTTCGACGTGGGAGGCGCAGGTCTCCGCAAGGCCCACCGAGTCTCGGTCTGCCGCAACGACCCTCGCGCCGGCTTCCACGAACGCGGCGACGAGCGCGCGACCCACTCCGCGCGCAGCGCCGGTGACGACCGCGACCTTGCCGTCGAAATGGAACACCGCCTCGCCGCTCATCTCATGCCGGCTCGGACACCACGTAGGTCATGGCGCCGCCCTCGAGGCGCGACATCGTCGGGCGCAGAAGCAGCAGCGCGGTCCGCGCGTATGGAGCGCGGAACTCTTCGATGGGCTCGTGCGTCACGGGATCGACGAGCGTCCCCAGCAGGGTGCCCTCATCGACGAGCGTGCCGATCCGGGTGTGATCGACCGTGGGAATCAGAAGACCCCCGCGCGACGGGCGGAGCACTCGGGTGGGCTTCACCAGGATCGCCGCGTGCTTCGGCGCGGGAAGCGACGGATCCGGCTTGAGGACCCCGCAGACCGCGAGGGCGCGGCGCAGGCCAGTAGCAAGATGGCGTGCCCAGAGCGCCTCGTCGGGGCTGCGCCCGCCGAACTCCACGCTGGCGGTCTTCGCGCCGAGGCTCTTGGCGTGGCCGCTGATGCCCATGCCGCGCATCGCAGTCGCCCGCGACGCCTGGTCGACCACGAACGGCGCGTCGAAGGCGTCGGCGATCTCCGGCGCCTCGGCGTTGCGGAAGACGAACGCGTTCACGCACCAGCTTCCGCCGCCGTGCAGGTCGATCAGGACGTCGGCGCCCTCCACGGCATGCTCCGCGAGCAGCGCCGCCAGGCGCTCGGTGTGCGAGCCGCTCGGATTGCCGGGGAAGACGCGGTTCAGATCGAGCACGTCCAGTGGCGCGCAGCGCGCATCGGCCTCCATCGC
>WNGI01001517.1_pt1 | contig 19457 bp, 13 predicted proteins | sample 5400621 | NCBI WGS metagenome assembly WNGI01 (sample SAMN13153374, study PRJNA577476) | soil metagenome | isolation source: 20 cm soil or saprolite under Garry oak tree replicate 1 | place: USA:California | collected 2016-06-15
GCTCTCTGCCCATCACTGTTATCACGGGATGGAATATTCCGAGGACAATAAGCAGATTGAGCAGTGGATCCCGCTGGTCATGGAAGGCCGTGATCCGAGCGAGAAAGTTGCTGCGACGCGCATGCTGACCGGTACTGATGTGGATTATGGTGCTCTCACCAAGGATCTTCTCGATTCCCTGAGCGATAAGGAAGGATTCTCAATCCATTTTTTCAATCGAGTGCAAGATCTGCGCCGTGATGGGGATCTATGGAGTGTGCGGGTTAGGGACGAAAAAAGCGGTAAGCACTGGGATGTCCAAACCAAATTCGTTTTCATCGGTGCTGGCGGCGGATCGCTGCCACTGTTGCAAAAATCCCGGATTCCCGAGGGGCGGGGCTACGCCGGGTTTCCGGTAAGTGGAGAGTGGCTTCGCTGCGACGATCCTCAAGTTTCTTCGCGCCATAATGCCAAGGTGTACGGTAAAGCTTCGGTAGGATCACCTCCGATGTCCGTACCCCATCTCGATACACGCCACATCGAAGGAAAGGTTTCTCTGCTTTTCGGGCCTTATGCGGGCTTTTCGACGAAGTTTTTGAAGCATGGTTCCTATCTAGATCTCTTCGGCTCCATCGATCCGGAAAATTTACTGCCGCTGCTGGCCGTCGGCAGGGATAACGTGGCTCTCACAGAATATCTAATAGGCCAGGTTCTCGAGTCCCCGAAGGAGCGATTCGCCGCGCTCCGCGAGTTCTTTCCAAATGCAAAGGAGGAGGATTGGAGGCTCGAAGTAGCAGGCCAGCGCGTGCAGATCATCAAAAAGGATCCAACACACGGCGGCATCCTGGAATTTGGCACGGAGCTTGTCAGCGCAGCCGATCATTCCATCGTTGCGATGCTGGGTGCTTCGCCTGGCGCTTCCACTGCCGTGTGGATCATGGTTCAAGTCATTGAGCGGTGTTTCGCAGAAAAATTAAAGAAGGGAGGATGGTCTATCAAACTGAAGAAAATTATTCCTTCATACGGTCAATCTCTTGCGGAGAATGCGGCCCTTTGCCAGCAGGTGCGGGCCGAAACCGCGGCCGTATTGAACATCAACAATATCAAGGAGGTCGTCACACAATGATCCGAGCATATCATCTCTATACTGGTCCTGACGGAAATTCCCATGTGGAACGTGGCAGCGTGAGTGGAGGTGAATTGGTCGAAGCGCAATCCATCCTTTTCAAGGAAACGCCAGCACATTCTTCGTTTGACTGGCACAACGATCCTATCCCTCAGTACGTCATTACGTTGGCTGGTGTCCTCGAATTTACAACCCTAGGCGGCGAGACATTCACGATCCATCCGGGTGACGTCCTGCTGGCCGTGGATCACACTGGCTCAGGCCATAAGTGGCGTTTAATCAACGACGAGCCATGGAAGCGGGCTTACGTGGTCTTCAAGGAAGGCGCGGATACTCATTTCATACCGGATCAGACATAAAGCTGCTTTATGGATCGGTGTTGGTCGTAACGACGCCAACTCGCTGGCGCGCGAGTTGAGAGAATTTACGGAGTTTCAGGCGACTCGCTCAACGGAGTCACGGACTCGATTCACAGACGAGAGCAACTTTCGATAGAAAGACCTCAGCTCGAACAATTATTTGCTTTAGTGGAAAATAAAAAGCAGCGAAAGGAGATCAGTATGTATTTACATCGTCTAGTTATCGGGGTTGTCGCCGCTACTTTAATGGCGGGTTCGACTGTTGCGTTCGGCCAATCGGCCGGTACCAAGAAACCCCTCGCCAAGATGACCTGCGAGGATTTTACCGGCATCGAGGACACGTTCAAGCCCAAGGTCGTGTACTGGGCTGTCGCCTATGGCCAGGGCGGTAAGCCCGAGAGTGCCGGCATTAATGTCGAGGGAACGGAAAAGATGATTCCGGTCCTTATCGAAGCGTGTAACAAGGCACCGAAGGAGTCGTTCTGGGAGAAGGTGAAAGGCGAGGTTAAGAAGATCGAGAAGAAGTTGTGATTCCCGGTAAACAGTGATCAGTCAGCGGTGACGAGTGTCGAGATACGAGTAGCGGGTTTTAGGTTTCAGGTTTGAGATTTTATCTCGCATCTTCTGCAACGGCATCTCGTATCCCGCGTCCCGTATCGGGTTTCAGGATCTCGGATTTTGATTGCGGAGCCCGCTAAGCGGCCGCCGCTGGCCTCTAATCCGGCCCGTGGGGAACTTCGCGTCCTTACTTGCCGCTGTGTGGGGAGTCAGATCAGCAATGGCAAATGCAAAGCGAAACTATGAGTAACTCCGGCGCCAGGCAACGTGACGCGCCTTCGCCTAGGGGGCGGTCGTCTTCCACCGCCCAACCGGAAGCGCATGTGGCGTCGGCGGAAGACCTCGCTCTGATATTGGTCAGCGCCAGGCTTTTGTTCGCGAACGGCCAGACCACGGAAAGGACGGTGGCGGCCGTGGAGCAGCTTGCCGGCGCGCTGGGTTTTCGAGCCAGCGTCTTTCCACGTTGGGGCGAACTGACCGTACGCATCGACAACGATACCGGCTCACACTACGAGATCATCGCCGTGGAGCCCGTGGGCGTGGACATGAGCAAGGTCGCCGCGACGGTGAGCGTGATCGATAAATTTTGCGATGGTCGTATGGATGCCGAAGCGGCGCGATCTGCACTTGAGGCGGTCACGCAATTTCCACCCATCTCGGTCGCGCGCTTCGCGCTGCTGGCGGCAGCCGGAGCCGCGGCGCTCGGCGTGATCTTCGGCGCGGCCCACCTGCCCAGCCTGGTCCTGATTGCGCTCAGCGCCGGGGCCGGAGCCTGTCTCCGCCGGTGGCTGGCTGGGATGAGCCGCAACCCTTTCGTGCAACCCTTCTGCGCTGCGTTGCTCGCGGGTGCCGTTGGTGCGATCGCCGTCCGGCTCCAGCTCAGCTCCGTGCTGCGCCTCGTGGCGGTCTGCCCGTGCATGGTGCTGGTTCCGGGCCCGCATTTTCTGAATGGCGCGATCGATCTCGCCCGAGCCCGCATCGCGCTGGGCGCCTCGCGTATCGGCTACGCGAGCCTGGTCACCCTCATGATCTGCACGGGGCTGCTCGTGGGGCTTTCACTCGGCGGGATAACCCTGCCCGTATCGGAGCCCTCATATCCGGTGCCGCTGGGGTATGATGTGATCGCGGCAGGCGTTGCCGTCGCGGCCTACGGCACATTCTTCGCCATGCCATGGCGGATGCTGCCGATTCCCATCCTGATCGGGATGCTCGCCCACGCCTCGCGCTGGGCAATTATCTCGGTGGCGGGTGCCAGCGTAGAGACCGGGGCGCTCGTCGCCTGCCTGGTGGTTGGAACCATCATAACGCCGATCGCCGATCGGCTGCGGCTGCCTTTTGCGGGGCTCGCATTCGCTTCGGTGGTGTCTCTGATCCCCGGTGTGTTTCTGTTCCGAATGGCCGGCGGGTTTGTCGGCCTGATCGCGCTTGGCGGGAAGGCGTCCCCTGACCTGCTCGTCAGTGCGATCGCGGATGGGGCGACGGCCCTCCTGATCGTCCTGGCGATGACCTTCGGCCTGATCCTTCCGAAAATGTGCATCGAACATTTCTACCCGGGTTTTGCGAAACCCAATCATCAAGGCTCAAGCGGAGACCGCAGTGCCAGGAAAGTTTGAGACAATGCGGCCGCCGACGGCTTGCGTCGAAAAGCCTCGACACTGTCGAGATGCGCGTCGAACGGCCGACACTTTTTCCGGCGGTTGTGATCTGAGCAGTCTAAAATTTTCTTGTATTCAATCACGTCTCACGATCTCGGCTCAAACCGAACTTTGGCAAATCTTTTGCGCATGTCTGCAGAGAGGCAAAGGGCGCGGCATCTTGTCACGACTTTGAACGAGAGCCGGACTTAGTGCGGCTGCAAGAAGAAGACCGACCCCGTCGTTGATCTAACCGTGAAAGAGTATTCGGGTGGGGAAACGTTCGGCGTCATTGCTGTTCCTTCCCTCACCCACGTTTCGGGGCCGCCTATGAATGACGAAAAAAAAATTTTGCTGGCACTTTTGGCTTGCCTCGCCGTGCTGATGATCTTGCTGATGATCACTTACGCGGGCGCGGCAAATACATTATCGACGAAAACCGCTGTTCAGCCGCCGATTCCTCAGGCGGGCCCATTGGCGCAGCCGAGATCGCTCAAACAGGTGGGTCTTCCGACCGATCAGACACGGGCGGTCATACCACCGGATAATCCGCAAACGCCTGAGAAAATCGCTCTCGGCCGGAAATTATTTTTCGACGGGCGTTTGTCTGCCGACGGAAGCGTTGCTTGCGCTAGTTGCCACAATCCGGAGCGCGCATTCACAGACGGTAAGCCAACTTCTACAGGCATCCATGGCCGTGTTGGACAAAGAAATGCGCCGACGGTTCTGAACGCGCTCTACAACAAGACACAGTTCTGGGATGGCCGGGCAAAGACGCTGGAAGATCAGGCGGCGCTGCCTATCGTCAATTCAATCGAGATGGGCCAGCCGAATCTGAATGCTGCGGTTACCCGCATCGCGGCAGACGACGAGTACCAGAAAGCGTTCAGCCGAGTATTTGGCCGCCCGGTCGGTGGCCCGGACCTCCTGCGCGCGATTGCGTCCTACGAACGCACGCTGGCTTCATTCAATTCTCCCTTTGATCGTTTCATCGCCGGCGACAAGAACGCGATCGATGCTGCGGCTCAGCGCGGCTGGGATCTCTTCAACACCCGTGCTCGCTGCAATAAATGCCATGCGCTGACGGAGACCAAACGAGACGCTACGCTATTTACCGACAACGACTTTCACAACATTGGGATCGGCATCATCCGCCATAATGTCGTCGCGCTGACGCGACAGGCCGAGCAGTTGGTTAATTCCGGGGACACCGCGGCCATCGATCGGGCAGCGCTGCAGACGGACATGAGCGCTTTAGGGCGCTTCCTCATCACTAAAAAAGAGTCCGATATCGCGTCATTCAAAACGCCGGGGCTGCGCAACCTCTTGATCACTGGGCCTTACTTTCACGACGGTTCGCAGGAAACTCTTTGGGATGTCATCGATCACTACAATAAAGGCGCTGGATTGCAAAACCCGTACTTGGACGAAGACATTCAGCCACTCGCGCTGAAGGAGAACGAGATCGACGATCTAGTGGCGTTTCTCGCGTCGCTCACAAGCGACGATTACAACAAACCCGCGGTTAAAGAACTGACGCGCCAGCGCGCGCTTTCACAGACACAACGACCGCAGCGCGATACGGCACGCGCCTTTGGTCCGAAACCGGTAAAGCCAAAGCCACCCGCGCCGTGAGCAATCTACAAATGGGCGCCAGCATCCATCTGATCAAAGCCCTCGGCGGCGGGTGGAACCCATCCCTAGGCAGACGATTCCAGCATCCGCAGCACATCGCCAATACGACTGGATTCAAGTGTCGAAAAAGCCTCGACACTGTCGAGATGCGCGTCGAACGGCCGACACTTATCCAGCGGTTGCGATCTGAGCAGTCTAAAATTTTTCTTGTATTCAATCACGTCTCACGATCTCGGCTCAAACCGAACTTTGGCAAATCTTTTGCGCATGTTTGCCGAGAGGGGCAAAGGGCACGGCATCTTGTCGCGACTCCAAGCCAACCGTCAAACTACGATGTGAAAAAGGGGATGACTATGAGAGTGAAATATTTTTGGGCATGGCTCTCGTTTAGTGTCTTGCTCTCCGCGTGCGCGACGATCCGCGGCGGAGGCGACGTCGACCAAGGAAGACAAGCGCTGTTTGAAGGCAACTATAAAGCCGCACTCGGCTATTTTCAGTCTGCCGAGCAAGCAGACCCCAGCTACATATACGGCACGGAGCTACGGGAGGGAGTGTTGAGCTATCTCGGCAGAGCCCAATACCTCAACGGGAACTATGCGCAAGCGCGTCAGACTTTGGAGAAAGCGCTCTCCCAGCACAAGAGCGACAATATCGCGCGGCTATACCTCGGCCTTACGTTATATCGTCTAGGGGACCAAAAGACGGCACTGACAAATATCCAAGCCGGTATGAACGGAATTAGTAACTTTCTTAATTACATAACCGAGACCTTTCGATTTTCGTTTGGAAAAGACTGGGACCCGAGCGGAGGAATCCGGTCTGGCATAAAAAGCGATCTTGCCATGATCTCCAGCGGAAATATCGACTGGCAAAAACTCATTGCCGATGGAGAGTCGCTAGGGATCACCATCGAGCGACAGCCAGACCTAGTGCGGCTGCAAGAAGAAGACCGACCCCGTCGCTGATCCAGGACGAGACATACGCTCCGCCATTGAAAGAGCTCGCGCGGTGATCGCGAGCGAGAAAATCGACTGGCCAACACTTATTGCCGTTGAGAATCGATCGCGATGAAGATTTGAACGAGAGCCGGACCTCGCGCGGCAGCAAGAACATCAACGACACAGGTTCCGCTAACCGATCTAAAAGAGTTAACCAGGATGAAGCTCAGCGAGAGGTTCGCTGTGGAGAGACGCGCGGCAGGTTTTTTGCGCGTGCTTGTCTGGTCGCAACCGCCCCGGATCAGGAAGCGCACGGCATTGGGCGAAAGATTGAAGAAAGGAGGTTTGCCGCCATGGCAAAAACCAAAACAGAATTGCGCGAATGGATATCGAGTGGCTTCACCCGCGTCGAGGACGTTGCCTATGTCGGCCTCGGTCTGGTGCTTGCCGTGAGCGCTCTGGTCCTGCTCGTCATCGTGGCGCTTTCGTTGGGACAGGCAATCATGTCAGCTAACCTGCCCCAGAAAATTGTCAGGCTGCTTGATCAATGCCTGCTCATTTTGATGATCGTCGAGATCCTCTATACCCTGCAAGTCTCTTTCCGCGAGCACATTCTTGTCGCGGAACCTTTTCTCATTGTCGGCCTTATCGCTGCCATTCGCCGCGTTCTCATCCTAACCGCGGAGTTCTCAAAACCCGCCGAAATCAGTCAAGCTGCATTCCACAACGTGATGTTCGAGCTGGGTCTTTTGACGGTTTTAATCCTTGCCCTGGTATTCTCTCTTTTCCTGCTGAAGCGGCAACACATCGCCTCCGCCGATCACGCATGAGGGACGGCTTATACTGCGCTGGCAGAGATCTTTCTTGTCTGGCTCCAGATTGGAAATGGCTTATGACCGGGAGAAACCGCGGCCGCACTGCTCACTTACTGAAAAGTTTGCGAGATCACCGCGACCGATTACCGCTTGGGCGGCCAAGAAGTTTCGCCCGCCGCGGACGCGATCAGGGGTGAGACTCGATCCGCAGGGCCATGGGCAACTTCTGTTAGCATGCAAAGAAATCCAGTAGATCGCTCGCTTCATTACAACTGAGTCCGTACTGCTGCATGAGCATTTGCGCCGCATCCTGACGGTGCCCTGCAAGCAAAGCCTGTCGCACCTCAGCAGGAATCTGTCCTTCTGCGAGGAGCAACGGCACAACTGAGAATTGTCCAGGGATCTTTCCATCATTAATTATTGCCTTGGGTTTGCGACCAGGTACGGTAAACTTTATGCGATGGAGCTTTCGATCTGGATGTTTCACATTCAATCCGTCCTCAAGCGAATCGTGAACACCTCTTGGGATCTTTCGGCGCCGCGTCGCACAGAGAGATAACGGCAGCGCTCTTGAAACCATGTACCGCGTGGCCAATCCCAGTTTTGCGTTGGGAGATGATCTCCGTCGTACCCGTCATTATTCACTCTGCTTTGCAGAAAAATCAGTTCCCATGAAGTCAAAAGCATTCCACTGCGGTGTCTATATTTGGTTGTCACTGAAAAATCTCCGTTTGCCTAAGTGATCTCAAATCCGTTTCTTTCGCCAGTATTTGAAATCGTATGATTTGCCAGAGTCTTTTGTTTCCACCGTCGTAATCCCTGACGCACGTATTCGGGATTGAACCCTAATATTTCACAGACGCTCGCAAACGAAAAAATCCAATCGTCGTGCTTTATCATGATCCACTCCTCCGCCTCGTTGAAGAGCTTTTTTCCTCTTCCGTCGCGCGCCGTGACATAAATCTGAAAGCAACTAACGGCATCCGTCAACATCGCCAGGATGAGTCTCTTCTCGGGCTCGAAGCAAGTCTTTCGGCGAAGGCTCTGGAAGTACTGTGCCGACCCAAGCATGTCCGGTTCAAACAGCGAGGTGATTTTTTCCTCCGTGTCGAAAGAACTAGGCTCCTCTATGGATTTCGAACTTTGACCCTTCGGTGCCATGACTCCCCCCAATTCGAAAGGATCCGAAGGGATCTGTCGACCTTTGGATCGATTTTTGATTCTTGGCCGATGAGTCCCTTCGAAACCACTCGCCACAAATGCGCCCACCACATCGATTACCGACGTTTGGCCAAACACTTTCCTTCTGCTTTGATGCCGTTCGCGCCGTGCTCAGGCGCGTTCGCGAGCAGCGCCCGCTGCACGCCTCGAGCGGCTATGCGGACCCATAGAGTTGTTCCAGTCAGAAATAAAGCCGACATGATCAGTGTAGCGAGGTTCATAAGATTCACCGCCTTTTTTTTCTTGCAGATATTGGTGGCAACGATCGTGCCAATCGCAGCGAGTCTTTATCTTCTATAAACGACGAGAATCGCACGGCAGACAGCTGATCGTCGGCGAACCGCGGCTAATGACTGTGTCGATTTATCGGCATATGCCGACGTGATGACGGTGCAAAAAGTGAGGCGGTTTCAGCGTGGGAAGACCACACGCAGTGATTCAAGACAAGACGGCGACGGCTGTGAAACTAGGCGGCTGTTTTGTTGAAGTTTTTGAAAAGTTGGAATCGAAGATCAACGTCGTAGATACCGGGCCAGCCGGTTTATGCTCTAGAGAGAGAATCTAACAGTGATAGATCGTAAAGCAGTTTTCCGCGTGGCTGCGGCTGTTATCTTTCTTTTCTTTAGGCGTCGGGGCAGCAGTCATCTCGCGTGATCTGTCGGATTTGTCTATCCTCCGTGCGCGGCAGGAGCTATCCATCTAGGTACTCGCGCCAATGAATGGGCCCCCGAGGATGCTCTAGATAGAAGGTCTCACTGTTCTGTATCACCGAGCATCCAGAAATCGCGACGGTAAGTAGGAAAATCAAAAGCGCAGTGTACTTCATGCTAGGTTGTCGTGGCGGTTTTTAAGCGCCCCTGTCGTTCCGGCCGTTGCACGGCGTTCGCTCTTTCTGCTTCACTTTTAAGGTTTGCTAGAAGCAGCTGGCCTCCGATTCGACGCGAGTTTTGATTTCGATCTCATTGAAAAAGACGTACGAGGTAACACCACTGTCCCATTCGACGCTAATAAGCTGACGGCCGAGGTTATCGATGACGCCCTGGATGGTCCCCTCGGTGAATCGCCCAAGCCGCCCTCCGTGGGTTCTGATCTCTGTCTTGGTACGACATTTCATGCCTTTTTGAATTCCGTTGGTCATTTGCCAATTCCTCCTTTTCAACACGCCTAGGTCATGGCTTCAAAGGGGTTCCGGATGTTTTGCGCTGCCAGAGACGGAGGCCCGTCCATCCGAAACGGGCGCGTTGTTGCAGACCCTTATGTCTTGCGCAACTCTCAATTCAGTTCCAGATGACTTCTCTGTGAATCACCATGTCATCGCCATTTTCATCAACCTCAATGATTGGATCACACCAACACAACTCAGATTCGACATGAGCCAGTTGATTGATGGCTTCGGTCCAAACTAAATCACGGTATCCGAGCGTCCGATGGGAGAGCATAAGGTGTCCTCCTTTGGGAAATTTTCATTAGCGGTTCTCTGCGATTCGACTGATGGAAATTCAAAACCCTTACCGGTGCCCGTCGTGCCATTGCCAATGCCGTCTCTCCCAACCGTCGTGACCGCGGTACACATAACAACCGGTCATCGCGCTGAGCGCCAAGAGCAATGACAATGCAATAATTGTCTTTTTCATTTGATTCACCTCTCTTGCTTGAGAAGATTGGCAATCCGTGTGCCATCCAACGGCAAGCGATTTCTGAGCCCCGGCCGCGATTAATTATGGACCGGACGACGGCCCGAGTCGTCATATCGACGGACGTCAAAATGACGACTGAGTAACTTCAGTTTTCTTTTTACGAAGTCATTATGAGGATTGCTGGCCGAGTCAATTCGTGAGCTTGCACGAGGATTGACCAGAGCCGGTGCGGCGACGGATTGGAACAGGAATTGCCATTACAAAGACGATGACCGAGAAGTTGATGCAAGAAACTGAAAAGAACGGCTTTCCAAAGCGGACGCGTTCCCTCACGTTGATCAGACACTGGAAGATTGGTTTGCTGGCGGTCTGTTTGCTTGCCGGCGTCTACATCTTTTGGATGAAATTCGGCGGATCCGAATCGCGCGCCGCACCCCAACCGCCGGTTTCCGGCGCGCAAAGCGTCCCGGTTGCCACAGTGGCAGCAAAGACCGGTTCCATCCCCGTCTATCTGACGGGTCTCGGCGCTGTTACCCCGCTCAACACTGTGACAGTCAAGACTCAGATCAACGGGCAGCTGGTGAGCGTCCGGTATCAGGAAGGCCAACTCGTTCGTGCCGGAACCTTGCTGGCTGAAATCGACCCGCGCCCACTCCAGGCCCAGCTGACCGAGTTCGAGGGACAGCTGGCGCGTGACCAGGCTCTGCTGGACAACGCGCGCCTCGATCTCCAGCGTTTCACAGTGCTCGTCCAGCAGCATTCAATTCCAAGGCAACAGTACGATACGCAAGTGTCCCTTGTGCACCAGCTCGAAGGCACCGTCAAAAACGATCAGGGACTGATCCAGGGTGTCAAAGTGCAGCTTATCTACACCCGCATCACCGCGCCGGTCAGCGGGCGGGTCGGGCTGCGCCTGGTCGATCCGGGAAACTTCGTGCAAACGACTGACACCACCGGCCTGGTTGTGATCACACAACTCCAGCCAATCACGGTTGTGTTTACTATCCCGGAGGACAACATTCCACCGGTGCTCGACAAGCTCAAGCGTGGTGTTCGGCTGCCCGTCGAGGCGTACGACCGCGCGCTGCAGCACCGCCTCGCCACCGGATACCTTTTGACAATCGATAATCAAGTTGACCCAACCACCGGCACCGTCAAGCTGAAGGCGCTCTTTCCCAACAATGACAACGCTCTTTTTCCAAACCAGTTTGTGAACGCGAGACTTCTGGTTGAAACGCAGCATGAAGCCACGTTGATTCCGACAATGGCCATTCAGCGCAACGCTCAGGGCGCGTTTGTGTACTTGGTCAAGCCCGACCAAACCGTGGCGATGCATACGGTTTCGGTGGGCACAGCCGATGGCGAGATGACGGCAATAGAGGGATTGAAGGCCGGCGATGTCATTGCTGCCGACAATTTCGACAGGCTGCGCGACGGAGTCAAGATCGCCGCGCGTAATCCGCCGCAAGCATGAAGAAGAGGAAGTTCAAATCGTTCAAGCCGTTCAATCGCTGCGCTCCGTTCAAGCCCCCTCCTGAATCCTCCCCCCGCGTGCGCGGGGGAGGAGAGACTAAAACGGTTTGAACGGTTTGAACTTTTGAACGCGCGGCAGCGCAACCTATGAGTCCTTCTCGCCCTTTCATTCTTCGGCCGGTCGCCACATCGCTGCTAATGGCAGCCATTCTACTCGTCGGCATCGCCGGCTATCAGCAATTGCCTGTTTCGGCGCTACCGGAGGTCGACTACCCCACGATCCAGGTGCTGACTTTCTTCCCAGGAGCGAGTCCGGACGTCATGGCCTCCGCCGTTACCGCGCCGCTCGAGAGACAGTTCGGTCAGGTACCGGGCCTAAACCAGATGACGTCGACGAGCTCGGGCGGGAGCTCGGTCATCACGTTACAGTTCTCGCTTGACCTCGATATCGATGTCGCGGCGCAAGAGGTACAGGCGGCGATCAATGCAGCGCAGACCTTTCTGCCCAGCGATCTTCCCAGTCCGCCGATTTACAGCAAAACGAACCCGGCCGACACGCCGGTTCTGACCTTGGCGTTAACGTCGAATTCCCTTCCGCTATCGAAGGTACAGGACCTGGCAGATACACGGCTCGCTCAGAAGATCTCACAGTTGCCCGGTGTTGGACTGGTGACCATCAGCGGCGGTCAGAAGCCCGCCGTCCGGGTTCAAGCCAATCCCACCGCACTCTCATCCTATGGCGTCAACTTGGAGGATGTGCGCTCGGCGCTGCAGCAGGCAAGCATCAATCGGCCCAAGGGCAACTTTGACGGGCCGCACCAGTCGTACCAAGTCGGCGCCAATGATCAGCTGTTGACGAGCAAGGAGTACCGCTCGGTTGTGGTCGCCTTTCGCAACGGGGCGCCGGTCATGCTGTCGGATGTGGCAACGGTGATTGACGATGTAGAGAATGTAAAGCAGGCAGCGTGGATGAACAACGTCCCGGCGGTTATCGTAAATATCCAGCGGCAGCCCGGCGCCAATATCATTGAGGTTGTCGATCGCATCAAAACGCTCTTGCCGCAACTGAACAGTACGCTGCCCTCGTCCATTCAGGTCTCTGTTCTGACGGATCGCACCTTGACCATTCGCGCATCGGTCGAGGACGTCCAGTTCGCGCTCATGTTGACCGTGGCGCTCGTGGTGCTGGTGATTTTTCTCTTCCTGCGAAACGTCGCCGCGACGATCATCCCGAGTGTTGCGGTACCGTTGTCTCTCGTCGGCACGTTCGGTGTGATGTATCTGCTCGGCTACAGCCTCAACAACCTGACTCTCATGGCACTGACGATCTCGACGGGTTTTGTCGTCGATGATGCGATTGTCATGATTGAGAACATCGTTCGCTACATCGAAGAAGGCGAGAAGCCGCTAGCGGCGGCGCTGAAGGGCGCGGAGCAAATCGGCTTCACCATTGTGTCGCTGACGGTTTCGCTGATTGCCGTATTGATACCGTTGCTGTTCATGGGAGACATTGTCGGCCGCCTGTTCCGGGAATTTGCGATTACTCTCAGCGTGACCATTCTAGTGTCCGCGGTCGTCTCGCTGACCCTCACGCCCATGATGTGCTCCAAGCTGCTGCGTCAGAGATCCGCGGCCGGGCACGGACGTCTTTACCGGGCATCGGAGCGCGCATTTGAGAGTGTCATCGAGTTTTATGGCAAGACTCTCCGGTGGGTGCTGCGGCATCAGACGGCGACTCTGTTTATGGCCGCTGCCACGCTTGCGCTTACCGCGTGGCTCTACATCATCGTCCCCAAAGGTTTTTTCCCGGTGCAGGATACCGGTGTGATTCAGGGCATTTCCGAAGCGCCTGAGACCATTTCCTTTCCCGCGATGGCCGAAAGACAGCAGGCGCTTGCTCAAGTTATTCTCAAGGATCCCGCGGTACAGAGCCTCTCCTCGTTTATCGGTGTGGATGGCATCAACACAACCCTGAATAGCGGGCGCATTCTCATCAATCTCAAGCCGCTGGCCGAGCGCAGAATAAGCGCAACGGATGTAATGCGCCGGTTGCAGCCGGCATTGGCAAACGTCGATGGCATCGGGTTGTACATGCAGCCGGTGCAGGATTTGACCATTGAGGATCGGATCAGCCGAACGCAGTATCAGTACACGCTGGAAGATCCCGACGCGAATGAGTTGAGCCTATGGACGGCGCGCCTGCTCGACAAGCTCAAGGCGCTGCCTCAGCTCCGCGATGTCGCCACCGACCAGCAGACGGAAGGTTTGCGAGCGTCGCTTGTCATCGACCGCGTGACCGCTTCTCGCCTGGGGATCACGCCACAGATGATCGACGACGCCCTTTACGACGCCTTCGGTCAACGCCAGGTCTCGACGTTGTTCACACAGTTGAATCAATACCACGTGGTGCTGGAAGCCGTGCCCGAGTTCCAGCAGAATCCGGCCAAATTGCAAGACATCTATGTCCGTTCCTCAGCCACAGCTCCGACATCACCACCGGCTGCGGGTTCGGACGCGTCGGTCGCGATTGCACCTTCGACTTCAACGGCGGCAACCGTAGGCTCATCCGCGCCCAGCACGACAACGAGTATTCCTACCACCTCCACCATAAATGGAGCGGCCGTGCCGCTCAGCGCGTTTACTCATTTTGAGTCGGGCATCGCACCCCTTGCCATAAACCATCAGGGGCAATTCCCAGTCGTCACCATTTCATTCAATCTCGCTCCCGGCGCCTCTTTGGGAGAGGCCACGAATGCGATTGAGCAGGCGCGCAAGGAGCTTGGCGTGCCGCTGAGCATTCAGGCGGCATTTCAAGGCACGGCAGAAGCGTTTCAAACCTCGCTGGCCAATGAGCCAGTGCTCATTTTGGCAGCGCTCGTGACGGTCTACATCGTGCTCGGGGTTCTTTATGAGAGCTATATCCATCCGATCACGATTCTGTCGACCCTGCCCTCGGCCGGAGTGGGAGCGATTCTAGCGCTGCTGATCTGCCGCTCGGAACTGAGCGTCGTTGCGCTCATCGGCATTATCCTGCTGATCGGCATCGTGAAAAAGAACGCGATCATGATGATCGATTTTGCCCTCGACGCTGAGCGCCATTCAGGCAAAACTCCGGTGGACGCGATTTATCAGGCATGCCTGCTGCGCTTTCGTCCGATCATGATGACCACCATGGCCGCTCTCCTGGGTAGTCTGCCGCTGGCTCTCGGTTCCGGGATGGGTTCAGAATTGCGCCGGCCCCTCGGCATCACCATCGTGGGCGGATTGCTCGTGAGCCAAATCCTTACCCTGTACACGACGCCGGTCATTTACCTGTTCTTCGACCGGCTTGCCAAGAAACTCTCAAAGTTCCGTGCCCGTCAAGAAAGCGCGGCACCCGTTCCGATGGAGCAGCCATGAGCCTTTCTGCCCCATTCATCCATCGGCCGGTGGCGACTGTTTTATTGACGGCGGCAATTGCACTGGCGGGGGCCGTCGCGTTCATGGTCCTGCCGGTATCACCGCTGCCCCAGATTGACTTCCCTACCATTACGGTGGCAGCGGCTTTCCCGGGAGCAAGTCCCGAGACCATGGCTTCCTCGGTGGCCGCGCCGCTGGAGCGGCAGTTTGGGCGGATCGCCGGCATAACCGAAATGACGTCCACGAGCTATCTCGGCACGACTGCGATCACGTTGCAGTTCGACTTGAACCGGAATATCGACGCAGCGGCGAGAGATGTTGAAGCCGCCATCAATGCCGCTCGTGGTTATCTGCCGACCGATCTACCGAACAATCCCACGTATCGGAAAGTCAATCCGGCGGACGCGCCAATTCTGATCATGGCGCTGACCTCCGACGTTTACGATGCCGGGCATCTTTATGATCTCGCTTCGACGATCGTGCAGCAAAAGCTCTCGCAGGTGCAGGGCGTCGGCCAGGTGACTGTCGGCGGCAGTTCGCTGCCGGCCGTGCGCGTAGAGCTGAATCCCACAGCGTTGAACAAGTACGGGCTCGACTTGGAGGACGTTCGCAACATGTTGAGCTCGCAGAATGCGAATCGGCCGAAAGGAAACATGGCGGATGATACAACAACGTCGAATGTGACAACGAATGATCAGCTCCTCAAGGCCGACGCCTATAAGCCGCTGATTGTCAGCTATCAAAACGGCGCGGCGATCAAGCTGTCGGATGTCGCGAATGTGCAGGATTCAGTGGAAGACTTGCGAGCGACCGGAATGACCAATGGAAAGCCGTCCGTGCTGCTGGTTATTTCTCGCGAGCCGGGGGCGAATATCATCGCTACCGTGGATCGCGTCCGCGAAACCCTTCCTCAGCTCAAGGCTGCTATTCCTGCCGCGATCGATCTCACCGTCGTCCTCGATCAGACTTCCACGATCCGCGCCTCGGTGCGGGACGTGGAGCGGACGCTACTTATCTCGATCGGGCTTGTGATCCTGGTCGTGTTCATCTTTCTCAGAAATGTCCGCGCCACGTTTATTCCCAGCGTGGCGGTCCCGGTCTCGCTAATCGGCACCTTCGGGGTCATGTATTTGTGTGGGTACAGTCTCGACAACCTGTCGCTGATGGCACTCACGATTTCAACCGGATTCGTCGTCGATGACGCGATCGTGGTCATCGAAAACGTGACCCGGCATCTCGAGCAGGGAATGCGACCGATGGAAGCCGCGTTGAAAGGAGCCCAAGAAATCGGCTTCACGGTACTGTCCATCAGTATCTCGCTGGTTGCCGTATTCATTCCGATCTTGCTGATGGGTGGCATCGTCGGGCGCTTGTTCCGCGAATTTGCCGTCACGCTTTCGGCTGCCATTCTCGTTTCGCTCGTCGTTTCATTGACCACCACTCCCATGATGTGCGCCAGGCTTCTCAAGCACCAGCGAGAGGAAGATCACGGCAGAGCTTATCGGGCGAGCGAGGAAGTTTTCCTTTGGGTACTACGCCTGTACGAGCACAGCCTCGCATGGGTCCTGCGCCACGCGGCCTTGACGCTGGGTGTTCTCCTGCTCACGATCGGCGTGAATGTCTATCTCCTCATCATTGTGCCTAAAGGATTTTTTCCGCAGCAGGATACCGGGCGCATCATTGGAGGCATTCAGGGTGTCCAAGATACGTCCTTTCAGGCGATGCGGCAAAGGATTACGCGCTTCGTAGACATTGTTAGAGCTGATCCGGCCGTAGCCAACGTGATGGCCTTTACAGGCAGCGGGGCAGGCACGACGACGAATACCGGCAGAGTATTTATGGCTTTGAAACCGCTCGAGGAGCGCCACGTCAGCGCAGATCAACTGATCAATCGTTTGCGGCCAAAACTGGCGACGGTGCCGGGAGCGGCGCTTTATCTGCAAGGGGTGCAAGACTTGCGCATCGGAGCCAGGCTGGGGAACGCGCAATATCAATACACGATTCAGAGCGATAATCTTGAGGATTTGACCCGATGGGGGCCCACTCTCCTCGAACAAATGAGGAAGCTCCCCGGCCTGGCGGACGTCAGCAGCGATCAACAGAACAATGGCCTTCAGGCATCACTCGTATACGACCGTTTGACCGCATCGAGATTAGGAATCACGCCGCAGATAATTGATGACACGCTCTCCGATGCCTTCGGGCAACGGCAGGTATCGACGATGTTCACGCAATTGAACCAGTACCACGTTGTCATGGAAGTGGAACCGGAGTTCTGGCAAAGCCCGGAAGGACTGAAGCAGATCTACATTCGCGCGGCTAACGGCGGGGTGGTTCCGCTAAGCGCATTCACCCATTACGAGCCAACCACGGCGCCCCTCGCCGTGAACCACCAGGGACAGTTCCCGTCGGTGACCTTGTCGTTCAATCTTGCGCCCGGACTCGCCCTCAGCGATGCGGTAACCCGGATCCACGCGATGGAACAGAGCATGGGAATGCCGGCGACAATTCACGGCAGCTTTTCGGGAACTCTGGAGGCATTCCAGGCATCGCTCGCGAGCCAACCCGTCCTTATTCTTACGGCGCTTATGGCAGTCTACATCGTGCTGGGTATTCTCTATGAAAGCTACATTCACCCGATCACGATTTTATCGACTCTGCCGTCGGCAGGCATGGGCGCCGTCCTGGCCCTGTTGATCTGCCGCACGGACCTCAGTGTGATCGCTCTGATCGGCATCATCCTCTTAATTGGTATCGTGAAGAAGAACGCGATCATGATGATCGACTTCGCGCTCGAGGCGGAGCGCCAGCAAGGCAAGAGCCCGCAGGAGGCGATCTACCAGGCATGCCTGTTGCGCTTTCGGCCGATCATGATGACCACGATGGCGGCGCTCTTGGGGGCGCTGCCCTTGGCTTTGGGCACGGGAGTAGGGTCGGAGCTGCGCCGACCACTCGGGATCGCCATCGTCGGCGGCCTGATCGTGAGCCAGATGCTCACCTTGTACACCACGCCCGTGGTGTATCTCTATCTTGACCGCTGCAGGCTGTGGTTCGAACGCCGCCGACAGAACTTGCGTGACCGATGGCGCGCAGAAGCGGCGCCGGAATTGTGATCAATGGGTTGCATGCAGAAAATATTGCGCGCCGCGCTGAAACATCGCCGTTTCGCCCCAGCGATCGTAGCGGCAATGCTGATGCCCTTGAGCGCATGCATGGTAGTGGGGCCGGACTATGTCCGTCCCACGGTCACCACGCCCGATGCTTACAAAGAGAACGACGGCTGGAAGGTCGCCCAGCCGAAGGATGACGTGATCCGCGGCGCCTGGTGGGAAATGTTCGGTGATCCCCAGCTGAACGCATTGGTCGCTCAGGTCAGCCTCTCGAACCAGAACCTGGCCGCGGCGGAGGCCCAGTATCGGGAGGCCCGCGCCCTCGTTCAGGAAGCTCGTGCCAGTTACTATCCGACGGCGACGATCGGCTTCGGCGCGAATCGCTCGAGCCCATCGACGACCACCGGGTCAGGTCCAGCGTCGCCAAGGATTGCCGTCTCGAATTATTCCCTGCCTCTCGACGTATCTTGGGAAATCGACGTCTGGGGTCAAATTCGCCGCACTGTGGAGTCGAATCAGGCCAATGCTCAGGCGAGCGCCGCTAATCTGGAGAACGCGCGTCTCAGCTTCCAGGCGGCGCTGGCGCAGGACTACTTCCAGTTGCGTGAGCTTGATGCGCAGAAACAACTGCTCAGCGCGACGGTCACCGCCTTTGAGAAGTCCCTCGAGCTCACCAAAGACCTGTTTGCGCAAGGAGTGGACTCCGAGGTGGACATTCAACAGGCGGAGACCCAGCTCAAAACTACAGAGGCCCAGCTCATCAATGTGGGCGTCCAGCGCGCGCAGCTCGAGCACGCGATCGCGGTGCTGATCGGTAAACCGGCCTCCGATTTTTCCATTCCGGCCACGCCCCTTGCGAGCACGCCGCCGGCGATTCCCGTCGGTGTGCCCTCTGAGCTGCTCGAGCGCCGACCGGACATCGCTGCCTCCGAGCGGAGCGTTGCGGCTGCGAATGCACAAATCGGCGTTGCCGAAGCCGCGTTTTACCCAACGGTCACGCTCAACGCATCCCTTGGCTTGGAGAGCTCGAGCCTGGGAAAGTTATTCACGGCGGCGAGTCGCTTCTGGTCGGTAGGGGCGTCTGTTTCGGAAACCGTATACGACGGTGGTCTGCGGCGGGCGCAAACCGACTTCGCGCGGGCGGCTTACGACGCGACCGTCGCAACCTATCGGCAGACCGCGCTGAGCGCCTTTCAGGGGGTGGAGGACAATCTCGCTGCGCTTCGTATCCTCGAGGAAGAAGCCAGCGTACAGAACGAAGCGGTAAAGGCGGCGGAAAAGTCCGTCGTCTTGACGATGGACCAATACAAGGCGGGCACGGTCAGCTATCTCAACGTGATTACAGTGCAGACAATCGCCCTGACGAACGAGACCACCGCAGTCCAGATCCTCGGCCAACGCATGACCGCTGCCGTGCTCCTAGTCCAGGCCCTGGGCGGCGGCTGGAATGCAGCCAACCTGCCATCCAACCCGTGAGCAAAAGCGACTGGGATTGAAGGCGATTGCATCGGTTCGACGCTTGAATGAAAAGTTCAACGCCGGTGAAAGAGATCTGTTGATGACGTAAACGAAT
>WNGI01009733.1_pt1 | contig 19445 bp, 19 predicted proteins | sample 5400621 | NCBI WGS metagenome assembly WNGI01 (sample SAMN13153374, study PRJNA577476) | soil metagenome | isolation source: 20 cm soil or saprolite under Garry oak tree replicate 1 | place: USA:California | collected 2016-06-15
GGTCTAGGAAGCAGGCTGCCTGCCACGTCGTCCTTAAGGCACCGGACGGCTCGGCTATACTGCCGGCGGGTGTCGCGCCCACCATTTTCCGGTGAGGCGATAATAACGAATGACTCAGGGACCGCCCGCGGATGGCTGACCGCGAAGTAGATCAGCAGCTGGTCGAGCGTGCGCAGCGGGGTGACAAGCGTGCCTTCGAGCTGCTGGTATTGAAGTACCAGCGCAAGCTGGGACGGCTGTTGTCGCGGCTGGTGCGCGACCCCGGCGAGGTCGAGGACGTGACGCAGGAGGCGTTTATCAAAGCCTACCGCGCGCTGCCGAGCTTTCGCGGAGATAGTGCGTTTTATACGTGGTTGTACAGAATCGCGATCAACACCGCCAAGAACTACCTGGTCGCGATGGGAAGACGGGCACCGACGTCGACCGGATTCGATCATGAGGAGGCGGAGAATTTTGAAGATGCCGAGCAGCTGCGCGATTCGGCGACGCCGGAAGACGAGCTGCACGGAAAGCAGATAGCCAACACCGTCAACAAGGCGATGGAGGCGTTGCCCGAGGATCTTCGCACGGCGATAACGCTGCGCGAAATCGAGGGCCTGAGTTACGACGAGATTGCCAACGTGATGAATTGTCCGATTGGCACAGTGCGCTCCCGGATCTTTCGGGCGCGCGAAGCGATCGCGGCCGAGCTGCGGCCGCTTTTGGGGACCGACAAGGACCGGAGATGGTGATGGGCAAATTGCAGGCTGCACCGGGCGACGATGTCGCTGCCGGTGCGATGGTGAAGGTGGAGGAGATCTCGCTGCTGGTGGATGGCGAGCTCGATGTCGAACGCATCGAGGGCGTGTGTACCCGCCTTCGAGATGCGGATTCGGTGACGACGTGGGTCTGCTACCACGTGATCGGCGACGCGCTGCGCGGTTCGAGCGCGATCATGCCGGGTTTTGCGGCCCGGTTCGCAACGCGACTGGCAGCAGAGCCCACCGTGCTGTCGCCACCGCGACGAGGACCCGCTCCGGCGGCGGTCGCGTGGGCCGCTGCCGCGACCGTGGCCGCGGTCAGCGTCGTGGCGTGGGTCGCGATGACTACTCTGCCGATAGGCGACGCAAGCCTGCCGGCCGCGCTCGCAACGGCGCGGCAGGCGGCGAGCGTCCGCGCTGCCGATACCCGACCAGCGGTCGACAACGAGTATCTGCTCGTGCATCAGGAATACTCGCCCACTACGGCCATCCAGGGCGCAAGGCCCTACCTTCGCGCAGTCGCGGCCACCGACCCGAATGCGCGCCCGTAGCACGCCGGCGGCTTCGCGCCGCCGGTTGGGCGGATGGAGCCGGCCCCTCGGTGCTGGCTGCCGCGCCGGGCTTGTCGTGGTCGCTCTGGCGGCGGTTCCGGCCGCCTATGGTCAGGATGCCTCCGCCTGGCTGCAGCGCGCGGCGGGTGCCGCGCGCGGGCTCAACTACGTCGGCACCATCGTCTATGAGCACGGCGGCAGGGTCGAGACCTCGCGTCTGGTCCACCTGCTCGAATCGGGCAGCGAGTTCGAGAAGCTGACCAACCTGGACGGTCCGGCGCGCGAGGTCATTCGCAACAATGACCTGGTCCGCTGTTACTACCCCGATGCCAAGATCATCCGCATCGAGCCCAGATCTTTCCGCAACGCCTTCCCGTCGCTGCTTCCGCAGCAGTTGAATGCGCTCGCCGCACATTATTTTTTCCGCAAGGGAGAGCTGGCCCGCATCGCCGGTCTCGAAACGCAGGCTTTCGTTTTCGAGCCCAAGGATGGGCTGCGATATGGCCACAAGTTCTGGGCCGACATTGCCAGCGGCTTGCTGCTCAAGGCGCGCCTGCTCAACGAAAAGAACGAGCCGATCGAGCAATTCGCGTTCATCGACATCCAGATCGGCGCCAAGCTCGACCGCGAGCAGGTCAAACCGCCGTTCTCTTCGCTGCCGACCGACTGGCAGGTGCGGGAGTCGCCTCCCGGAGAAGTGCAGCCACAGGAAACCGGATGGGTGGTCAAGGATCTCCCGGCGGGCTTCGCCAAGGTTGTCGAAGGCTTTCGTAGATTGCGCGGCAAAAGCGCCCCGGTCGCGCATCTGGTATTTTCGGACGGACTGGTCGCGGTTTCGGTGTTTGTCGAGCCTGTGCCGCCAACGCCACAGCCGGTCGGCCTGTCGCAGCAAGGCGGGATCAACGTTTACAGCCGGCAGCTCGACGACTACCTTGTCACGGTGCTGGGCGAGGCGCCCGGTGCCACCGTTCGACAGATCGCATACTCGGTCGCGCATCGGTAGCGCGGCGACATCTTTGGCTTTTCGTTAGGAACATGGAAATGAAATTACGCATCTGGACAACGCTCGGCGCGCTGGTCGGCGTCCTCTGGTTCTCTCCCGCCGTGCCCGCGCAAGTGGGAAAAGGCTTGCCCGACTTCACCGAGCTCTACGAGCAGCAGGGCCCGGCAGTGGTCAGCATCGACGTCACCCAAAAATCCCGCCGCTCGGTCATGCCCGAGCTTTCCGAGGACGATCCGTTTTACGAATTCTTCCGCCGCTTCGGGCAGATACCGCGAAACACTCCGCGGCCCCGTGACTTCGAGCAGCAATCGACCGGCTCCGGATTCATTCTCTCGGCGGACGGTTATATCTTGACCAACGCCCATGTGGTCGATGAGGCGAGCGAAGTCTCGGTCAAGCTGACCGATAAGCGCGAGTTCAAAGCCAAGGTTATCGGGACCGACAAACGCACCGACGTTGCGCTGCTCAAAATCGAGGCCACCGGTTTGCCCAGGGTAACCATAGGCGATCCCGAAAAGCTCAAGGTCGGTGAATGGGTGGCCGCGATAGGCAAGCCGTTCGGGCTCGAAAACACCATCACCGCGGGCATTGTCAGCGCCAAGGGTCGCGAGCTGCCGAACGAAAACCTGGTGTCCTATATCCAGACCGATGTTCCGATCAATCCCGGCAACTCCGGTGGCCCCTTGTTCAACCTGAAGGGCGAGGTCGTCGGTGTGAACTCGATGATCTACAGCAGGACCGGCGGGTCCATGGGTCTTGCATTCGCGATCCCGATCGACGTGGCGATCAACGTCACCAAACAAATACAGGAGAAAGGGCGTGTGACGCGCAGCCGGATCGGGGTTCAGATCCAGGAAGTCAGCCGCGAAACCGCCGATGCATTCGGTCTTGCCAAGGCCAACGGGGCCCTCGTCAACTCGGTTGAAAAGGGCGGCCCGGCCGACAAGGCGGGCATCGAGCAGGGCGACATCATCGTCAAGGCGGATGGACGCAACGTGAGCTCTTCCGCCGAGTTGCCGCGCATCATTACTGCGGTCAAGCCGGGCACCCGCATCGTGTTGCAGGTCTGGCACAAAGGCGCCATCAAGGATGTCAACGTCACGGTTGCGGAACTGAAGGAAGACGAGGGCGCCAGGCCCGCACGGCGGCCAGCACCCGGAAAGGACAAGGAAAAGGCCAAGCCCAACCGCATGGGACTGGTGTTATCCGATTTGAGCGAAGAGCAGAAAAAAGAGCTCGAGATCAAGAGCGGTGTTGGTGTCGAGGAAATCAGCGGAACGGCGCGCGGCGACATTCAGCCCGGTGACGTTATCCTCGCCCTCATCAGCCGTGGCACGACCATCGAGGCAAAAAGCGCCGAGCAGCTCAATGCTCAGATCGCCAAGGCGGAAAAAGGCAGCTCGATTACCTTTCTGCTCAAGCGAGGCGAGCGCCAGTTTTACTCGACGATCAAGCTGGGCAACGGCGGCGAGTGAGGCGTGTTGACAACGAATCGGCGGTGCCCGAGGCGATAGAACGGCGGCACCTGACGCTGCTCGTTCGCGCCTATTGCCACCTGTGCGACGACATGCGCGACGCGCTGGCACCCCTTGCGGTGAGGTTTGGATGGGCGATCGATGAGATCGACATCGACGCCGACGCTGCGCTCGAGAAGCAGTGGGGCGAAAGCGTCCCGGTCTTGCTGGTCGGGAAAAGCGAGCTCTGTCGTCACCGGATCGACGCCGCCGTGGTCACGGCATTTCTGTCCGAGCGTGGCGCAAATTCGCGCTGATGTCCGAAATCGGCTAAAATTCAAGCTGTTCCGGCGCAAAAAGCCAAAAGGGGCACTTCGCGGTGCCCTTTTGTTTTGAATGGGCCGGAACCCAAGCCCAATGACCTCCATGCAGCACATCCGCAATTTCTCGATCATCGCGCACATCGATCACGGCAAGTCGACGCTTGCCGACCGCTTCATTCAACGCTGCGGCGGCCTCGCCGACCGCGAGATGGAAGCGCAGGTTCTGGACACCATGGACCTCGAGCGCGAGCGGGGCATTACCATCAAGGCTCAAACGGCGGCCCTGGTCTATGTCGCGCGCGATGGCTCGAGCTACAACCTCAACCTGATCGACACGCCGGGCCATGTCGACTTCGCGTACGAGGTGTCGCGCTCGCTCGCCGCCTGCGAGGGTGCGCTGCTGGTCGTCGACGCATCGCAGGGTGTGGAAGCGCAGACCGTCGCCAACTGCTACACGGCGACCGAGCAAGGCGTGACGGTGGTCCCGGTGCTGAACAAGATCGACTTGCCCTCGGCCGACCCCGACCGGGTCATCACCGAGATCGAGGACATCATCGGCATTCCCGCCCACGATGCGATTCTCGCCAGCGCCAAGACCGGCGAGGGCGTCGACGATATCCTGGAGGCGGTGATCGAGCGCATCCCGCCGCCCGTGGGCGATCCGCTCTCCCCGCTGCAGGCCCTGATCATCGATTCGTGGTTCGACAACTACGTCGGCGTGGTCATGCTGGTGCGGGTGATGCAGGGGACGCTCAAGCCGCGCGACAAGATTCTGCTGATGGCGACCGGCGCGCTTTACAACTGCGAGCAGGTCGGCGTTTTCACGCCCAAAGCGGTCGCCCGTGACGAACTTTCGGCGGGAGGCGTCGGTTTTATTGTCGCGGGCATCAAGGAGATTCACGCGGCCAAGGTCGGCGACACGGTGACGCTGGCCGCGCGGCCCGCGGTCACGGCGCTGCCGGGCTTCAAGAACGTGAAGCCTCAGGTGTTTGCCGGCCTGTACCCGGTCGAGTCCAATCAGTACGAATCACTGCGCAACGCCCTGGACAAGCTCAAGCTCAACGACGCATCGCTTTACTACGAGCCGGAAGTATCGCAGGCGCTGGGATTCGGTTTCCGCTGCGGCTTCCTGGGCCTCCTGCATATGGACATCGTGCAGGAGCGGCTCGAGCGCGAATACGACATGGACCTGATAACGACCGCGCCCACGGTCATCTATCAGGTGCTGCTTCGCGATGGAACGCTGCTGGAGATCGAGAACCCGTCGAAGCTGCCGGATCTCTCCCGGGTAGAGGAGATCCGCGAGCCGATCATCACCACCACCATCCTTACGCCGCAGGAATACGTGGGCCCAGTGATAACGCTATGCACCGAGCGCCGCGGAGCACAGAAGAACATGCAGTATCTCGGACGCCAGGTCATGCTGACTTACGAGCTGCCGCTGGCCGAGGTGGTGATGGATTTCTTCGACCGCCTCAAGTCGGTTTCACGTGGCTACGCGTCGCTCGACTACGAGTTCAAGGAGTTCAGCGCCGCCGACGTGGTCAAGCTCGACATCCTGATCAACGGCGAGCGCGTCGACGCGCTGTCGGTGATGGTCCATCGCTCGGTCGCCCAGCACCGCGGCCGCGAAGTGGTTTCCAAGATGCGCTCGCTGATCCCGCGGCAGATGTTCGACGTGGCGATCCAGTCGGCCATCGGCGCCCAGATCGTCGCCCGCGAATCGGTCAAGGCGATGCGCAAGAACGTGCTCGCCAAATGCTATGGCGGCGACATCACGCGCAAGAAAAAGCTGCTCGAAAAGCAGAAGGCCGGCAAGAAGCGGATGAAGGCGGTGGGAAGCGTCGAGATTCCTCAGGAAGCCTTCCTCGCCATTCTCCAGGTCGGCGACAAATGACACCGTACGCCGCCCTTGCGGTAGGAGTGACCGGAATTCGGGCATACGGCGGCTCGCACTTATGGGAATATCGGCCCTTTGCCACGCCGAGCGCCGCTCCCTGGCGTCGCCGGATCTTCACCGATCAACGACAGACGAGACGCAACGATTCATGAACTTCGCCCTGATACTGTTCTTGCTCACGGTCGTGACCGGAGTGATCGCGCTGGCCGACCGCGTGCTATGGGCGCGAAACCGCCCCGCCGGCAAGCCGGAGCCGTGGTGGATCGAGTATCCGAAGAGTTTTTTCCCGGTGCTTCTGATCGTCTTTCTGCTGCGCTCGTTTATAGCCGAGCCGTTCAAGATCCCGAGCTCCTCGATGCGGCCAACGCTCGAGGTCGGCGATTTCATTCTGGTGAACAAATTCGCCTACGGCATTCGGCTGCCAATCATCGAAAAGAAGATCGCTTCACTCGGCGAGCCGCAACGCGGCGATGTCATCGTGTTTCGATATCCCGTCGTCCCTTCGCAGGATTTCATCAAGCGCCTGGTCGGACTTCCCGGAGACGAGGTCGTTTACCGCGACAAGAAGATTACCGTCAACGGCACGCTCTGGCCGCAGACGCCCGACGGCGCATATGGTTATCTCGAAGGCTTGAGCTACGCGACAACGGAGCGGTTTCTGGAGCGCGTGGGCGCGCGCGAGCACACAATCGCCCAGAACCCCGCCATGCAGCCGGTCTATCCGCACAACGTGCGCCAATTCCCCGGCCGCGAGAACTGTGTTTACAATGACCGAGGATTTACCTGCAAGGTGCCCGCCGGCAGTTATTTCATGATGGGCGACAACCGGGACAATAGCGACGACAGCCGCTATTGGGGCTTCGTTCCCGACGATCACATCCGGGGCAAGGCGTTTTTCATCTGGTTCAACTGGGACGACATCAGCAGCCTGGCGTTCAAGCGCGTTGGCAACAGCATTCGTTGAGGGGATAGAAAATGCGCAATCGACAACGGCAGCGGGGCTTCACCATAACCGGATTCATCTTCACCACCATTGTCGTGGTGGGGGCGCTGATGATCGGGTTTCGCACCGTGCCCTCTTATATCGAATATTTCACGGTAAAAAAGATACTCGTGCAAGTCCTGGACTCGACGCAAGGCGGGCCGATCACCCTGGCTGAGGTGCGCCGCGGTTTTGACCGCCGCTCAAGCGCCGATTACATCGAATCGGTGTCCCCTAACGACATAGAGCTCCAGAAAAACGGCAATCAGATTACCTTGAGCGCCAGCTGGACCAAGACGCTACACCTCGTCGGCAATGTGAGCTTGCTGCTCGAATTCGAGGCCACGGCAACCAGGTAGACGCGTTAATCTCGATGTCCAGCGACCGGCTCCCTGCGCTCGGTCACGATTTCCGGCAACCGGAGCTGCTCCTATACCGTCGCTTCCCGCAGATCCCGGAGGGAGATTTGTCCCGGGTGCGCGCGAATCTGGTCAACAAGGAGACGCTGCATCGGCTGGCGCTTTCGCTCGATCTCGGCAAATCGGTTCGATTGGGCGAGGGCGAGCTGAAAAGCGGCGGCGCGAGCAGGCCGTCGATCCTCGCCGATACGCTGGAAGCGCTGTTCGGTGCGATCCTGCTCGACGCGGGATTCGACGCCGCGCAGGAGGCTGTACTTCGCGTGTACGAGCCTGAGCTGGACTGCCTCGACCCGGCCGAGCTCGCCAAAGATCCGAAGACGCGGCTGCAGGAGTTGCTGCAGGGAAAGCATTTACCGGTGCCCGAATACGCAATCGTGAACGTGAAAGGGGAGGCGCACCTGCAGACGTTCGAAGTCGTATGCCGCATCCCGGCCCTCGGTATCGAAGCGACCGGTGCCGGCGCCAGCCGGCGCTCCGCCGAACAAGCCGCTGCCGCTGTCGCCTATGAGCAAGCGGCCCGTAGCTGATCGTCTGCCGACCGGCGTGTCCGGCGATGCGGCTGCCGGACGCGCATTTCGCTGCGGTCAAGTGGCGATCGTCGGGCGTCCCAACGTCGGCAAGTCGACGCTGCTCAATGCGCTGGTAGGCGCACGGATCAGCATCACCTCGAAAAAGCCGCAGACGACCCGGCATCGCGTGCTGGGCATTCTGACCACCCGGGAAGAACAATGCATCTTTGTCGATACGCCCGGATATCAGACGCTGCACGGATCGCTGCTGAACGATCGAATGAATCGCGCGGTCCGCGAGAGCCTGCGCGAGATCGATGTCATCGTCGTAGTGCTCGAAGCCGGACGGCTGACCGACGCCGATCGGGCGGTGCTGGCGCTGCTGCCGAGCGCGGTGCCGGTCATCGCCGCGGTCAACAAGGTCGATCGCTTGAAGGACAAGTCGTCGCTGCTCCCCTATTTCGCGCAGCTCTCCTCGACCCGCGACTTTGCCGCGATCGTCCCGATCAGCGCCGACAAGAATTGGCAGCTCGACGACTTGCGCTCAGAGATCTTCGCGCGTTTGCCCGCCGGCGACGCGCGCTATGCCGAAGACGAGATCACCGATCGCGACGAACGTTTTTTGGCCTCGGAGTACATCCGCGAGAAAATCTTCCGCGCCCTCGGAGAGGAAGTCCCGTACTCGACCAGCGTCGGCATCGACTCGTTCGAGCATGCGGGCGACCTTCGCCGTATTCACGCCACCATCTACGTCGACAAGACGAGCCACCGTGCAATGCTGGTCGGCGAGGGCGGCCTGCGCATGAAAGCGATGGCCACTGCCGCGCGCCGCGACATGGAGCGCCTGTTCGGCGGCAGGGTTTTTCTCGAAGTCTGGGTGCGCGTGAAAAGCGGCTGGGCCGACGACAAGCGCATGCTCGACCAGCTCGGGTATTGACGATGAAGCATTCACGATGAAGCAGGTGCGCGAACGGCGCGAAGATCAGCCGGCTTTCGTGCTGCATGCGCATCCCTACCGCGAGACGAGTCTCATCGTCGAGGCTCTCACCGCGGACTACGGCCGCGTTGCCTTGGTGGCGCGCGGCGCAAAACGTCCGCGCTCCGAGTTGCGCGGAGTCTTGCAGGCGTTCCAGCCGCTGACCCTTTCGTGGGCGGGCGCCGGCGAGATCAAGACCCTGACCCGGGCAGAATGGCGCGGGGGCTTGCCTCTGGTCGCAGGCTCGGCCCTGCTCTGTGGCTTCTATCTCAATGAGCTGCTGCTCAAGATGCTGCCGCGCGAAGATGCTCATCCGCAGCTCTTTCACGACTACCAGAGCACGCTGTCCAAGCTCGCCGCCGGCGCTGACCAGGCCCCCGCACTGCGCCAGTTCGAGGTTCAGCTCCTTGCCCGGCTCGGCTACGCGCTGCCGCTCACGCACGAGGTCGATAGCGGCCTGCCGGTCGATCCTGGCGCACGGTACTATTACGCCTTCGATCGCGGACCGCGCACGCTCGCGTCGGAGCCGGAGCGGCGATATCCGCTGGTTCGCGGCACCACATTGCTGGCACTCGCGCAGCAGGACTTCAGCGCGCCGGACGCCGCCGTCGAAGCCAAACGCTTGATGCGCGAGGTGCTCGATCATTATCTCGAGCGCCGTACCATATTCAGCCGGCGCGTGGTACGCGATCTTCAGGCACTCGACGAGATGGCCGACGAGGGCGATGATTCATGATCGAGCTTGGCGTCAATATCGACCACGTTGCCACGCTGCGTCAGGCGCGGCGCACGTACGAACCCGACCCGGTGTGGGCGGCGGTGGAGGCGCACCTGGGCGGCGCGGATGGCATCACGGTTCATCTGCGCGAGGACAGGCGCCACATCCAGGACCAGGATGTGCGCCGTTTGCGCGAGCTGGTGCACATCAAGCTCAACCTGGAAATGGCGGCGACCGACGAAATGGTCGAGATCGCGTGCGCGCTCAAGCCGGAAATGGCGATGCTGGTGCCCGAGGGGCGGGAGGAAATCACGACCGAAGGCGGTCTCGATGTTGCAGGCCAGGTGACGCGGCTGAAATCGGTGGTGGCAAAGCTCGCCGACGCAGGGATCATGACCAGTGTCTTCATCGATGCGTTGCCCGAGCAGGTCGATGCCGCGGCGCGGATCGGCGCCAAGGTCTGCGAGATTCATACCGGCCCATACGCGCATGCGTTTCACGCCAAGGGGCGAGATCGCGAAAGCGCCGCGGTGGTCGCCGAGATCACCAAGATCCGCGACGCCGGCGCGGCCGTTCGCGCGCTAGGCATGCGCTTCAACGCCGGACACGCGCTCAACTACTTCAACGTGCAGCCCGTGGCCTCGCTTCCCGGCGTGGGCGAGCTGCATATCGGCCATGCCATTGTCAGCCGCTCGCTATTTGTTGGCTTGCGCGAGGCTGTGCGGCAGATGAAGGCGTTGATTCGCGAAGCTGCGGTGCGCTTCGACTGACGCGCCGCGAAAGACGCCTTCAGGGCCGACCTCGATTGCCTCGCATTCAATGACCCCGCTTCCACGCGGCCCGGTGATGCTCGACATCGCCGGCACCGAGCTCACTGCCGAAGATCGCGAGCGTCTTCTTCATCCATCGGTGGGCGGCATCATCCTGTTCGCGCGCAACTATGCGTCGCTGCGGCAGCTCGGTCTTCTCACGGGTGCGATCCTCGCCCTGCGTGACCCACCGCTGCTGATCGCGGTCGATCAAGAAGGGGGCCGGGTTCAGCGTTTTCGAGACGGATTTACCGAGATTCCGCCGATGCGCACGCTCGGCCTGCGTTGGGATCACGATGCTCCCGGGGCGACCGACGAAGCCGAACGCCTGGGTCGGACCATTGCATCCGAGCTCGCGGCACAGGGCGTCGATTTCAGCTTTACGCCGGTCCTGGACCTCGATCACGGGCAAAGCTGGGTGATCGGCGATCGCGCCTTCCATCGCAATCCCGTCGCGGTGGCAGAGCTCGCCGGCGCTCTTTGTCGGGGGCTCCGCGCCGGCGGCATGGCCGCGGTGGGAAAGCACTTTCCCGGTCACGGTTTCGTTACCGCCGACTCGCACACCGAGACGCCGTTCGACGACCGCGCGCTCGCACTGCTGAAAAACGATGACCTGTTGCCGTTTCGCGCGCTCATCGGCGACGGGCTCGAAGCGATCATGCCGGGACACGTCGTTTATCCGGCGATCGATCCGCGGCCCGCGGGATTCTCGGACGTCTGGCTGCGCACGATCTTGCGCGAGCGGATGGGTTTCGACGGGATGATTTTCAGCGACGATCTGTCGATGGCCGGCGCCGGCTTCGCCGGAGACGTCGTAGCGCGCGCCGATGCCGCGCTGACGGCGGGCTGCGACATGGTGCTGGTCTGCAATGACGCACCGGCCGCCGATATGCTCCTGTCGCGTTGGCGGCCGGCGCCGAATCGTGACCTGGTGCGTCGGACCGCGCGCATGGAAAGGCGTCGCTAACCACTCGATCCGTCATTCCCGCTCATTTTGGTAAGTGAGCGGGAATCCAGTGTCTTTCGACGGAAGGAAACCTATTTAAATAAATTCAAGGGGGCTTGACAAACGCCTTCATAGAAGCGGACGTTCAAAGAATCAAGCTATACAGCGACTACGGTGAGTTCCGCCAAGTCCGCGACCGACCTATAACGCTCGGATCACTGAATGACTTCGTCCGTGCGCGAAACGAAGGATTGCGGAATTATCAGCCCGAGTGCCTTCGCAGTGTTGAGGTTGATCACCAACTCATAGCGGACAGGTCGCTCGATGGGAAGAACCGCCGGCGGGTCGCCATCCAGAATCTTGGCCACTAAATTCGCTGCGCTGCGGTACATGTCATTTTGCACAGGGCCGTAGGTGACGAGCAAGCCATCGCGCGCCCAGCTCGATAACAGCGTGATTGCAGGCAAGCGCCTCTTCAATGCGGCATCGACTACCCGCCGTCGATTTCCCTGTTCGTAAATGTGCGGGGACGAAAGCACGATGAGTCCGCGCGCGCCGTCCTGCGTTGCCGACTGAAGCGCAGCTAGCAGCGCATCGGGACCGTGCCAGACAATGGGCGCAATCGTGACGCCCAGTCGTCTTGCGGCTCCCTCCACGGATTCGCGTTGTGCCGACGCAACTTCGGCGTCGAAGAGCACGGCGACACGCGTCAGCCCGGGCACCAATTCTCTGAGCAACTGCAGCTGCTTGGCGCTTATCTCGGACTGATCGAGGAAGACTCCGGTGACGTTGCCGCCGGGCCGCGCGAGACTCGCCGCGTAACCGGCCGCAACCGGATCGCTCTCGTGATCGAGGCCGACAATAGGGATGGTCGCGCTGGCGGCGCGGGCTGCCCGCAAAGCATACGGCCCTTGCGCGTAGATTACCTGGCTGCCAGTCGCAACGAGCTGGCCGGCAAGTTCCCGCAGCGGCTCTTCCGTTTCCGCGTGACGATAATCGATAACAAGATTCCGACCCTCGACGTACCCCAGCTCGCGTAGCCGCTCGACGATGGTCATCGATGCAGCGCCCTGCGTCATCAGTCTTGGAAAGCCCGCCAGAAAACCAAGCCGAGCGATTTTTTCCCGCTCAAGTGGCGCGGACTTCGGCGCTTCGACCGCCTTCTTCGGTTCTTCCTTTTGGCTGCAGCCGTACACGGCAAAGAGCGCGGCGATGAATGCTCGCCGATCCATTCCTGAATCACCTCGTCGAAAAATGGTTGTGCGGCAATACTACGCTTACTAGCGCGGCTTCAGTCCCGTGGACGTTCTTACCATTTCGGGGCAATTTGGAAGGTAACATTGACCGTCCGGAGTTGGCCGAACGCGCCCATCGATGAGCGGCAACCTAACGGCCGACATCGCGCATTGCGCTTCATTGCAATCCCTGATCGGTGTTCGTCGGCCACGAGCATCCTCGATCCGCGGGAGCAGCGGGAGAATCCGCCGAGCCGGTACGCGGCGCCGATGAGCGCACGGAGTTCGTCGTCGCTAAGCGCAGAGAGGGCTGCAACGAACTGAGTTCGTTTCCCATCGCGCCATTCCGCAGTGAACCAATAACTTACAGTTCACGAATTAGGTGCGACAACCAGCTATGCAACACATTGAATGCATTGAGCTCTGATTTCTGGCATGGGCTGTGCTCACAGATCACTTTCGGCTCAACGAGCGATCAGCTAGTCAGCGGATATTCGTGAATGGCGAAAGCGCGCTTCGAAGATTTCTCGCTCTCTGCTCATCGCAGCATTGCACCTTAGGGAAAATTGAGATGAATAGAAGCTTGAAGGTCCGTCCCGCCCAAGTTCTGACGATTGCGCTGTTCCTCATTCCGACACTAGTGCAGGCCTTAACCATCACGTTCGAGGACGCTGTCCCTGCTAACGGTTTCTTCGTCGCGCAGGGCTACAAAGGCTTCCAGTGGACTGGCCTACAAGGAACTAATAGTTGGGTCCTCGCAACCCCGACTGACGGAACCGATGTTTTCTCTTCCCATTCGGGCACGAATTACATCTGGAGCAATGCCGGGTCCTCGCTGACGATGTCCGACGGGATATTTTCTTTCAACAGCATGTGGGCAAGGAGCGGCCAATCACCCGGGACCGACACAGCCCATGGCTTCCTGAGCGGTATGGAGATCTATACCCAAGACTTCAACGTCGGCCAAACCTACTCGCAGGTCGCGCTGAACTTCGCGGGCATAGACGAAATACGGTTCAACCAAACATCTTTCAATCTCGTTATGGATGATATCAACGTGAATGTACCGGAACCCGCCACGCTCGCCCTTGTCGGCCTGGGCCTCGCCGGACTCGGTTTCTCGCGCCGCAAGCAGTAACCGATTCCGCGCCAGACACGGGTCCCGCTCCGGCGGGGCTTTCGTTATGTTGCGGATCGATGCGCAATTCGTCGTCGCTATCTGGCTCACACCTTGAGTACGTATCCAGTTAGATGGCCGCTAACCGGAAATATTGCTGCCGTCCTTGTATGCCCGCTCATGGCCGAAGTTTGCCGTTTGCCAGTGACGCAAATCGACACCCAAACCGGGCATTCGAGTCTAGAGCTGAGACGTGTCTGCCAACTAGGAGCATTTAAGCGCTACAGAACGGCCTCGGATGCAATGCCTGCGTTGCAGCTGAATCAATGCCTCTAACCGCTGAGGGTCTGGTGGAGATCCTTACCGGTCGGTGCTTGCTCTTTCCTACTTCGAGAAACCGTAAAGAGTCGCCGGATTCTCGACGAGAATGCGCTGGCGCGTGACTTCATTCGGCGCCCACTCGGTCAGCAGATCAAAGAGCACGGCGTCGTTCGCTTTTTCATTCTCTTTCTGGGTCGGGTGCGGCCAATCGCTCGCCCACACCATCCTCTCCGGCGCAGCTTTGACGTACGCCTGCGCGACCCTGCTCGTATCCGCATAGCTTGGCGCGCCAACTTTCGTATCCTGGCACGCGCCCGAGAGCTTGATCCAGGTCCGGCCCTTGTCGATCAATTTGCGAATGACTCCGAACGCGGGATGATCGGTACCTGCCGGTCTCGACGTTGGTGCGGTCCATCAGCGATACCACCGCTCCCGGCACCTGGTTGAGCGGCGCCACGTTGATTGCGGTGGCATCGAGGATGATGATGTCGGCCTCCTTGCCCGGCGTGAGCGAACCGACTTTGCCGTCGAGCCGCAGCGCCTTCGCGTCGTTCATGGTGCCGTAGCGCAGCACGTCGCGCGTCGTGAGCAGGTTCGGTGTGCCGGCGGCCGGCGTCGGCCATTGGCTGGGTGGTGCGAATATTCCTTGCTCGAGGACCATCTGGTTCACGACCATGCGCTGCATGTTCATCATGGAGCGCATCTGGGTGAAGAAGTCCGCGGTCAGCGTGCACTCCACATCCACGCTCAGGGACGGCTCCATGCCCAGGCTTTCCATCTTGAGGATGGGCGGTATCCCGTGGCGCATGTTCATTTCGATCGGGACGGCGAGCGAGACTTGCGCGCCGGCGTTCTTGACCCCCTGCCAGCCCAGGTCTGACATTCCGGTCATGTGGATGAACAGGTTGTCGGGCCCGAGCCCGAGTGTACCGCTGTCGCCGCCCTTGCCTTGGGCGAGCAAGTCCAGGGTGGGGCGAATGCTGAACGGAGAGAGGATATGCGCCGCAATTTGGAGCCCGAGCTGGCGCCCGATCTTCCAGGCCTTCTCGTAGTGCGGAAGGTAGACCTCGCCGCCCATGATCATGGTCATCCTGGTTGCAGAACTATTTTTGGGAAGGGCCTAGCATCGTACCGGGTCGAGGAACCGGTCACCTCAGCCCTTTTGAACCTTGAAGACTTCGAACCCGCGCGGGGTAATAGAGAATGCCTCGTAGTGGTAAGGAAGGTACCCGGCCTCTTCCGCCTTGAAGCGGGTTTCGTGGTGGTGACGGATCGCAACCCACAACACGATGTCACTACCGTTGGCAGTATCCAGCGGGCCGTTGGCATAGAGCTGCTTGAGCTCCCGATCATCGCACTTCATGCCAACCTCGGCGCCCTGCTCAACCGAGTCACCGCGATACACCGTTACCCATATGTCACCCGTGCCCTGGGTGTCGACGGAGGCGAGTTGCGGCAATTCGATCTCGTAGCCACGCAAGTCACCCTTCGCGCTGGCGCTCTTGAGGTCACGAACTCGGAACTTGCGCGCGCTCGGCGGGTTGGCAAGGTGCTTGCCCTGGTTGGCGACAATCGTCCAAGCGTCACCGGCCGGGTCGACGTAGGTCTTGTGGTCAAAAACCTCGAAGACGTCGCTTGAGAATCCGTCGATGTCGAGGTCGACACGGAAGTACATGTGGTGGGTATGTGCCTTGCTCGGGTCATTAGGGTTGAGCATCCCGCCCCAGGCACATCAACACGCCTGCAAGTTTTGCCAGCGAGTCGTACACGCTGCGCGAACACATCGGTTTGGTTCGCTGGACCGTAGTGGAGAGGGCACGTGGTATCAATGCGGCAGGCGCCTGAACACCGTGGCCTGAACTGTAACGAGAGTCCGCTTTGGGACAGAATGTACTGACCTATGAAATGCCCGCTTGTGGCCGCACTGAGTTATACAGGCTCATGATTGTCGCGGGGCTGCGGCTAATAGGGCGTCCGTCCTGGAAAGGGACAACGGCCTATGAGTGCAGCGCGCGGCGGGCGCAACCGGAACCGCTTCGCAGGCATGCGTTGCCGCGCACTATGGATCTTGCTAACGTGACTGCACAGCTATAGGCATGGAGGGATTCGATGGCGCGATTCTGCGAAAGTTGTGGCAAAGAGATGGGCGATGCGGCCTTGTTCTGTCCGTCCTGCGGCAAGCCCGCGACCCTGCCCGCGACGGGTGGTGCGGGCACTGGGGCGAGAGCGCAATCCGCCGGTCTGCAGAGCAATCTGGCCGGAGCGCTTGCCTACTTGTGGATAACGGCGATCATCTTTCTGCTCGTCGAGCCCTACAACCGGGACAGGTTCGTGCGCTTCCACTCGTTCCAGGCCCTGTTCCTCGGCTTGGCCTCGATTGCCGGGCATATCGTCCTGAGTGTGATCCCGATCATCGGCTGGACTCTGATGCCATTGTGGTCACTGCTCGTTCTAGTAGTTGCGCTGATCGCCGCTGTGAAGGCATATCAGAACCAGACTTGGAGCATTCCCGTGATCGGACCATTCGCAGAGAAGCAGGTGTAGCAGGGCGGATCGCCTGACCAGGGGCGCCGTGCGACGCCGGCGTCCGCCTCGAGCCGCTTAGATGGTTGAACGGCCGCTCACGAGCCGAAAAGCGTAGGACGGCTTGTGGCAGGTCTGCGCCCACCCGCGGACGGGCGCAGACCTGCCGGAAAGCCCTCGAAGCGGAGGCCGCAGTGCTCAGACCTCGGTCTGTTGAGGCTCTCCTTTCAGTGGAAGGAAGCCCATATTGCGTCGACACTTACCGTCAGCGTGCGCGCGAACGGAAACGTCGATCAGTGGACCGTCAGGCGGTCGTCTTGCGGTCCGTGAAGCTGGCTCATGATAAGGAAACAGTGTCCAGCCACCGCATATCGGATAATTCGAGCGGCATCCGGCACTATCCGCTGGAGAAGAAAATGCAATCGACGAACAGGAAACTCAAGATGCCAAACAGTCTGCTGGCTAGGAAAGCAGCGATCGATCAAGTGAGACGCTGGGTCGATGATGCGAAGCGGATCGTCGTCCTGACCGGCGCCGGCATCTCGACCGAATCGGGCATTCCGGATTTCCGCGGCCCGCAGGGCGTGTGGACGAAAAATCCACTGGCGGAGAAGCTTTCGAACATCCACTACTACATGTCCGATCCGGAAGTGCGCAAGGCGTCCTGGAAGTCGCGCCTTGAACACCCCGCCTGGACCGCGAAACCCAACGCCGGGCATCTAGCGCTCGCGGTGCTGGAGAAGCGCGGCAAGCTGCATGTGCTGATCACGCAGAACATCGACGAGCTCCACCAGATGGCGGGAAATTCGCCGGACAAGATCATCGAAGTCCACGGCACCGTGCGCAAGGTACTGTGCATGGCCTGCGGGATGACCGCACCGATGCAGAAGGCGCTGGACCGAGTTCGCGCCGGCGAGAACGATCCACCATGCCGCGACTGCGGCGGCATACTCAAGAGCGCCACCATTTCCTTTGGGCAGCAGTTGGTGCCCGAAGTGATCGATCGTGCCTTGCATTCCGCAGCGGAAGCCGACCTGTTCCTAGCGATCGGCAGCAGCCTGCAGGTTTACCCCATCGCAAGCGCAGTGGAAATCGCGAGCGCAGCTGGCGCAAGGGTCGTGATACTGAATGCTGAGGAAACCCCGTTTGACGGCATGGCGGATGTGGTGATACGCCATCCGATCGGGGCGGTGCTGCCGCAAGTCCTCGGGTTGTGAGGAGCCACCCTTGCGGACAGCGAGACGACCGCAATCGAACAGCGCGCTCGAAGTTCAAAATGCGACCCGATGCCGACATCGGCCATAGACGAAAGCGGACCCTGAATCGTGATCGCGGCAGGCTCTTGTAAAAGCCGCGCCGCGTACTTCGCGGACCGACCAGGCGAAGGCCTCCAAGGCACTGGGAATTACGATTCCGCAAGGCTGCTCGTGCGCGGCGACGAGGTGATCCCGTATCAACACGACGGGCGACCAGCGCTCACTCCGTCGGCGCAGCAGCGCTCTCGGTATCACCGCACCGAACCAGCCGACTCCTCAAGGTCCGATCGCTTCCGTGGATAAGAACGCGCATCCATCGATACCGGTCGGTACGCCTGCTCAAAGCGGCAGTTCTCGCCGTAGCGGCCCACGTACTTCGCGCACCGGGATGCAATGTCGGCGACGTGCGGCTTGCGGCCACGGTCCACCCAGTCGAGGAGCGCAGCCATCAGCGCGGCGTACTCCGGAGTGCTGAGGTAGCTGTGCTCGCTCTCGTCGGTGAAGCTCTGCACGAGAAGGTCCTGCGTCCCGGCGCGCTCCCGGATCATGCGATAGGCCGACTCGTTCTCGACGAAGGCAGTCGGATCGCCGACGGCATGCATCGTCAGCGTGGGAATGGCGGTCCGGCCGCTGGGTTCCGCGTCTGCGGCGAGGGCAACAACTGCCTGGGGATCGGCCCGGTAGCGAGCTACCCCGGCGTTGAGCGCGGCGTCGTCGTCCGAGCCCGCATAACGCACGCCTTCGTTGCCAAAGGGATTCCGGCCGTCCAGGCGATCGTGCACGATGTCAGCGAACATGAAAGTCGCCCAGTTCATGTGGCCCTGCAGGCTCGATTCGGGAATGCGCACGACAGCGATGATATTCGCGAGGTTGCGCCGCTGCGCCTCGCTGCGCTTCGCCGCGGGCAGCTCTGCTCCGGTGCATTCGTTCACTCGCCCTCGCAGGTCGGCGGCCGTCATCTTCACGCCCGGCGGCAGCCCCAACCACAATGGATACTGAAGCTCGTCGGGACGAGGATGGTTGAGGCAGTAATATTGATAGACCACGCGCAGGTCGAAGCGAAAGTCGTAGGCGCGCGGCGCGCCCGCCAGCACGCCGCTGGTAAGCAGCGCGGCGTCGTAATTGCGCGGGCCCTCCAGACCCGTGCCGTAAAGCTCGATGACTCTCGCGCCAACCAGACCGCCCCACGACTGGCCGTGCATGATCGTGCGGCGCGGCGCGCCGAACATCCTCACGAAATGCCGTCGCAGATTCTCCGTGTCTTCGGCGGCCATGAGCACACCGAAACCGCCGCGCCGGTACTGCGACGCCGCGTAGGCATAGCCTTCCTGCAGCCATACGACCCAGCGCGTCGCATCCTCATCGCTTCGCTTTGGCCCGAGGTGCTCTGGGTAAGGCCCGCCACGCGCATGCATGACGAGCACGCGGTTCCAGTCTTCGGGAATCGCGATGAAGTAGTGCGCGCCGTTCGTGTCCTGACCAACGTAACACGCAGTTCCGGCGCGCACGGCGGGCGGACAGGCTGAGATCGTCGGAGTGACGTCGGCAATGGCCTGACCCGCGGCGAGGGTCAGTGCGAGCAGGCTCGCGACGGACATCACTCCGATGGACATGGCGGTTCGCAAGCAGCCGTCCAGGACAGGGTCCCGTTGGCAGGGCGACA
>WNGI01001519.1_pt1 | contig 19440 bp, 23 predicted proteins | sample 5400621 | NCBI WGS metagenome assembly WNGI01 (sample SAMN13153374, study PRJNA577476) | soil metagenome | isolation source: 20 cm soil or saprolite under Garry oak tree replicate 1 | place: USA:California | collected 2016-06-15
TCTATCGACTCGAAGACGTACCGCGGGGCGGCGGGTCGGGCGTCGGCGCGGGGACGTGAGCCGGTTGACGAATCCGTGCCCTGCCATAATAGTTAGGCATGTGCCTAAGTATTACGACGAGCTCGACGCCGTGCTCCGCGCTCTCGCGGATCCGACGCGCCGGGCCGTCGTGCAACGGTTGGCCAAGTCCCCAGCCGTCGTGTCCGAACTCGCGGCACCGTTCGCGATGGCGTTGCCGTCGCTCATGCAGCACCTGCGCGTCCTCGAGAGCGCGGGACTGGTCACATCGCAGAAGCACGGACGCGTCCGCACCGTGAGCCTGCGACCGGGCGCCCTCGACGTCCTACACCTGTGGCTCGGCGAGCAACGAACCCCCGCAGAACGCCAGGCCGACCGGCTCGGCATCCACCTGACCCGCACCACCCCGAAGGAAACCTGACATGACCCGCGTTCGCATCGACCTGAACATCTCGCTGGACGGCTACACCTCGACCGGCCAGACCCCGGAGAATCCGATGGGTGATGACTGGGGGCGCCTCACGGCGGCCTATGCCTCGACCCGCACGATCCACGAGCGAGTCTTCGGCGACACCAGCGGCACCGGCACGACCGGCGTCGACGACTCCTACGCCGCCGCGTACTTCGAGGGCGTCGGCGCCGAGATCATGGGCGCGGCCATGTTCGGCCTGCACTCGTTCCCCGACGATCCGGACTGGAAGGGCTGGTGGGGTGACCGGCCGCCGTTCGGCACGCCGGTCTACGTCCTCACCCACACGGCACCGCGTCCATCGATCCCGATGCAGGGCGGAACGACGTTCCACTTCCGCAGCGCCGCAATCGAGGACGTGCTCGCCGAGGCGACCGAGGCCGCCGGCGGCCTGGACGTGCGCGTCGGCGGTGGCGTCAGCACCGCGCGCGCCTTCCTGCGCGCCGGCCTGGTCGACCACTTGCACGTCGCGATGGCCCCGATCCTGCTCGGCCGGGGCAATCGAGTGTGGGACGACCTGCGCGGCCTCGAACTCACCCACAAGGTGAGGACGGAAGTGGCCGAGAGCGGCACGATCCACGTCACCTTCGCGCGATAGGGACGTACACATGACGATCGAACGCCGACTCGCCCGCGCCGGGTTCACCCTGACCCGCGACTACCCCGTTCCCGCCGAGCGCGTCTGGGACGCGTTCGCCGAGGAGGACCAGAAGTTGGACTGGTTCGGCGCCGGCGACACCTTTGAGCCAGGCGAGTGGGCGTTCGACTTCCGCGTCGGCGGACACGACGTCGCCGAGGGGACGTTCCATGACGGTCCGGTCTCGCGGTACGAGGCCACGTACACCGACATCGTCGAGCACGTCCGCATCGTCACGACGTACGACATGTTGCTCGACGGGGTCCACATGTCGACGTCGGTGGCATCGTACGAGTTCGAGCCGATCGACGAGGGCACCCGGTTCACGCACATCGAGCACGGCGTCTTCTTCGACCAATTCTGGGCCGACGGGCCGAACCGCGAGGAAGGCAGCCGGGGCCTGCTCGAGACACTGGGCAACTACCTCGCGTAACGCACCTCCCGCGATTGGGCGGCGGCTGCGCAACCAGACCGGGCCGATTCGTGGTCCATGTGGTTGCTGGGCACCGCTCAACCTCACTTGACTCGAATCTCAGAAGAGCTAAGTCCGGATCCACCGATCAAGCTTGGTGAGGTCGTCGGTGTGGGCGCGTCGTAGGACGAAGAATGCCCTTGCTGAGGCCCTGTGACCCGGTTGTGGCGCGATCTTGCTCGGGCCAGCGCGAATTGTCGTCGCGCCGAGGCTGTGCAGCGGCGATCACCTGTCCGTGACACTCAACCGTGCGCGCACGGTTTCGATGATGTAGTTGACCGCGCGGCGATTCGGTAGGCGACAGGATGGAAGCGACATGACGATGCTGGGCCCATTTCGGCCATGACCAGGCTCGCGCGACCGGGACTGATCGCTGCGACTGTGATCGTGACGACCGGCGCGTATGTCGGGTTCCTCGCCTGGGACACCCGAAAGACGCTCGGATCTGACGGCTCGCTGCACGGCCCATACGAGGCCTGGCAGGTAGTCGGCGTCGTCGTCGTGCTGTTCGCGCTCGCCGTTGCTGGCGGCATGCTCGACCAGGCGCGGCCAGTCGCGACAACAACCGCCTTGGTCACGGCAATTGGTGCGTCGATCTCTGGAGCCACCTCTCGATACGACGACGGACTCTGGCCCGTCGGCACGATTCTGATTGGACTCGGCACGTTCTGCGGAACGCTTCTCGTGGGCGCCATCGTCGCAAACGTTCACGCGGCACTCCGCACGCCTCGTGGCCACTCGTCCTAGTCACGACGTGCACGTAGATCGGATCGGGCCACATACTGCATCGGTGCGCGATACCGTCGAAGTGATCCTCCGTGGCATATGGCGGTACGTGACGTTCGCCAGAATCACCGATGCGTGGTCGCCACTTTCGGCCACGCAGCGCGCCGCGCGTTACGAGTCGTGGCCCAGCTGGCGGCGCGCGGTCCGGCCGGTCGGGGTGGTTCTCTACTGGGCCGGGGTCGTCTGGTTCACCACTCACTCCGACCACAAGACGCCGCAGCTCAACGTGGCCTTCACCGTGTGGGTTGCGCTGATGCTGACCTTCGCGGCAATCGGAATCCGGGACTGGAGACTCGCCCGCGCCGCGCTGAAGCTTTCCCGCCGCGCACAGGCCGGGCGTGCCGTTGACGTGCCATTGGACCGGGCCTGACCTGGCCGCCCAGGCCGCTACCGGCAACGACGGCAGCCCGGAATCCGAGCGCCACGGCCGGGCCGATTGGTTGATGACGGTCGAGCCCCTGACGCCGGAAGACGCGGTCGACCGCTGGACTGCCCGGGCGTCACGTCCGGATCGGTAACGCTGGTGCGCTTTGCGCGGTCTGGCGAACCTGACGGCCCGAACCCGATCGTCTAGCATCGCGTTGGCCCGCCCGCCGCCCGTGATTGCCGTCCGAGCCTGACCGAGTAGAGAGCTCGCCTTGACCCTGATCGACGAGACGTTGCAGATCCCGGAGCATCTCAAGCCGGCCGACGGCCGCTTCGGATGCGGACCGTCCAAGGTGCGCCCCGAAGCGCTGGCCCGGCTGTCCGCCCGGAACGACCTGATGGGAACCTCGCATCGCCAGGCGCCGGTGAAAGCTGTGGTGCGGCGGGTGCGCGAGGGGCTGCGTGAGCTGTTCGCGCTGCCCGACGGCTACGAGGTCGCGCTGGGCAACGGCGGCTCGACGGCGTTCTGGGACGCCGCCGCGTGCGGCCTCGTCCGGCGACGCGCGCTGCACCTGGCGTTCGGTGAGTTCACCCAGAAGTTTGCCAGCGTCACGCGCGGCGCGCCGTTCCTGGCCGACCCGATCGTGGTGTCCGCGCCGCCCGGCGACGCGCCTGAGCCGGTCGGCGATGCAGATGCCGACGTCGTCGCGTGGGCGCACAACGAGACGTCGACCGGCGTGATGCTCGACGTGCGGCGTCCGGCCGGCGCCGAGCACGCGCTCGTGCTGATCGACGCCACCTCGGGCGCCGGCGGGTTGCCGGTCGACGTCGGTCACGCCGACGCGTACTACTTCGCGCCACAGAAGTCCTTCGGCTCCGACGGCGGCCTGTGGCTGGCGGTGCTCAGCCCGGCGGCGATCGAGCGCATCGGTGAGCTCGGCGGCGCGACGGACCGGTGGACGCCGACCTCGCTGTCACTGGCGACCGCGCTCGACAACTCCCGGCTGGAGCAGACCTACAACACGCCCGCCCTGGCGACCTTGCTGCTGCTGGCCGACCAGCTCGACTGGATGCTCGCCGGCGGCGGTCTGGACTTCTGTGTCGGCCGCACGCGCGGGTCGTCCGGCCACCTGTACAGCTGGGCGGAGGCATCGGAGTATGCGACGCCCTTCGTCAAGGATCCGGCCAAGCGCTCGCTGGTCGTCGGCACGATCGACTTCGCCGAGGACGTGGACGCGGCGGCCGTCGCCAGGACACTGCGCGCCAACGGGATCGTCGACGTCGAGCCGTACCGCAAGCTCGGCCGCAACCAGTTGCGCATCGGGATGTTCCCCGCGGTCGAGCCGGCCGACATCGAGGCGCTGACGGCGTGCATCGACTGGGTAGTGGCGACGACCGCATGAAGGTGCTCGTCGCCGAGAAGATCGGCGAGTCCGGCATCGAGCTGCTGCGAGCGGCAGGGCTCGAGGTCGAGGTGGGGACGAGCTGGGATCGCGCCGAGCTCGAGCGTCGCATCGCCGACTTCGACGGCATCCTGATCCGCTCGGCCACCCAGGTCGACGCCGACCTGCTCGCCAAAGCGGACCGGCTGCGTGTCGTCGCGCGTGCCGGAGTCGGGGTCGACAACGTCGACGTCGAGGCAGCAACCCGTCGCGGCGTCCTGGTCGCGAACGCTCCGCAGTCCAACGTGATCACAGCTGCCGAGCACACCATGGCGTTGTTGCTGGCGCTGGCCCGCAACGTGCCGCAGGCGCACGCCTCGCTGACCGGCGGGGCATGGGATCGCGCGAAGTTCAGCGGTGTCGAGCTGCACGAGAAGACGCTGGGGATCATCGGCTTCGGCCGGATCGGCCAGCTGGTGGCACACCGCGCGCGGGGCTTCGGCATGCGGGTGATCGCGTTCGACGCGTACCTGGCCGCCGAGCGGTTCCGCGAGCTCGGGGTCGAGCGGGCAACCGACCCCGACCAGGTCTACGCCGTCGCCGACTTCATCACGGTGCACCTGCCGAAGACGAAGGAAACCGAAGGCTGGTTGAACGCCGCCGCCTTCGCGAAGATGAAGGACGGCGTGCGGATCCTCAACGTCGCGCGTGGGCCGCTGGTCGTCGACGCCGACCTGCAGGCCGCGCTGGACTCGGGCAAGGTCGCCGGGGCGGCGTTGGACGTTTTTCGCACCGAGCCGGTCACCGACCACCCGCTGTTCGGCTACCCGAACGTCATCGTCACGCCGCACCTCGGCGCGTCGACGGCCGAGGCCACCGATCGGGCGGGCTACCAGGCCGCCGAGCAGGCGATCGCGGCGCTGACCGGCGGCTCGGTGACCAGCGCCGTGAACCTGCCGTCGATCGCGCCGGACGACCTCGAGGCGGTCGGGCCGTTCCTCGGGCTATGCGTCAGCCTCGGCCAGATCGCGGCGGCGCTGGCGCCCGGCACGTCGATCGATGCCGTGGACGTCGAGTTCCTGGGCCACATCGCCGAGCGCGACAGCCGGTTGCTGACCATCCAGGTCGTCAAGGGCCTGCTCGCCGGAAGTACCGAGGAGCCGGTCAACGACGTCAACGCCTTCCTGCTGGCCCACGAGCGTGGCATCACGATCGCCGAGCGGAGCAAGCCGCACGCGCACGACTTCACCGACCTCGTGCGCGTCCGGCTGCGCAGCGGCGACCGGACGACCCGCGTGGTCGGCACGGTGCTGGGGCGGCGTAACCGGCCGCACCTGCTCGAGGCGTGGGGCTCGCGGTTCAACGTGCAACTCGAGGAGCACCTCGCCGTCTTCCGCTACCGCGATCAGCCGGGCATGCTCGGGCGCGTCGGCACGGCTCTCGGCGACGCCGGCGTGAACATCGTCTCTGCCGCGGTCGGCCGACGGCCCGACGACGACAGCGACGGCGAGGCGGTCATGGTCGTGACTGCCGACGCGCACGTGCCGCCGGAGGTGCTCGCGTCGCTCATGGCCGGCACGGACTTCTTCGACGCTCGCGCGGTGAGCCTGTAGGGGACGGGCGGCGTGACGACGGCCGAGCGGGGACGCGCCGCGTTCGAGGCGGCGGCGTGGACCGACGCCTACGAGCAGTTCACCCGCGCGGATGCGGAGTCCGAGCTCGACCCCGAGGACATCGAGCGGCTGGCAACGATCGCGTTCCTGGTCGGCAAGGAGGCCGAGTCCTCGGACCTGTGGGCGCGTGCCCATCAGCGGTACGTGCGTCTCGGTGACATCGAACGGGCGGCCGGCTGCATCACCTGGCTGGCGTTCGGCCTGCTCAACCGGGGCGAACTCGCGCAGGCCGGCGGATGGCTGGCCCGTGCGGCCACCTTGCTGGACGACGCCGGTCTGGACTGCGTGCCGCGCGGACACCTGCTGATGCTCACCGGCATGCAGTCGCTGTTCCAGGGCGATATCGATGCGGCCCTGGCAAACATCCTGCAAGCCGCCGACGTTGCGGCCCGTTTCGGCGACGCCGACCTGAGCACGTTGTCGAAGTTGGCCCAGGGCCAGATCCTGCTCATGCAGGACAAGCCGGCCCAGAGCGTCGCCATGTTCGACCAGGTGATGGTCGCCGTGACCGCGGGTGAGGTGTCGCCGACAGTGGCCGGGCTCGCCTACTGCGGCACGATCTCCGCTTGCCAGGCGATGTTCGACGTGCGGCGGGCGCGGGAGTGGTCCGCCGCGCTGAGCCGGTGGTGTGACGAGCAGCCGGATCTCGTCCCGTACTCCGGATGGTGCCTTGTCCATCGAGGCGAGATCATGCAGCTGCACGGCTCGTGGGACGACGCCACCGACGCGGCCGAGCGTGCCTACCAGCGGTCGCTCCTGTCGACCGATCACGCGGCGGGCGGCGGCGCGCATTACGTGCTGGGCGAAGTCCATCGGCTGCGCGGTGACATCGGCGCGGCCGAGCAGGCCTACCGCGAGGCCAGCCGCCTGGGCCGCGAGCCGCAACCCGGCCTGGCCCTACTGCGGCTCGCCCAGGGGCAGATCGAGTCCGCCGCATCGACGATTCGCCGCGTCGTCGACGAGGCGGCGGCCGACGGCGCCGCCAGGGTGCGGGTGCTCGCGGCGCACGCCGAGATCATGATCGCGGCGGGCGACATCCCGGACGCGCGTGCGAGCGTCGACGGCTTGGCCGAGCTCGCGGCATCGTTCGGCGCGCCGCTGCTGCAGGCGACCGCCGCTCAGTGCTCCGGCGCGCTGCTGCTGAGCGAGGGCGACCCCCGGGCGGCGTTGGCCCAGCTGCGTCGCGCCTGGACGGGCTGGCAGCAGGTCGAGGTGCCCTACGAGGCAGCCCGGACCCGGGCGCTGATCGGCCAGGCCTGCCGGGCACTGGGTGACGAGGACGCCGCACAGATGGAGTTCGACGCCGCCCGCTGGGCGTTCATGCAACTCGGTGCCACACCGGATCTGGTCCGCGTCGAAGCGCTCATCCGTCCGGCACGGGGCCGCGACAATTACGGGCTGACCGCCCGGGAGATCGAGGTCCTTCGTCTCGTGGCGTCCGGCAAGACCAACGCCGCGGTTGCCGCGGACCTGTTCCTCAGCGAGAAGACGGTCGCCCGGCACATGAGCAACATCTTCGCCAAACTCGACATCTCGTCTCGGGCGGGCGCGACCGCCTTCGCCTACGAGCACGATCTGGTCTAGGTACTGCACAGAATTACCCACTCACCCCGATCCGCAGTTGCACCGTTCTCCCGACGCGGTACCGCCGTGGCGCCCCATACGTTCGGGCGCGACACCGAGGGAGGATGCAATGACCGCGACGGAACATGTCTCGACGATCGTGATCGGGGCCGGACAGTCCGGACTCGCGACCGGCTACCAACTGGCCAAGCAGCGCCAAGAGTTCGTGATCCTTGACGCAGAGCAGCGCGTCGGCGACGTCTGGCGGAAGCGCTTCGACTCGCTGCGGCTCTACAGCCCCGCGAAGTACGACGCCCTGCCCGGAATGGACATTCCCGGCAAGGGGTGGTCGTGGCCCACCAAGGACGAGGTCGCGGATTACCTCGAGGAGTATGCGGCACGCTTCGAGCTGCCCGTCCGGACCGGAATGGCCGTCGACCGGCTCGCCCGCGACGGCGATCGGTTCGTCGTCACTGCGGGCCCGCACCGGTTCACGGCCGACAACGTGGTCGTCGCAGCGGGTGGCTGGCGCACCCCGCTGACGCCCGAGTTCGCCGGCGAGCTCGACCCCGACATCGTCCAGCTCCACTCGAACGACTACCGCAACCCGTCGCAGCTGCAACCCGGCGCGGCGCTGGTGGTCGGCGCAGCACACTCCGGCGCCGACATCGCGTTGGAGCTCTCGGCGGTCCACCCGACGACGCTCGCGGGCCCGATCCGCGGCGAGATCCCGTTCCGGATCGAGGGCCAGGTTGCCCGGTTCGTCGTGCCGATCATGTGGTTCATGGCGAACCACGTCCTGACCGAGAAGACGTCCATCGGACGGAAGATGCAGGTCCACGTCCGGACGAGTGGCGGCCCGCTGCTGCGCGTCAAGCGCTCCGACCTGACGGCCGCGGGCGTGACGTACCTGCCGGACAAGGTCGTCAGTGTGCACGACGGCAAGCCGGTGCTGGCCGACGGAACTGTGCTGGACGTGCGCAATCTGGTCTGGTGTACCGGGTTCAACCTCCGCCTGGACTGGATCGACTTCCCGGTCTACGGGCCGGACGGCTGGCCGGACCAGAAGCAGGGTCGCAGCGCGCTGGCCGACGGGCTGTATTTCGTGGGCGTCCCGTTCCAGCGGGCGTTCGCGTCGATGCTGATCGGCGGTGTCGGCCGCGACGCCGAGATCGTGGCCAAGCAGATCGCGACTGCCCGGCACGCCACCGCGAAGCTGGCGGACGCGTCGCTCCGCTGAACCGGCTCGGCGTGATTGGGGGGCGCGCCTGCTGGGTACATATCGCGCGCAGGGGGCGCGATATAGGAGGCCGAGCATGCTCGTCGTGGGGCTGATTCTTCTCGCCGTTGCGATTGCTGCCGCAGTCGTGCTGATCGTGCAGAACCGCGACGTGACCATCGACGTGCACGCTCTGGGCCATACCCAGAGCGTGCACCCGTACTGGATCGTCGTGGCGGGGCTGGCCATCGCCCTGGTCGGTTCGCTCGGCCTCGCGATGATGCGGTCCGGCGCGGCCCGCGCTCGCAGGCTGCGCCGCGAACGAGCTGAACTGCTTGCGGAGAACGAGCGGCTCAGCCGGGATCTCGCCGATCCGGCAGAGTCGCCCTTCTTCGCCGACGACAGCGCTGCCGACGACGTGGACCCGGCAGGAGTCAACGGACGAGCGCCCTGGCGAACCTCGCCGGGGTCAGGCCGTACGCGCGCTTGAACTGCCTGGTCAGGTGGCTCTGGTCGGCGAATCCGGCATCCGCGGCCGCTTGGGCGAGCGGGGTTCCGGCCGCGATGGCGGCACGGGCCGAGTCGAGTCGGCGCATGGTGCGGTACCGGTCCGGGCTGGTCCCGTAGGCGCGGCGGAACTGCCGAGCGATCGTGAAGCGGTCGATGCCGGCGACCTGCTCAAGCGTGCGAGACGTCGTCTGCTCGCCTGCGTGCGCGTCCAGGTAGTCGCGGACGGCGGCGATCGCCGCCTTGTCGACCAGCACCGGCCCACGCTCGCGCGCGCCACTGAGGCGGCTGAGCAGGTCGGCGAGGTAGGCGGCCGCGTCGCTGCGGGCGAGATCGCTGATCGGCCGATCGATGTCGGCCAGGATCGCCGCCACGTGCCGGGACGCCGGCGTCTGGTCGTGCACCGGATCGGCGACGAACGGCAACGCGCGGCCGCCCAGCGCGTCGCGGATCAGCTGGGGGCGCACGTAGACGATGCGGTAGCCGAAGCCCGCGCTCGTCGCCGCACCGCCGTCGTGGACTTCGTCGGGATGCAGGATGTGCAGCTGCCCCGGTAGGCAGACGCGCCGCTCACCGCGATAGCGGAACGCCTGCACGCCTGCGACGGTGATCCCGATCCCGTACGTGTCGTGCCGGTGCGGTTCGAACCCGGTGGCCGAGAAGTAGGCCTGCATCGGCTGCATGCCGTCGGCACCCACGCCGAGCCGGATCGAGTCAGGCCGAGGCCTGCACGATCGTTCAAGAGACCCGGCAGCGACGCGACCTAGCGTCTCGGTCATGAGCTGTCCGGCGGGAGGCGCGGTCATGAGACGACGCTATCGCCGCAGTGGCTGAGGAAGGATCGGTGGTGCCGCTCGTTCTGACGTCACTGGCCATCATGGGCAGTCCTGGTCCGGCGACGATCAGCCTGACCGCGGCGGGCGCGGCGTTCGGCGTCCGGCGCTCGGTCGGCTACCTGCTCGGGATCATCGCCGGCACCGTGGCCGTGCTGGTCGCCGTCGCCACGGGTATCACGGCGGTGCTGCTGTCGTTCCCGGTTGTGCGGCCCGTGCTCATCGGCGCATCGGCCGCGTACATCCTGTGGCTCGCCTACCACCTCGCGACGGCTTCGCCGCAGGCGCAGACGAAGGATGCGGATGCTCCGTCGCTCCTTGGCGGGGCGCTGCTCGGCGTGGCCAACCCCAAGGCATGGGTCGCGATCGCGGCCGTCTTCGCGAGCACTCGCGTGGCGCACAGCGCGACCGTCGACGCCGCGGCGAAGGCCGCCGTGCTCGCCGCGATGATCGTCCTGATCAACACGATGTGGCTCGTCGCAGGCGCATCGTTCGCGCCGGCGCTGCGCGAGCCGCGCCGCGCCCGGATCGTCAACGTGGTGCTCGCGGTGACGCTCATTGCGGCGACCGTCGTGGCGATCGTGGTTTGACGGCCGGCCTCAAGTGGGTAAGCACCTCGCATGAGGTTCGCGGCCAGTCTGTTCGTGATCGCGCTCGGCGCGATCCTGGCGTTCGGTGTCACGGCGACGCCCAGCGCCGTCAACATCCAGGTCGTCGGCCTCATCCTCATGCTGGTCGGCATCGCCGGACTGGCGATGGGTCAGTGGCTCTACTTCTCGCGCCGCCGCACGGACGTCATCTACCGCGGCAACCGGCAGACGTGGCTGGAGCCCAACTCGCCGCCGCGCGGCCACGAATGGGATCGGGTCGACTGACCGTTTGCACGTGCTTGGCCGTGGGTATCTCGCGTAATGACGGCTAATCCAGCCGGTCGGGCTACGGCAGGGAGACCGTCATGACCGAGACCATGTTGCGATCCGCGGACGAGGTCGTGTCGTTCGCGAGCCGCCGGCGCCGCGAGGCTTGGCGGCGTGGCGCCGTCGGCGACACGGGAGCACAGCCGGCGAGGGCATGAGCTTGCTGCGTGAATTCGACCGACGGGTCGGTGGCTCAGCGTCTCGACACGTCATCGTCGTCTTCGCGCTGACACTCGGGCTGGTCAGTGCCGACACGGCGTCACTCGGCGCGGTAGCTCCCGAACTGAAGTCGTCGCTGAACATCGACAACGGCGACCTTGGCCTGCTCGCCGGCGTCACGACGATCGCGGGCGCGCTGGCGACACTGCCGCTCGGCATCCTCGTCGACCGGGTGTGCCGGACGCGGCTGCTGTCGATCGCCGCCGTGACCTGGGCGGCCGCAACGCTGGCTTCGGCCCTGGCGTGGTCCTATCCGGTGCTGCTGGTGACGCGACTTGCTCTCGGGGTGCTGACGGCGGCTGCGGGGCCGGCCGTCGCGAGCATGCTCGGCGACTAGTTTCCCGCAGACCAGCGTGCGCGCATCTACGGCCGAGTGCTCGCCGGTGAGCTGATCGGCACCGGCTTCGGCTTCGTCGTGTGTGGCGACCTCGCCGCCGTTTCGTGGCGTGCCGCGTTCGCCGTGCTCGCGATACCCGCGCTCGTCCTGGCCTGGATGCTGTACCGGCTGCCCGAGCCGGAGCGCGGGAACGGCGACGATGCCGCCGCGCTTCCACTGTGGACGGTCGTGCGCTACATGCTGCGGATCAAGACGAACCTGATCCTGATCGTGGCGGGCGCGGCCGGCTACTTCTTCTTCGCCGGCATCCGGACGTTCGCGGTGACATACGCGCGCGACCAGTACGGGCTGAGCCAGTCCGCGGCGACGAACCTGATCGTGGTGCTCGCCGCCGGTGCGCTCGGCGGAGTGCTCACCGGTGGGCGCATCGCCGACCGCCTGCGCAAGCGCGGCGTCGTCGCGGCCCGCCCGCTCGTCGTGGCTGTCTCTGTGGTCGTCGCGGCCGCCCTGTTCGTGCCCGCCTTCGCGACGTCCAGCCTGGCCGTGGCGATCCCGCTGCTGTTCCTGGCGGCGTGGGCGCTCGGCACGCTCAACCCGCCGGCTGACGCCGCGCGCCTGGACATCCTGCATCCGCGCCTGTGGGGGCGCGGCGACGGCGTGCGCAGCGTGGCGCGGGTCGGGGCCGAGGCGGTCGCGCCGTTGATGTTCGGGCTGCTGAGCGACACACTCGGCGGTGGTGGGCTGGCCGGCATGCAGGACGCGTTCCTGATCAGCATCGTCCCGCTGGTCGGCGCCGGGGGATTGGCGTTCCTGGCGGTGCGTACCTACCCGCATGACGTCGAGGCCGCGGCGTCTTCGGCGCGCCGGCTCGCGTCCACCGCGCAGGCTCGATGAACGCCAATCGCCGGCTGGACGCGATCAGCGAACTGCATGACGACCCGGCACGATGCGCCGAGATCGCGGGCCTGCGCCACGTCCAGGCTGACGAGCCGGGAATCCGCCGCGTCCGGCGGGGTCGCGGTTTCAGCTACCTCGACGCGCGGGGTCGTCCGATAAGCGACGGCCAGGTCGCGCGCATTGCCGATCTCGCGATTCCGCCGGCATGGCGTGACGTGTGGATCTGCGCCGACGAGCACGGCCACCTACTCGCGACCGGCGACGACGACCGGGGCCGCAAGCAGTACCTGTACCACCCGAGGTGGCGCGAGCTGCGCGACCTGCTCAACTTCTATCGGCTCGTCGTCTTCGCCGAGGGGCTACCCAGCATCCGTGCGCACGTGAGCGCCCAGCTGCGGCGCCGCACGCTCGATCGCGACCGCGTGCTCGCCGCGATGCTGCGCATCATCGACGTGTCAGCAATGCGCGTCGGCAGCGAGATCTACGCCGAGGACAACGACAGCTTCGGCCTGACCACACTCGGCAAGCGGCACGTCCGGGTGCTGGCCGGTGGCGTCGAGTTCTCCTTTCCGGCCAAGTCGGGTCGTCGCGTGCGGGTCAGTCTGGCCGACCGGGCTGTCGCCCGCGTCATCCGCGAGTTGCTGCGGCATCGCGGTCGGCTGCTCTTCGCGGTCGACGGGCAGGCCGTCGACGCAGCCGAGGTCAACGCCTTGCTGGCCGAGCTCACCGGCGAGCACGTCACGGCGAAGGACTTCCGGACCTGGAGCGGGACGCTCGCCGCGTTCTGCTACCTGCGCGAGCAGGTCGACAGCGAGCGCGCCCCGGAGCGGGTGACGGTGAGCGCGATCGACCAGGCGGCCGAAGTGCTCGGCAACACCCGGACCGTCGCGCGTGCCCACTACGTCCATCCGCACATGCTGGAGGCATTCACGAACAACAGGTTCGACGAGTACCTCGACGCCTGCGCCACCCACCGCTCCGATTTCATGGACGGCGACGAATGCGCGTTACTGGCCTTCCTGCGCGTTCTTCTCGAACACGAATTCGTTCAGCTCACTTGATCATTGCGTCGAGCGTCTTCTTCAGCGCGCTCGGCTGGGCAGGGTAGTGAGGCGCGGTCTTCTTCAGCTCGAGCATCCGGTCGCCGAGTTCCTGCAACTGCTTGCGGCCGAGCCCGGCGCGCACCTTGGGGAACCAGTCCTGCTCCTCCTCGTCCATGTGGTGCGTGACGCTCTCGATCAAGACGATCGTCTTGGCGCGGAAACGGTCGTCGTCCGGGCTCAGTGCTGCGAGTTCGGCGCACAGCACGTCGGCTACGTGGTGCTCCTCGTAGGACTCCAGCACGTCCTCGCCCAGGTCGGGCAGCAGCGCGCGGACCTCCGGATATATGCACTCGTTCTCGATGTAGGTGTGCACCGTCAGCGCCTCGATGATCTTGTCGACGATGCCGGCTCGGCGCTTCGACGCGCCCTCGCCGGTCGCCTCGAACCGGCGGAACAGCCTGCGCATTTCGTGGTGATCCTGCTTGAGCAGGACGATCGCGTCGGTTGACATGGGCCACCAATCAGGTTGATGCGGCGCGTCACGTCAACGGCTGCCTGAAGCAGCCGCAGTGCGACGGCGCGTGGATTTCGGCTGCTGCTTCAGCCCCCTCGACCCTCGGTATGCCCGCTCTCGCGTCCCGTCAATCAGGTTTGATCTTTCCGATCCGCGGGAATGAAGCAGGCGTGCCCGACGCATGCGGTTGCCGACGGGGGATCGCTGTTGCCGGCGCCGTCGTGGTCCTGCTGTCGGCCTGCGTGTCGCCCGCCGTCGATGCCGACGGCTACCGCGGCAAGGTGATGCAGTCGGCCAAGAAGATGTCCGGGCTCATCGGCGCGGCGCGCCTTGCGGTGCAGCTCGACCTCGACCACAAGATGCTGCGCACCGTCACCGACAACGTGGTCACCGACGCGGAGAACGACGCCGGGTCCGTCGTCACCGCGCTCGGCAGCGTGCAGCCGCCGGACGCCGCGTCGGTGACGCTGCGCGATCATGCCGACGAGATCCTGCAGGACGCGTCGAGCCAGCTGGCCGATCTGCGGATCGCGTTACGCCGCAACGACAAACCAGGCATGCGCGCGGCGATGGACGACCTGGGAAAGACCCTAGCCGAGGTGCAGCAGCTGCAGGACAACACGTGACGCGCCTGTTGCAGATGACCCTCGGCGTGGTCACTGCGATCGGCGGATTCGTCGACATCGGCAACCTGGTCACCAGCGGGATCGGCGGTGCGCGGTTCGGCATGTCGCTGACGTGGGCGATCGTTCTCGGCACGATCGGCATGACCGTCTTCGGCGAGATGGCCGGACGGGTCAGCGCGGTCGGCGGCCGGGCCGTGTTCCACGCGGTGCGGGAACGTCTCGGCGTGCGCGCGGCGCTGGTCAACATGATCTCGTCCGCGGTGCTCAATCTCCTTACCCTGTCGGCCGAGCTCGCCGGCGTCAGCCTGGTGCTGCAGCTCGTCACCGGTGTGAGCTATCTGATCTGGGTGCCGGTCGTGGCGCTGTTCTGCTGGCTGGTGGTGTGGCGGCTGCCGTTCTCCGTCCTCGAGAATGTCTTCGGCCTGCTCGGTTTGGCCCTGGTCGTGTTCGTGGTCGCCCTGTTCAAGCTGCACCCGGACTGGCACGCGCTGTGGCACGGGGCGTCGCACCCGTCGGTGCCAGCCAGCGAGGGACTGCCGACGTACTTCTTCTACGCGATATCGCTGTTCGGCGCCTGCCTGGTGCCGTACCAGGTGCTGTTCTTCTCCTCGGGCGGCCGGGAGGAGCACTGGACCGAGAAGAGCATCACCGACATGCGGCTCAACGCGATCGTCGGCTTCCCGCTCGGCGGGTTGCTGAGCATCGCGATCATGGCAGCCGCGGTTCCGGTGCTACAGCCGCTGCACGTCGACGTGGCGCACCTCGGTCAGGTCGCGTTGCCCGTGGCCCAGGCGGTCGGTGTCGCCGGCCTGGCGTTCGCCCTGCTCGGCTTCTTCGCGGCCACGTTCGCCGCCGCGGCAGAGTGCACGCTCGCGACCGGCTACATGGTGAGCCAGTTCTTCGGTTGGACGTGGGGCAAGTCGCATCGCCCGGCGCAGGCACCCCGCTTCCACGTCATCTGCCTGGCCAGCGTGATCGCCGCGACCGCGTTCATCCTCACGACGGTCGATCCGATCACGGTCACGCTCGTGTCCGTGGTGCTCGGTGCCGCAGCCGTACCGCTCACCTACTTCCCTGTGCTCATCGTCGCGAACGACCGTGAATACATGGGCAAGCGCGTCAACCGCGCGTTCAGCAACAGTCTCGGGACCGTCTTCTTGCTGCTCATGCTGGTCACGTCGCTGGCGACCTTGCCGCTGCTGTTCATCACGAAGGCTGGTCTGTAGATGACGACGACGATGTGGGCGAACCGAAACCTGCTCGACCGCCTGCTGCTCTCGGCCGACGGCGATCAGGTCGGCATGGTCGATGACATCGAGCTGTCCGAGCCGCCAGGCTCGCGGGCGCCGGCGATCACCGCCCTGCTCAGCGGCCCGACCGCGCTCGGCCCGCGGATCGGCGGGCGCCCCGGCAGTTGGTGGCTGGCGATCGGACGCCGGCTGCGCCCGTCCGACGATCCGTACCCGAACAGAGTGCCGTTCGACATGGTCGTGTCGATCGACCGTCGCGGCATCGGCCTTGCCCTTGCCGCGGACGAGGTGCCCACTCGCCGGATGCGCGGCTGGACGCGCGAGAAGATCATCAGCCGGCTGCCCGGGAGCGGAGCATGAGGGCGACCGAGCTGCTCGGCTGCCAGGTATACGACGCTGACGGCGACCTGCTCGGGCACGTCCACGATCTGCGCTTCGAGGCGAGTAGCCCGTCGGCTGGTCACAAGACCGGCTGGAACTGCCGGCTTATCGGCCTGGCCTGCGGTCGGCGCTCACCTGTCGGCCATCGGCTCGGCTATGGAACCGGCGACATGGCGGGACCCTGGCCGCTGAGCGCGATCTTCCGGCGCCGACGGCAGCGGTCGCTGGAGATCAACTGGTCCGACGTCGCCAGCTTCGAGCGTCCGCGCATCGAGCTGAGACGACGGAGACGCGACTACGAGCAGGGGAGCGGCCGATGACCGAGACCGGTGGACTGGCCGTGCTGTTCGCGTGGCTCATCTTCGCCGCGCTGCTCGCGGTGCTGGCGTTCTTCGTGCTGCGACCGGCGAGCAACCCGGACGACGAGGCCGAGATCCAACCTGACGACCCGTCGTCCGTACGCTGAGGTTTGGTTTCAGCCGCTCGCGGGAATGCCCAGAGGTAACCGACCGTCATGCCGGTACGGCGGACTCGGTCCCACGGCCAGGTGAGCAGACACCATCGCGCCCGTGGTCAGTGGAATCGAAATCGAGGAGTCCGTCATGGGTATCGTCCTGCTCGTTCTGCTGCTCGCGCTGCTGTTCGGCGGAGCGGGGTTCGCGATCCACGCGTTGTGGATCGTCGCGGTTGTTCTTTTCGTCGCCTGGCTGATCGGGTTCGCGTTGCGCAGCGGCGAGACCGCCCGCTGGTATCGCTGGTAGCTGAGTTCTGCGCTAGCCGCTGACGATGAGCGGATCGGCATAGCTGTAGAGGTCGGTGGTGCTGCCCGCCGACGTGCCGTAGCTCGTGACGACCCGGACGTCGACAGTGCCCGCTGCTTGCGCGGGCGCGGTGATGTCGAGCGTCGACGACGTCCCGACGTCCAGCGCCGTGCCTGCCTCGGAGCCGAACAGCACAGCCGTGACGTGCTGGAAGTGCGCGCCGCCGATGCGCACTCGGGTACCGCCGGCGGTCGGACCGCCGGTCGGCGTCATCGAGGCGATCGTGGGTGGCGACACGTACGTGTAGTGGTCGCCGGTGCGCGCCGCGGAGCGTCCGTACCGGGTAACGACCCGGATGCCGATGAGGCCGCCGCTGTGCGCCGGCGCGGTGATGACGAGCGTCGTGGTGGTCACGACGCGCAGCGCGGAGCCCCGGGTGGATCCGAACAGGACGGCCGTCACGTGCTTGAAGTGCGCGCCGTTGATCCGCACTCGGGTACCGCCGGCGGTCGGTCCGCTGGCCGGCGTGACCGACGTGACCGTGGGTGGCGACACGTACAGGTAGTGGTCGGCGATTCGGCTCGGCGAGCTGCCGTGGTTGGTGATCACGTGGACGGCGACCAGGCCGCCATGATGTCTGGGACTGGTGATGGCCAGTTTCGTGGACGAGACCACGTGCAGCGCCGTGCCCGGCACGCCGCCGAACGTCACGGCGGTGATCCCCCTGAACCCTTTGCCGGTCAGCGTCACCCGGGTGCCGCCGGACGTCTTGCCGGACGACGGCGAGACCGTGCGGATCGTCGGCGGACCCGTGTTGCCCAGGACGTCGACGAACGTGTATCCGTGCGCGCGGTAGTAGCTGATGATGCGGGGGAGCGCGGCGACGGTCGCCGGATTCCCGGCGGGTTGGTTGTGCATGAGGATCACCGGATGCGCTTGCGCCACCCCGGCCTCGGCCCGCGACGTGATCCGGTTGATCCAGAAGGCGTCGCCTGACCCGGCGGCTTTCCAGTCCTCGGTGTCCACCGACCAGTTCCAGACGCGCATGTGGCGCTGCTGGGCGAGGCTGAGCGTCGTCGCGTTGTACTCGCCGTACGGCGGGCGGAACACGCACGGGTACCGGCCGGTGATCGATGCCTCGAGGGTGCGTTGTCGATCCATCTCGGCGGCCTGCCCGGCAGCGCCGAGGCTCGGCAGACTCTGGTGGTCCCAGGTGTGGTCGCCGAGTGCGTATCCGGCGGTTCGCTGCGCGCGTACCACGGCCCGTGCTCCCGCTTCGTTCACACCCAGGTTGAAGAAGGTGGCCGTGACGTGAGCGGCGGCGAGCAGGGCCATGATCCGGCCGGTGTCGCGGCCCGGGCCGTCGTCGAACGTGAGCGCGACCGTCTTGCCTGCGCCGGGCGCGGTCCTCGCGATCCCGTACGGAGCGCTCGGGCAGCCGGCAATGGCTGCTGCGGCCGGGGTCGTGCCGGCGGCGCAGACCACGGGCAGCAGCACGATCGTCAATGCAGGCGCGAGCCATCGGCGCAGCGTCATCGGACCCTCCCTTGGGCTGCCCGCACGGCGAAACGCCCATCCCTAACGCGGACGTTACGTGAGTCCGCGTGTACGGATGACGCTTTGCTCAGCCGATCTGTTGCAATGTCCAGGAATTGCCATCCGGGTCGCTGAAGCCGGCGTAGTACACGGTCGGCTTGCCGGGCGCGGACATGTCCGTCACGTCCCCGATGTCCAGTCCGCGCGCGACCAGCTCGGCGCGTGCCGCGTGGATGTCCGAGACGACCAGGTGCAGGCCCTGCACCGAGCCCGGCTCCGTCGCGACGATGCCGAGACCGATCGCGATAGAGCAGGCCGACCCGGGAGGCGTCAGCTGGACTACGCGGAACTGGTCGCCCGCGCGGACGTCGAGATCGACCTGGAAGCCGACCTGCTCGGTGTAGAAGGCCTTCGCGCGGTCCACGTCCGAGACCGGGATGGGCACCAGCTCGAGCTTGAGATCCATCGCACCGTCCTGTCGTTTCGTGCTGCTGCGAAAACGGGTGGAGCGCCGTCAGACTGCCATGACACCCTCATCTACGTGGCCCTCGACCCGTATCGCCGCGTACTCGCCGTGCCCGCGGCGCGGCGGGCGATGCTGCTCGGCATCCTGCTGCGGGTTCCGATGTTCGCGGGCGGCGTCGTCCTGACCCTGCACGTCGTCGGGTCGCTCGACCGCAACTACGGCCAGGCCGGCCTGGTGTCTGCCGCGGCAACCGTCTGCATCGCGATCAGCGGTCCGTGGCGCGGGCGGCTGCTCGACCGGATCGGCCTGCGGCGCGTGGTGGTCCCGTCGATCGTCGTGACGGCTGTCTGCTGGTCGATCGCGCCCTTCGTCGGCTACTGGCTGCTGCTCGCACTTGCCGCGCTGGCCGGACTGTTCGTCGTGCCTACGTTCTCGATCATCCGGCAAGCGGTGCTCGCGGCCGTGCCGGAAGGCGACCGGCGCAGCGCCCTCTCGCTCGACGCGATCGCCGTCGAGGTGTCGTTCATGATCGGCCCGCTTGTGGGCGTGTGGGCGGCTACCGTCTGGG
>WNGI01002599.1_pt1 | contig 19431 bp, 16 predicted proteins | sample 5400621 | NCBI WGS metagenome assembly WNGI01 (sample SAMN13153374, study PRJNA577476) | soil metagenome | isolation source: 20 cm soil or saprolite under Garry oak tree replicate 1 | place: USA:California | collected 2016-06-15
ATTTCTGTGCCGCGGGCCGCGAGACTACAGGAGTGAAGATGTAGCGGGGACCGTCGGACTGGTGGCGCAGGTGCCCTTTCTCTTCAAGAATCCTGAGCATCGCGCGGACCGCTGAGTAGCTCGGCGCTTCCGGGAGATCGTCTTTGATCTCCGCTGCCGTCGCCGACCCTCGGCGATAGAGAATATCCATGATCTGTCGCTCACGGCGGGACAGGCTTGTGGCTGGCGGCATCCAAATCTCCCGGTCGGGTGCTACGTATTTAGCAGACTGCTAAAAAACTAGCACCCACCCTTCGCCTGTCAAGGGCTTATAAGGCCGGTATCCAGAAGTTGGCTTTGATTGCGAAGAAGTTGCTGCCGATGCTCTTGAATCCACCGAAGAGGTCACCGAGTCGCACGAGCTCGCCGTTAGGCTGGCTGCCCTGGCGATTCTGCTGCCAGACGAAGAAGAACGTGCTTCCCGGACGATACTCCCAGCGTATGACCATGTTGCTGAGCACCGAGCGGACATTGAAGTCGCGGAAGGGAAGCGTGAACGTCGCTGCCCGGCCATCGCTCCCGATAAATCGCGGGTCGGTCACGACGTAGCTCTTGTCCGCCTGCTGAGTGATCGTCGTTCCCTGCTGGCCGTAGCGCAGAATGTCGCGACTCCGCGCAGCAGAAAGCTCGCCGAACTGATAGTATCGCCCGCTTGCCGCAAAAGGCTCGACGAACATTTCCAGCGTGACATCAGGCTTGAGTGTGTAGTTCAGCCGAATATCGGTGAAGAACGTGCTGCGATCGATATAAGCGAATACGTAGCGCTTTCCATATGTAGTGGAGCTCCCGCCTGACAATGCGGCGACGTACTGTCGCGGATCAACAGCACGCAGGTAGTTCGGCTCGGCGGAAAGCTGCCACTGTGGTCCCGGACGAATCGAGAGCAATCCGCTCAATCGATTTGTTTTCCGAGAGAAATAATTCCGTAATCGCTCGCGCCTGTTCCCATCGATGGCCCGCCGCGCGTGAGGCGTGCGTCCTGCGCTCGAATGTTATATGCCGCCGTGAAGTTGACTACCCAGAAATTCTTGAACGTGCTCGAGCCAAACGCGGTGTACTGAAGGAATTGTGTGTCGCCATCGAAGTTTCGCTCGGTATCTATCTCGAAATTCGCGTCGTAACGCTGCAGTCGTTTGCCCGGCTGTGTCTCACGATAGGTCACGTATCCACCGCCATTTTGTCCGTCGGCAGTTCCGAGTCTACCGACATCGTTGAAATCGAGTCCAGGCGATTCGGCGCCGGCATATGCACCCCCGAGCCAATGCTTGCCCGCAACTTTGTCGATACCGGTGTAGATGTCGTAGCCGCTGATCGATCTTCGCGTTTCATCGAAATGGTATGACGTGGCGTCTGGTCGCTGGAAGTAGTGCGCGCTCCCGCCCTGGACGATCGAGATTGCAGCTGGCTCGCCTTTCACGTCACTGAACCCGGCAAAGCTGCGAATCTGATACGCTCCGCCCTGAAGTCGGAGCAGAAGGTCGACGCCACCGGAATACGCGGCGCGATTGAGAACCGACGACAACGCATCGTCCGCGCTCATCGCACGCTGCATTCCAGTTAGGGTCAAACCAATCGTCGAGGCAGTGTGACCGAATTCTTTTTGAAATCGGCCAATACCGTAGCCGGTCACCGGAGCGACTTCGACTTTACCGAACTGACCGGTTGTTAGATCGTAGCTTCGGGCTTCTTCTCTTCCGGTGACTGCAGCAAGACCACCGACTGATTCGCCATTCGCGAGCCGGCCGGTGAGCTTCGCCGCACCAAGTATGGTTGTGGCGTTCGGATAATCGACGAAACTTCCGGATGCGGGGCCACGCGGCCTCGCGCCAATTCGTCTCGAGTAGAAATACGACGGCCCAAATCCGCGAAGCAGCTGGCTCCCCTCGACGAAAAACGGCCGCTTCTCGGGAAAAAATGTCTCGAACGCCGACAGATTTACTTCGGCTGGATCGGCTTCGACCTGTCCGAAATCCGGATTGACTGTCCCCGCGAGTGTAAGACTCGGTCCGAGTCCCATCTTCAGATCTCCTCCAACGCGCGCGCCGAGATTACTCCCGTTGTCGAATGGATTGCTATGATCGCGCTGGCCGTTAACCGTCGCATCGCTCGCCACGTACGGCATCACCTCGAGCCGGCGCGCCGGTTTGATTCCACGAATTCCTTCGAGCGCGCCCATGCGTGAAGACCAGCCAGTCGCTTTCTTCGGCACGGGAATCCAGAACACATCTTCGTTTCGCGATGGAATCCAGTGGTCGACGTTCAAACCCCAGTGCTGCACGTCAGCAGCATTGAAGCGAAGCTGCGAAAAAGGAATTCGCATCTCCGCGGTCCAGCCCGTGGAGTTGATGTCCGCGGCCGCTTGCCACACGGGGTCGAACGAAAGGTCGACGTCGGTCTCGCTGTCCGAGGGGTGATACCAGTCACCGCGAACTCCCGACGCGCTGATGCCGAAGCTATAGGCCGTGCGCCGATCATGATACGAATCGAAAGACACCCAGATGTGTTCGGCCTGATTGATGTTGTCGCGTCTGCTTATCGGGGCCTGAATGTGCGCTGGATCTTTGCTTATGACTCGCGTGCCTACGTATAACGCGTCGTCATCGTAAAGAAATCGCACTTCCATTTTGTCGTTTGGAACCGCGCCTTCGACAGGATCCTTCTGCACAAAATCAGTAATCGGCGTAGCGCTCGACCATTGCGGATCATCGAGCTTGCCATCCAGTCTGATTTCTCCCTGTAGTCGAACGGCTGTGGCGACCTTCGCCTGCTGCGTTTGAGTGGGCAAAGCATTCTGCGATGCCGCTAGAGCGGGAAAGGCTGCTGCGATGACGAGCGTGGCGATTGTCTTTTTCACTTGGGCTGCGAATGGGAAGATTGCCCGGCCATGCAAACGTGTTTTGTTCCCCTACGATAGGCGCCTGCATAGTGTTACAAGCCTGGATGCTAAAAAATCAGCGATGCTGAATTTTCAACACCAGGCGTGTTTTTGTCAAGGGGGCGCAATTCTTGACTAGCCAAACACAATGACTCGGAAACCTGCTGTTCCCAGATTTTCCGAGAGTAAGGTGGAGCGGCGCCGCCCCGAAAGACGTGCACTTTTTCTGGCGGAAATCAGCCGCACTCTCGCTGAGTCACTCGACTTCGAGCAAACGGTCTCCAGCGTTGCGCGACTCGCAATGCCCGAGCTGGGCGCCTGGAGCATCGTCGATCTCTTCGACGACCGTGGAGAAATCCGCAGGCTATCGATCATTCACCCCAATCCCGCTATGCAGTCCGTCGCGCGCGAGCTTCAGGAAAGTTATCCGCCACAGCGAGGTGACTTGCTCGGTGCCCCGAGGATGCTCGACACACAGCAGCCCGAACTCGTCCCGGAGGTTTCAGACACCTTGCTCGTCGAGTCGGCGCGCGATGAGCGCCAACTGACGTTGCTGCGAAAACTCCGCGTGGACTCCTACATGGTTGTTCCTTTGCGCGCCCGGGGCCGATTGCTCGGTGCTCTGACATTTATCGCCGCGGACGATCAGCTCCGTTACACGCCTCGTGACTTACTCTTCGCCGAGGATCTCGCGTCGCGCGTTGCAACCGCAATGGATAACGCGCGACTCTATCGCGAAGCGCAGACGGCGCGCACCGAAGCACTCGAAGCATTGGCTCGCGCCGCCGAGGCCGATCGTGCGAAAGCCGATTTTCTCGCGGTGATGAGTCACGAGCTGCACACTCCACTCAACGCAATCGCCGGCTTTGCCGAGCTGCTCGAGCTTGGAGTGCAGGGTCCGATCACGCCTCAACAACGAGAAGCAATCGCCCGCATTCGGCAGGCAGAGCGTCAGCTGCTCTCAGTGGTGAATGACATCCTCACCTTTGCGCGGACTGAGAAGGGCCGGCTGCAGATGCGAATCAAAACGGTCGATATAGCAGAGGCGCTCGACCAGGTTCGCTTTGTCGTCGAGCCGTTGCTGCGCGGCAACAAAGTCGAATTCACACTTGAGAATTGTGATCCCCCTCTGTCGGTGCTTGCTGACCGCGATCGTATGCAGCAAATCATCGTGAATCTTCTGTCGAACGCGGTGAAGTTCAGTCCGCCCGGATCCCTGGTCAAAGTCGAGTGCAACAAGGTTGGCAATTGCGCAGAGATCAAAGTGATCGACGTGGGCGCCGGAATTTCAGATGAGATGCTCGATGCGATCTTCCAGCCTTTTGTGCAGGCATCGAGCGGTTTCACTCGCATTGCTCGGGGCAGCGGACTCGGTCTGGCTATCAGTCGTGATCTTGCGCGCTTGATGGGAGGAGAGCTCTCGGTTGAGAGCGAGAAGGGAGTTGGTTCCACGTTCACTCTCAGCCTTCCTCTCGCACCATCGCGCAAAGCGGTGCCATAGCGGCGCCTGGGTCGAATAGATTTCGCGAGCGCAATGGCCACTCTCCGCTCGTTCCTTTCGGGAATCATCGACTATGCCGGGCTCTTTCCGCCCGCTCAGATCGACATGCAGACCGCCGTCAAGAATTACGCGGAGTATCGCGCCGGCGAGGACCGCGAGCTACTCGGTCGCTTTGTAGTGCCAGCATCGCGGCTTGCAGAATTCGGTGATGCCTCGCGCGGGGTGCTCGAGCGCGGTGACGGTTCCGTGCCCTGGTGTCTGAGCGTGCTCGTCGACGGGCATATCGCTGAAGCGCGCAAGACAATACTTGCATTCACGTCCACGCATATGAGCGGGTCCGAAGCCGGCCATGCACTCTGCGACGCGGTCGAGGTGCTGGCCCGCACCGAACAAGACGTGAGCGAAGCGTCAGCCGCGTTTCCACAACCGATTCGCCGATTCTTTGAGGTGTCATCCGTGGGCGGAGCGCGGAACCTGCTTAGAGCCGTCGCGGCGAGGCACGGCTCTGCAAAGATTCGCACCGGCGGAGTGACGCAAAACGCATTTCCTGCCTCTGAGTGGGTCGTGCGTTTCATCGATGCGTGCAATGAGCTGGCCGTTCCATTCAAGGCAACGGCAGGCCTTCATCACGCCGTGTGTGGGTCGTATCCGCTGACCTACGATGCCGAGAGCGCTAGCAGAGCGATGTACGGATTCATCAACGTTTTTCTCGCGAGTGCTTTCATTCGCGCCGGCGTGGGCGAAGCCGAAGCTTGCGAAATACTCGAGGAGAAATCCGCGGACGCGTTCAGCATCCACGATGCGGGAGTGACCTGGCGCTCCCACGAGCTGAGTTGCGACGACCTGCGCACAACCCGCGATCAACTTTTTCTTTCGTTTGGATCGTGCTCGTTTAGGGAGCCGGTTGACGAGGCGCGAGCGCTTGACCTCATCTGATCAGCGCAGCTGGGTCGAAGCCGGGAATGATGAGGCAACGGATTTTCCGTTGTCGAATCTTCCATTCGGAGTTTTCTCCCCGGCTCGATCTCTCGAAGCGCCGAGAGTGGGAGTGGCAATCGGCAATTCGATCGTCGACGTTTGCGCGGCAGTGAACGCTGGTCTCGTGGGCAAATCGGAGGCGGCGACGGCGTGCGAGTCGTCGACGCTCAATTCGCTCATGCAGACGAGCGGCCCCGATCGCATCGCGCTCCGCGATGCACTGACCGATCTGTTGCGCGAAGGGTCCGACGCCGCGCGCCAAGCGCAGCCCCTCCGCGGTGATTTTCTCTTTCCAATCGAGCAAGCGACTCTATATCTGCCAGTCGCGATAGGCGATTACACCGATTTCTACGCGTCCATCCACCACGCGACGAACGTCGGGAAAATGTTTCGTCCGGACAATCCGCTCCTGCCTAATTACAAGTATGTCCCGATTGGCTATCACGGTCGTGCGTCTTCCATCGTCGTGAGTGGAACGCCCGTTCGCCGTCCTGTTGGACAAACACGCCCTGCCGATGCCGCGACTCCAGCGTTCGGACCTTCGCGGATGCTCGACTATGAATCAGAGCTCGGGCTTTTTGTCGGGAAGGGAAATGATCTCGGATCGACCATTGCGATCAGCGATGCGGAGGATCACGTCTTCGGCTATTGCCTGGTCAACGACTGGTCAGCGCGCGACATACAGACCTGGGAGTATCAGCCGCTCGGTCCTTTTCTCGCGAAGAATTTCGCGACGACGGTTTCACCGTGGGTTGTTACCGCTGAAGCTATCGAGCCTTATCGAGTACCAGCGTCCGCGCGGCCACACGGTGATCCGCCGCCTCTCGATTATTTGTCTTCGAAAAAAAATGATGACTCGGGCGGCATCGACGCGACTCTCGAGGTTTATCTGTCGTCCAAAAAAATGCGCGATCGAAATGTCTCACCTGCTCTTCTGAGCCGGGCACCGTTTTCGGTCATGTACTGGACGATGGCCCAGCTTCTAACGCACCACGCCAGCAACGGCTGCAATCTGCGAACGGGCGATCTCATCGCGAGCGGAACAGTTTCGGGGCCAACACCTGATTCACTCGGCTGCTTACTCGAGGTGACGAAGCGCGGCGCGAATCCTGTAACACTGCCGACAGGTGAGACGCGAAAATTTCTGGAGGACGGGGACGAGGTGATAATGCGCGGCCACCTCGGCGCGGACGCTCGTCCGAGAATCGGATTTGGCGAATGTCGGGGTGCGATTATCCCGGCGATTTCATAAGAGAGCACAAAGATGTCACGTGACAACGGACACTCCCCCAACGGACTGTACGAGATTCGGCGCTCGGAAATTCAGGGACGCGGGGTTTTTGCCACACAGCGCATACGAGCGGGTCAGAAGGTTATTGAGTACACCGGAGAGCGCATCTCCAACAAGGAGGCGGATCGCCGATACGACGATGAGAGCATGCGCCGGCATCATACTTATCTATTCACCCTCGACAAAAAAACCTGTGTCGATGGGAACAGCGGCGGCAATGACTCCCGCCTGATCAATCATTCATGCGACCCGAACTGTGAGGCGATAATCGAGGACGGCAGGATCTGGATTTATGCCAGGAGGAACATTCAGCCCGGCGTCGAGCTTGCGTACGACTATCAATACGAGCGGACTAAAGATCCGGCGGACGAGAAGTTCTACATATGCAAGTGCGGATCGCCGAGATGCAGAGGATCGATTATGAAGCCGCCTCGAAAGAAGAGGAAGAAAAAGAGAACCGCGTAGAGACAGGTCCGAGGTCACAGCCTCAAGGGTCTCCAGGCGCGAGGCGAGGCGCGAGGATTTCATGTCATTCCTGGAACCTCACCTCGAGGCTGGAAGCCTCGAATTCTGTGACCTCGGACCTGTCTTTGCACCGTTGGGAACCACGCTCCCAAAAATTGGTATGTTATTCCGTAGCTTCCTTCCTCATTTCACCGGATTTCATCTCTAAGGAGCATCTGAATGCATTCCACTGCACGGCCCTTTGCATTGGCCGCTGCCATGCTCGCAATCGCTTTGCCCGCGAGCGCACAAAACACGTACCATCAAACAGTCCCACTCGATCCAGCAAATCTCGATCGCACCGCAAATGCATGCGTCGACTTCTACCAGTTCGCGAATGGCGGCTGGATCAAGAACAATCCCATTCCGGCCGCGTTCTCGCGCTGGGGCAGCTTCGATGAGCTGAGCGAACAGAATCAGCAGAATCTCACGAAGATCCTCGATAAGGCAGCGGCCGACGCAAAGGCGGCGCAGGCCAAGGCGAGCACGAAAATGCTCGGCACTTACTACGCTTCGTGCATGGATTCAGCAGGCGCAGAGAAGCTCGGTGCCGCGCCACTCAAGCCGCGGTTGGCGAAGGTCGATGCGGTTACGACTCGCGAGGGACTTCAGACCGCGATCGCGCAGCTACAAGGTGAAGGCATCACCGCGGCATTCAATTTTGGATCTACGCAGGATTCCAAAAACAGCACTTCGGTAATTGGTGGTGCGGGCCAGGCCGGTCTTGGACTTCCTGATCGCGACTACTATACGAAAACGGACTCAGCGTCGGAGACCATCCGGAAGAATTATGTCGCGCATATGCGCCGGATGTTCGCGCTCGCGGGCGAAACGGAAGATCAGGCCGAAGCCGATGCAAAGCGCGTGATTGATCTCGAGACGGCGCTCGCTCGCGCGTCTCTCACGCGCGTCGAGCAGCGCGATCCAGTAGCGACCTACAACTACAGGACGCCGGCTCAGCTTGCCTCGATGACCCCGCATTTCAACTGGACGCAGTTCTTCAACGATTTGGGCACACCGAATGTGCCGGCAGTCGACATTCAAAGTCCGAAATACTTTGCGTCCGTCGATAGTCTGCTCGCAAACGCACCAATCCCGGATTGGAAGGCATATCTCCGGTGGCGAGTCATCCGCTCGTCGGCTCCGTACCTGAGCTCTGATTTCGTCAACGAGAATTTCAACTTCTCGAAGACACTCACTGGCCAGAAGGTCCTGCTCTCACGCGAGAAGCGATGCACTCGTCTCACAGACGGCGGGCTTCGCGATGCGCTTGGACAGGCGTACGTTGCCGAATACTTCACGCCGCAGGCGAAAGCTCGCGCGCTCGACATGGTGCACAACCTCGAGGCCGTGTACCGCGACCGACTTGCCAACCTCCCGTGGATGAGCGAGCCGACGCGTCAGCAGGCGCTGGTCAAGCTTCAGGCGTATGCCGAAAAAATCGGATACCCCGACAAGTGGCGCGATTATTCGACGCTCAACATCACGAACGGTCCGTTCCTCAACAACGTGATCGCGGTGAACGTGTACGAGAACAAGCGCGACCTGAACAGGATCGGCAAGCCACTCGACCGTTCTCAGTGGGGAATGACTCCAGCGACGGTCAACGCGTACTACAACCCGCAGATGAACGAGATCGTTTTTCCGGCGGGAATTCTTCAACCGCCATTCTTCTCGCCTGCCGCGGACGATGCCGTGAATTACGGTGGAATGGGAAGCGTGATCGGACACGAGATGGGGCACGGCTTCGACGATCAGGGCGCGCAGTTCGACCCACAGGGAAACCTGAAGAACTGGTGGAGCCCCGAGGATCTGGCAAAGTTCAAGGCTCGCACTACGATGATCGCCAACCAGTACGACGTGTACACCGTATTGGACAGCATTCACGTCAACGGCAAGCTCACGCTCGGCGAAAATGCGGCTGACATTGGTGGCCTCGCCGTCGCGTATGCTGCGCTCGAGAAGGCGTTGCAGGGCAAGCCGCGGACGACGATCGACGGATTTACTCCCGAGCAGAGATTCTTCCTGGCATGGGCTCAGATCTGGCGTCAGAACGTCACACCACAACAGCAGAAGGTGCTGATCAATATCGACCCGCATTCGCCAGGCAGGTGGCGGACGAATGGGCCGTTGTCGAACATGGTCGAATTCGCCCAGGCCTTCGGTTGCAAGCCTGGCGATCCTATGGTTAGACCGGAAGCGCAACGAGCGACTCTCTGGTAGACCGGATTGACGGATTGACGGATTGACGGATTGACGGATTGTGGGATTGACGGATTGAGGGATTGAGGGAGTATCCGTTAAATCTCTCTATCCGTCAGTCCGTCAATCTGTCTATCCGTTCCCGCTATGCCCGCCATTCCGTTCTTTCACCGCGAAACCTCCGGAATTCGAGTCACGGTTCGGCCGATGTACTTGCGCGATCAATCAGAGCCGTCGCAGCAGCATTACGTGTTCGCGTATTTCGTCCGCATCGAAAACGTCGGCCAGCAGGCCGCGCAGCTCATGTCACGCCGCTGGCTCATTCACGATTCGGCGGGCGAGGACATCGAAGTCAAAGGGGAAGGCGTAGTCGGGGAGCAGCCGGTCATTCAGCCCGGTGGCGTGCATGAGTACCAGAGCTTTTGCATCCTCAAATCGGGCGAAGGCTACATGGAAGGACACTATAATTTCGTCGCTGCCGACGGTAACGAGTTTCGCGCCGAGATCCCTCGTTTCATTCTGAGCGCCAGCCAGTCCACGAGTCTTCCATCGTAGCTCGAGCGCGGGAACGACAGTTGCGCGTGTCGCGCGCGATATGAGCATTTACGACATCTCGATGCCTGTTCAGACCGGGGGAATCGTTTACCCGGGTAATCCGGAAATCCACATCGAGCCGCAACAGGCGATTTCAAAGGGTGCCGGAGCGAACGTGTCGTCGATCGCTTTTGGCTCGCACACGGGAACGCACGTCGACGCGGCAAAACATTTCTTCGACGATGGGGAGACCGTCGATCGCATTCCCATCGAGAGATTCATCGGCACCGCAATTCTTCTGGCATTCCCCGACAGTATCATGTCCATCGGGGCCGCTGATCTCGAGAAGCAGCCCATCGGCTCACATAAACGCGTATTGCTTCGCACGCGGAATTCTTCGTTGCTCGGCGGTCCGCAGTTCGCAGTCGATTACACGTTTCTGGCGCCCGACGGTGCGCAGTATCTCGTCGATCGCGGAGTCGAGCTCGTTGGAATCGACTATCTCTCTATCGAGCAGTTCCATTCCGGTCATCACCGAACTCACATCACTTTGCTCGAGCACAAAGTCGTAATTGTCGAGGGGCTCGACTTGAGCATACCGCCGGCGGGCGTTTATCAGCTCATTTGCCTGCCGCTTCGCCTTGCAGGACTCGATGGTGCGCCAGCGCGCGCTGTTCTCGTAGGCTGAAGCGATGACGATCAATCACGTTTTCTTCGACATCGGCGGCGTACTCGGCACCAACGGATGGGACCGCCGTCAACGCACGGAAGCCGCGCAAGTATTTGGTATCGACCCGGAGGATTTTGCTCGACGACACGAGGAAGTAGTCGAGGCATTCGAATCAGGAGAGATGTCGCTCGACGATTACCTCGATCGAACGGTCTTCGTGCGTCCGCGCAGCTTTACGCCGGAAGATTTTCGAAAATTCATGCATGGTTGCAGCAAGCCATTTCCCGATAGCATCGCCGTCGCGCGCGCTCTTGCCGAGTCGGGCAAGAATCGCATGTGCACCACGAGCAATGAGGCAGGTGAGCTGAGCCGCTACCGCATCCGTCTGTTCGGCCTCACCACGATTTTCGATACGTTCATCGCGTCAGCGTGGATCGGAGTTCGCAAGCCGAAGCCAATCTTCTACGAGCGGGCTCTCGCGATCACGTCTGCACGTGCGGAAGATTCAATTTTCATCGATGACCGCGAGGAGAACCTGGTGCCTGCGCGCGCCCTCGGCTTTCATACCATTCATTATGAGTCAGCGGATCAGCTGCGGCGGGAGCTCGTTGCCGCTGGACTCAGCTTAGTCACTCAACCCGGATAACAAATGCAGCTCGCGATGATCGGCCTCGGCAGAATGGGTGGGAACATGACCGAGCGATTGATTAGGGACAAACATCAAGTAGTCGTGTTCGATCGTAGTCCCGAGGCGATACAGAAGTATGCCAAGCTCGGAGCGATCGGCGCATCGTCACCGGCCGACATTGTTGCGAAGCTCTCGGCGCCGCGCGTTGCGTGGATAATGGTCCCTGCAGGGAAGCCGGTTGACGACACCATCGTAGCATTGCTTCCAGGCCTATCGAAAGGCGACGTGATCATCGATGGAGGGAATTCGAACTTCCACGATTCGATGCGGCGTGCATCGGATCTCGCGCCGAAAGGAATTCATTTTGTCGATTCGGGAACTAGCGGTGGAATCTGGGGACTTGAGAACGGATACTGTCTGATGATCGGCGCTTCGGATGAGGCTTTCGCTCTTTGCGAGCCGATTTTCAAATCACTCACGCCACCCGATGGCTACGGTCATATGGGTCCTCCAGGCTCGGGTCATTATGTGAAGATGATTCACAACGGAATCGAGTACGGCGCTCTGCAGGCGTACGCCGAAGGCTACGAGATTCTACATGCGTCGAAAGATTTCAAGCTCGATCTGCATCAGATTGCGAAGGTGTGGAATCATGGGAGCGTAGTTCGCTCATGGCTCAACGAGCTCGCTGAGCTGGCCTTCGCCCACGATCCCAACCTCGATCAGTTGAAAGGCTTCGTCGAAGATTCAGGTGAGGGGCGGTGGACCGTTCAAGAGGCAATCGATCTCGACGTTCCCGCTCCTGTGATCACACTGTCATTGCTCGCTCGACTTCGATCGCGCCAGGCCGATTCGTTCTCTGCAAAAGTGATTGCGGCACTGCGCAACGAATTCGGCGGTCACGCGGTGAAAAAAGCATGACCATTCCTCGCGTTACACCGGTTGCAACGAAGTCAGTCGCGACATCGCACACGCGCGATCGCACCGATCCGTGTACGGCGGTGATCATGGGTGCCGGCGGGGATCTCATGGGACGTAAGCTGATGCCGGCGATTTACTATCTCGCGGCGCAACACCTTCTGCCCGACGACTTCGCGCTCGTCGGAGTCGGACGTCAGCAGATGCAACACGCGGATTTCGCGAAGTCGATGCGTGACGCCCTCGACCGCTCAGATGAAGTGAAGTCCGTGGACTCTGCCGCGTGGGATTGGCTGTCGAAGCGAATGTGGTACGCGTTCGGCGACCTCTCGGACGTACAGGTCTACGATGGAATCAAACGGTGTCTCGAGGAAATCGAAACACCCAAGCCTCAACAGAATCGGAATCGACTCTTCTATCTGGCGATTCCGCCAAGTGTATTCGAGACAACCGTGGAGCATCTCTCGTCGAGTGGTCTCGCGCAGCGTATCGCGCCGGACTGTGAGCCGCCGTGGGCTCGCGTAGTAATCGAGAAACCATTTGGGCGCGATCTCGAATCAGCGCAAGCGTTGAATAAAGTCGTCCTCGATCGCTTCGACGAGCATCAGATCTATCGCATCGATCATTATCTCGGAAAAGAAAGTGTTCAGAACATTCTCGTTTTCCGGTTTGCAAATCCGCTCTTCGAGCCACTGTGGAATCGCCAGTACATCAAATCAGTTCAGATCACAGTCGCCGAGACTGTCGGCGTCGAGGGTCGAGGAAAGTATTACGAGGAAGCGGGCGTCGTTCGGGACATGTTCCAGAATCACTTGCTGCAGCTCTTATCGCTCGCCGCGATGGAGCCGCCGATTGCATTCAATGGAAACGAAGTACGCGATGAGAAGGTGAAAGTTTTGCGATCGATCCGTCCCCTTATTAATAACGGCGAGTCGCCACCAGTTGTTCTCGGCCAGTACGCTGCCGGCGATATCAACGGCGAACATGTGCCGGGCTATCGAGAAGAGAAGGACGTCGATCCAAAGTCGGTGACGCCGACGTTCGCTGCGATTCGTTTTTCGATCGACAATTGGCGCTGGAAGCACGTTCCATTTTTCGTGCGATCGGGGAAGCGATTGCCGGAGCGAAAATCGGACATCGCGATTCAGTTCAGGTCTCCGCCCGTGCTGATGTTTGGCCAGGATGAGCTCGAGCGTCGTTGTCCGAGCACTCTCATATTGCGCGTGCAGCCCGACGAAGGGATCTCACTCAGATTTCAGGTAAAGACCCCGGGTGCGGACAAAGAGCTGACTCCTGCTTTGGAGATCTCACCTGTAGACATGGACTTTTCATACGCAGAAGCATTCGGCGCGGAAACGCCGCCGGCGTATCAGACATTGCTGCTCGACATAATGATCGGCGATCAGACATTGTTCACGCGCAGCGATGAGGTCGAGGCGGCGTGGCACATCATAGATCCATTGTTCAAGTACCTCGAGAAGAGACACCTTCGCGACATTCCAAAGTATCCAGCCGGCGCCTGGGGACCGCGCGAAGCAGAAGAGCTGATGCGAGGAGCGCACGGTCATTGGCTGTAGCTCCACTAGTTTGCGTCGCCGCGGTACTGATATCGTCAACGGGTTGCAGCGATAGGGACGCATCACGCGGCTCGATCTCCGCGCACGGTGTCTTAACCGCTGATAGCGTTCCACACATCGTTGATACGGAGGATCGTGATCTCATCCTTCGCGCGCGAGCCTTCGACCGCGCAGACAAGCTTGACAGCGCCAGAATTCTTTACGAAAAAGCTGCCGATCGTCTCGATGCAATCAGCGATTGGCTTTTGTTACGTGCTGCGGGGGTCACAAGCGATAAGTCGACACGCGAGAAGTACTATCGGAAGGTAAAAACCGACGTTGCACGAAGTCGGCGCGAGCCGACCGAAGCAATTGCGCTCGAGCGATCGCACGACATCGATGGTGCGATCAAAGCCTATGATGCGCTCGGCATGAGAATCGATGCGTTGCGACTCCAGGCTTCGCCGCCTTCGGATTCATCGAGAGTTGCAGCAGCGCGCGCAGCGATCATCGCTTATCTCGCGCGCGGCGTTTCACACGACAACGCGCGCGACGCCGTACTGCTCTTCGACAAGATTTTTCCGAGACCAACACCTGCTGAGCAGTTGATTCTCGGGCGTGCCGCCTACACGGCCGGGTCGGCATCACGCGCTGTCGCCGGATACAGCTCTGCATTCAAGGCCGGGCTCGGCACGAGTCAGGATCATTTCCAAGATGGGTTGATGCTTGCCCGGCTGAATCGCGATGCGGAAGCGGCTGCGCAATTCGCAACGATCGCATCGCCGCCATCGCTTGTTGCAGCGTCACGGTATCAACGAGCGCGCGCGCTTCTCGCATCGGGGAAGGGCAGCGACGCGAGAGCAGCGCTGCGGTCAATAACCACAGTTTTTCCGACTGACACCAGTGCTGCATCTGCACTGATCCTTCTATCCGATCTCGCCTCTGATGAGCTGCGCGATAGCGACGCGCGATCGACATTGCTCACTGTCGTTCACCGTTTTCCTCACGCGCGCCACGCTCCAACAGCGCTTTTCCGCGCAGGCATTATTGCCTTCGCGTCTCGGAATTATCCGGCGGCGGCGGCCGAGCTCGATTCGCTCGCCGAGCTTTATCCAACAAGCGACGACGCGCTTGCCGCGCTTTACTGGGCTGGCCGCGCCTGGCAGCAGCGTGGAGACGCCGCAAAAGCGCAGGCGCATTGGCGAGCGGTGATGGCGAAGGAAGGATCATCGTATTACGCGGTGCTCAGCGCGCACAGACTAAGAGAGCCATTACTGAAGGACAGCAGCCGATCCGATCGTTATCCAAAAGTGAAGGACGTATCGGAAGCGGCCGAGCGCATCGCTATCCTCGACGACGTCGGAATGGACACGGAGGCAAAACTCGAGGCCGATAAATTGTTCGATGAAGCATCCAAGGCCCCCGACCGTCTTGTCGCGACCTCACACGCTCTCGCCGGCGGCGATGAATCGAACCGCGCAATGACGCTGGGAAGAAAAGTCGTTACGGAAATGGGCCCCACTCCGCAGAACTATCGCCTGCTGTTCCCCCTTGCGGAGAGAGAAACAATCGCGGCGAGCGCCAAGGCGAGCGGGCTCGATCCCGCACTTGTTGCCGGGTTGATCAAGCAGGAATCGAGCTTCAATCCTCACGCCGTTTCGCCGGCGGGTGCGCGCGGTCTAATGCAGCTGATGCCCGACGTTGGCCGCGCAATCGCCCGCAGTCGCGGGATTCGCAATCTCGAAACAGAACGATTCTTCGATCCCAACCTGAATATCCAACTCGGCACAACACACCTTCGAGCGTTGATTCGCGTCGATCGCGATGATGCTCACACGCTCGCGGCCTACAACGCTGGAGAATCGAGGCTGGCGCGGTGGCTCAAGAAGCCCGGTGCAAACGATCCTGAATTATTTACTGAGCGAATACCGTTTGTTGAGACGCGAGATTATGTGCGCGCGGTGATTCGGAACAAGGCTTTCTATCGAACGCTATACGATTGGTGATCGATTCCGCTTCGCGTAACGGGTGACCCGTACGCGTACCTGTAACTGCTAACGGATTTCCGCCGCCGGCCTCGCGTCAGCTGTCGAGCGGGAGGACGGTTACGGCGGTAATGGATCGATGCGGCGCTCGCGGTTAGACCGAGCATGTTGATAGCGTGTCCGATTTCAGAAAACTTCGTGCGTGGCAGGCCGCGCAGACCCTGGTCATCAATTCGCATCGAGTCTCTCTGCAGATGCGAAGCTCCGGCAACGTTACACTCCGCGATCAGATCACACGCGCCGTGATGTCGGTTTCGACCAACATCGTTGAAGGCGCCGCGCATGAAAGTCCGCGCGAGTTTGCGCGTTTCATCCGATACGCAATTGCTTCCGTATCAGAAGTCGAGGGACACGTTCAAACTGGGAGCGATCTCGGGATGATCAGCGAAGGACGCTTAGCTGGTACGGGTACGCGGACTGGTGACCGTTGCCCGTTACGCGTTGTCAGATCGGTTGCCATGCTTGGCCTGCTTGCGTCGCTGTATCCAGTCCATGAGCCACGTCCCCGGAATCAAAAACAACGGGGTAAGGAAAATTCCGAGTAGTGTATTGAGCCAGATCAAAGCCAGATAAAACCCGATTAGGCCGAATCCAACCCATAGTGTTCCGAGGGGTCCATGCGTCTCCATGACTTTCTGCGATCTCCGGGCAGTTAGGCGGTTTAGATTAAAATACCATGGCTGACCGACGGCATGAAGGAGACGCAGTAAAACAAGCGACCGCATCGGCGTTCGCGGGTCTCGACCGCGTCCTTCTTGCAGTCTCTGGCGGCGTTGACTCTATGGTCATGTTGCATGCCGCTGCGACACTCCCGAAAACGAAACGTTCGGAACTTCTGGTCGCGAGCTTCGATCACGAGTGGCGCGTCGCGCGTTGGGCGTTTCTGCGCCACCAGGCTGAAAAGTTTGGCGGCGTCGTTGCAACGGCACACACACTCGACGATCAAATCGAGACCGTCTTCATTCGAATTCTTCGCGATGCAGGCCCGCGAGGCCTTGCTGCACTTTTCTCCGAGACTGAGATCGTTCGGCCGTTTCTCGCCTTGAGGCGCACACAGATTGCACGGTTTGCCGAACAAAATGGAATCGTCTGGGCTGACGATCCGTCGAATGCTACTCGCGCACATTTGAGAAACCGGGTTCGGCATGATTTGCTTCCCGCCATGACACGTTTACGCCCCGGTTTTCCCGCTGCGCTGCTCTCGATCGCTCGCAAATCCGCGAACTGGCGAACGCAAATGTCGATGATCGCCGACAGCATCGCCGCGCAGGTCGAAAAAGACGGCTCGCTTCGCATTGCGAGGCTCGCACTTCAGGGGTATGATGCTGAATCGCTGCGCGCGCTCTGGCCGTCGATCGCTGCCAAGGCGGGAATCGTTATGGATCGAAGAGGAACTCACCGCCTCGCAGAGTTTACAATAAAGGGTGTAACCGGCGGCTCGATTCAGCTCTCAGGAGGGGTCGAAGTCAGGGTGTTCCGCGAGTTTCTGGTGCTTCGCCGTTGGGATTGGAAACAGGTCGAAGCCGCGCGCTCATTGCGACTCGGCGCCTTCGACTCGCGCGTCACCCCCGCTCAGGAGCGGATGTGACCGCCGCAGTCGCTGATCCACGACTCTCTGGCCGCACTGTCAAGCGAATCGCGTTCGACGAGCAGGAAATCGCCGCGCGCGTCGCCGAGCTCGGAACAGAAATCACCGCAGCTTATCCCGATGGCGAGCTACTCGTCCTCGGGTTGTTGAAGGGGAGCTTCATTTTCTTGAGTGATCTCGTTCGCAAGATCAATCGCCCCATCCAGGTGGATTTTCTCGTTGCCGCGAGCTACGGCGACGCAATGGTATCGAGCGGTTCAGTAAGGTTGCTTTACGATCCGGAAACGATGCTCGAAGGAAAGCACATCCTCCTTGTCGAGGACATCGTCGACTCCGGAAAAACGCTCAACAAGTTGATGGCGCTGCTCGAAGCTCGACACCCGAGCTCGCTCGAAATTTGCGCTCTTTTGCACAAACGAATCGCGGATGAGTTGCAGTACGAGACCAAGTTCGTCGGATTTGATGCACCCCACGAGTTTCTAGTGGGTTATGGGTTGGATCACGCGGAAAACTTCCGCCATTTGCCGTACATCGCGAGTTTGCAGTAATGCCAATACCAATTCCGCAGAAGCCAAAGACGCCCGGTAAATGGGGCAAGGCCTCGAAGCAGCTCTCATTCTGGGTGCTCCTTGTCCTGCTCGCCGGAACTCTTTTCACATACATGTCGGGCGCAAAGGAAGCCGCGCCGCAGATCTCCTATTCGCAGTACAACCAGGAAGTCGAGCGCGGGAACGTTGCCGCGGTCACGATGCAAGAGGGAAAACGCATCATCGGAGACTTCCGCAATCATGTCACGATCAGCGGACACCCAGCGTCGCGTTTCACAGTTTTGCTTCCGATCTCGAATTCGGATCGCGAGGTAACCCGGCTTCAGGATAAGAACGTGCAGATCCGCGCCGAGCCCGAGAGCACGTCTTTCGGCAGCCTGATCTTCATGATCCTGCCGTACATCATCATCTTTGGCGCGTGGATGCTGATCCTTCGCCAGATGCAGGCGGGCGGCGCGAAAGCGTTCTCGTTCGGAAAATCCAAAGCGAAGCTTCTAACCGCTGATTCGCCGAAGGTCACGTTCGCCGACGTCGCAGGTGCCGATGAAGCGAAGGTCGAGCTCGAGGAGATCATCGAGTTCCTGAAGGATCCACAGAAGTTCACCAAGCTCGGTGGACGCCTTCCCAAGGGCGCGCTCCTCGTCGGTCCTCCGGGAACAGGGAAGACGCTGCTAGCACGCGCGGTTGCCGGTGAAGCGGGGCGTCCGTTCTTCTCGATGTCTGGCTCTGACTTCGTCGAGATGTTCGTCGGCGTCGGTGCGAGCCGAGTTCGCGACTTGTTCGAGCAGGGGAAGGCGCACGCGCCGTGCATCATCTTCATCGACGAAATCGATGCCGTCGGTCGTCATCGCGGCGCCGGGTTGGGCGGCGGTCACGACGAGCGCGAGCAGACGCTCAATCAGCTCCTCGTCGAGATGGACGGCTTCGAGTCGAACGATGGCGTGATTCTCATCGCTGCGACAAACCGTCCTGATGTTCTCGATCCTGCACTCCTTCGTCCGGGTCGATTCGATCGTCAGATCGTTGTCGATGCGCCGGATCTCCGTGGCCGTGAAGGAATTCTCAAGGTTCACACGCGCAACAAGCCAATCGCCGAAGACGTCAACATCACGACGCTCGCGCGGGGAACTCCGGGAATGTCGGGAGCCGATCTCGCGAATCTCGTGAACGAAGGCGCGCTGCTCGCCGCTCGTCGCAATCACGACAAGGTCTACATGGTCGATCTCGAGGACGCCAAGGACAAAGTGATGCTTGGCGCCGAGAGAAAATCAATGGTGATGAGCGAGCAGGAGCGAACGCTCACCGCGTATCACGAAGGCGGACACGCTGTCTGCACGATCAAGACGAAGGGCAACGATCCGCTGCACAAGGTCACGATCGTTCCTCGCGGGCGCGCGATGGGCCTCGCGTTCACTCTGCCTGAGGATGATCGCTTGTCGATCACGCGCGAGCAGCTCGAGGCAATGCTCGTGAGGATGTACGGCGGTCGGGTTGCCGAGGAGCTTGTGTTCGGTCACGGGCGGGTTACGACCGGCGCGTCGAGCGACATTCAAC